>SKFA01002055.1_pt1 | contig 9917 bp, 9 predicted proteins | sample 4820291 | NCBI WGS metagenome assembly SKFA01 (sample SAMN11008795, study PRJNA524170) | human gut metagenome | isolation source: fecal sample from pouch patient p30 | place: Israel: Tel-Aviv | reverse complement strand
TCAAATTGCCCCTGCTGTTCGGCCCGCACGACTGCGGCATCCAGCTGGCGGGCGCGGCGGGACAGCTCGGTCAGCTTGCGCCACGGTTTACGGCAGCGATCGGCAACTACCTGGTAGTCGAGCCCCTCGGGCAATGGGTACTCGCAGACATCGCGCAGCGAAATGAGCGACACCCGATCGCCGTCGCGCAGGAACTGTGCCGCCAGGGTCAGGACCACTTTTTCCGCGCCGCCGCCGGGTAAACCGTCAATCACAAATAAGATGCGCATCGTTATTTCACCAGATCCTGATAAAGAGAAAGCAGCTGGGTTGAGAGTCGCTCGCTGGTGCAGGCCATAATGCGCTCGCGGGCGTGACCGCCTTGCGCGGAGCCCAGCGCGCGCGCGGGCAGGGCCATTACCGCCTGCTGTAGCGCCGGGATATCCAGAGCGTCGCAGACGTAACCATTGTGGCCGTCGACGATAAACTCCGCCCCGCCGCAGCCGGTAGTGGTGATCACCGGCAGACCGCAGGCCATTGCCTCGAGGATGACGTTGGGGAACGGATCGTAGAGGGTCGGCAGCAGCAGACCATCGGCCATTTGATAGAAGGGCAATGTCTCCGACTGCATGCCGAAGAAGCGCACCCGCGCTTCACAGTTCAGGCTCTTCGCCAGCGCCTGATAGCGCGGCTGATCCTTATCTTTGCCGACCACCAGCAGGTAGCGATCGGTGGGAGCGATGGCGCGGATCGCCGCCGCCAGCCCTTTACGCTCAAAGCCGGAGCCGACGTAAATCAGGCAGGTTGCCTGCAGCGGCAACTGCCATTTGGCGCGTAAGGCGGCAAAGGTTTCTTCGCCCGGCGGCAGGAAACGCTGGTTATCAATGGCGTTATAGATAACGTGGATCTTCTCCGCCGGCAGGCCAAAGTCTTCAATGATCTCGCGCTTGATCATCTCGGCGTTGCAGATCACCCCGCGCAGATGTGAGTCTTCATACATCTCGCGCTCCGCCTGCATGACGTAGCGGTGGTAACGGTCGGCGAACAGCAGGCGGCTTTTCCAGGCCGGTAAAATGCGCGAGCGCTGCTGCAGCCAGCGGCGATGAACGCCATCGCCAGCGCGGTAGAGATCGCAGCCGGGAATACGTTCATGGCTCTGCACCAGGTCGAAGGACTCGCGCTGCCAGAGCGCGCGCGCGGCGTTGGCAAAGCCGCGCTCGCGGCTGATGCGCCCCCATTTACGTGGGTTACAGATATGGATCTGCCAGTCCGGTTTCACCGGCCCCTGCCATTCGCGGGTGATGACGTTCAGCTGCAGATGACTGCTGTCGAGGGCTTCCAGCGCGCGGGAGACAAACCGTTCTGCGCCGCCGTCCGGGCGGTACTTCTGCCGCACCAGAGCCAGCCTGAATTTACTCATGCCAGTACCTTTTTCGCCGCCGCGATCACGGCGTCGGTAGGAATTAAATCAAGATAACGTTCGTCGGTGTTGGTGTTGATAGCGTCCGGATCGGGCAGCGGACCGAAGTCGCCGGCCCAGATCACCTCGCCTTTCGCCTGCCACGGACGCCAGAAGGTCAGCTTCGAGGGACCGAACAGGGCGACCAGCGGAGTGCCAAGGGCTGCAGCCATATGCATCGGCACCGAGTCGACGCCGATAAACAACCGGGCATGATCGATCACCGCCGCCAGCTGGCGCAGCGTTAACTGGCCGGCTAAAGAGTGTAGTCGCGCCTGCGGGCAGCCGGCGATGATGGTATCCACCATCTTCTTCTCTCTAGCATCGGGGCCGGAGGTGAGCACCACCGCGTATCCTTCGGCGGACAGCGCGTTGATCAGGGCGCCCATCCGATCTTCGCGCCAGCATTTAAAGAACCAGCGCGACGTCGGCTGGATGACGATGTAGTTTTCCCGGAACTCCTCCGGCAGCAGGGCGCGGCTGGTGGCCCAGTCTGCTTCGCTGTAGCCCATCCGCGCCGGCGCGTCGTTCAACGGGAGACCGAGCGGAGCGAGAATAGAGAGATTCTGCTGTACCGTATGCAACTGGTTGTGCTGTTGGGTGGAGGCCAGCGCGGTGTGGCAATAGCGCCAGACCGGGTGGCGGCGCTTCGGAAAATCAAAACCAATCCGCGTCGCGGCGCCGGTCAGTTTGCTGATAACCGCGCTCGGCCACTGGTCGGCCAGGTTAAGCACCATATCGTACCGCTGCTGGCGCAGCGTCTGAATGAGCTGCCATTGCATCTTCAGCTGATACCTTTTTCCCTGCTTTTTCCAGCGGCGATCGAGACCATAAATATGGTGGATATCGGGGTTGGCTGCGAGCATATCCCGGGTCTCTTCATACAACAGGACATCCACGCTGGCGGCGGGGTACTGCTGTTTCAGCGCGTGAATAAGCGGCGTGATCAGCAGCATGTCGCCATGATGGCGCAGCTTAATGACCAGGATCCGCGCCGGGTTCAACGGGCCGCGGGAGAGGGTTTCAGGCGTCATACTCTGTTCTTCATCCAGGATAAGGGTTCCGATTCTAGGGGATCAGACAGATTGAGAGAAGCGTTGTATTGCTCTACCATGACCCGATACGTATGGCCTGAGGACGTTTTCGTGCACAATCCCGCATTTCTCATTACGATTGATACAGAGGGCGATAACCTCTGGCAAAAACATGACAGCATCACCACCGAGAATGCGCGTTATCTTCCGCGTTTTCAGCAGCTTTGCGAAAAGTATGGCTTTAAACCGGTCTATTTGACCAACTATGAAATGGCCATCGATCCCTTTTATATCGAATTCGCCAGAGACGTGATTGCCCGCGGCACCGCGGAAGTCGGCATGCATCTGCATGCGTGGAACAGCCCGCCGACCGAGCCGCTGACCGCAGATGACTGGCGCCATAAGCCTTATCTTATTGAATACAGCGACGCTATGATGCGTGAGAAGGTCGACTATATGACGCGTCTGCTGGAGGATACCTTCCAGACCAAAATGGTTAGCCATCGCGCCGGGCGCTGGGCTTTTGACGAGCGCTATGCGCGTCTGCTGGTGGAATACGGGTATCAGGTGGATTGCTCGGTGACCCCGCGGGTGAACTGGAAGACCGCCAAGGGGGCGCCGCAGGGCGATGGCGGGACCGATTATCGCCGCTTTCCGCAGCATGCCTATTTCCTCGATGAAAATGACATCAGCCGCGAGGGCCACTCGCCGCTGCTGGAAGTGCCGATGAGCATCCAGTACAAGCACTCAGCGTGGATGAACAGCGTGAAGCAGGGCTACGACCGCCTGCGCGGCAAAGTGCGTTCCCCCTCCGTACACTGGCTGCGACCGATGGGCGGCAATGTGGAGACGATGAAAAAAGTCGTCGAACAAACGTTGACGCAGGGCAATGACTACGTGGAATATATGCTCCACTCTTCAGAGTATATGCCCGGCGGCAGCCCCACGTTCCAGAATGAACGGGATATTGAGCGTTTATACGCTGACCTCGAAGCCTTTTTTAGCTGGCTGGCGCCGCAGGTGAAGGGCATGACGCTGGCAGAATATTACCAGCGGAAAATTACACAGCGCTAACACAGCTCAAGGTACCGTATGCGTATCCTTAAACAATTAACGCGGAAAAAGAATGCTTTTTTCCGCGGCATTAAATTTAATTTAATTAACTATCGATACAGAAATAAGCCGGCGCGTAAAGCCTTCGACCCAGCGGCTGTGCGCCGCGTGCTGCTATTGCGTCTGGATGATAAAGTCGGTGATATGGTGGTCACGACCGGCTGCGCCAGAATACTGGCCGAACGGGGATATCAGGTTTCGGTGTTAACCGGACCAATATGCAGCGAAATATTAGCAGGCTCAGAATTCATTCAGCAAGTATATTTATATCGGCCCCGCATGTCCTTAAATACGTTGCGGGCGGCGGGTTTTGATGCGGTTATCGATTTTGATGACGTGACCAGCTATGAACGCTTTAAATTACTCGCCGATTTACGGGCGACCAGCGTGATTGGTTTTAATAAAGAGCCCTATAAACTTTACGATCACTCAATCGCTTTTTTTGACGGCAACAGCCATATTTCCCTGCGCTATAAGCAGGTGGTGAAGCTGTTTGGCATCGTTGACGACCGCCCGTATCACTATCATCTCCCCGGCTGCCGCCATGAGCGGGAGAAAGTGGCCCGCTTGCTTTCTCAGGCCGGAGAGGTCGAACTGCGTATCGCCATTAACCCTTTTACCGCCTCCGAGGATAAAGACTTCTGTCGTCACCAGGTGGCGACCCTGGTCGAGCGGCTACATGCTCTGCCTTACCGGGTCTGTATCGTGATGGTGGGGCGCAGTGAAAAAATCCGCCAGCTGGGGCTGGATATGGCGCTGTACATCGCCGACAGCACCATCAACTCCGCCGTAGAAGTGATCCGCAGCTGTGATTTAGTCATTACGCCGGACACCTCGATCGTGCATATTGCCCGGGCTTTCGATAAGCCGATGGTGGCGGTCTATAACAAACGCAAACTCAAGAATACCGGGCTGCCCGGCTATCACATCTGGGCGCCGGGCTATGACAAGGCGAAGCAGATAGTCTGTGAAGAAGCGAATGTCGCCGATGTGGCGATTGAGTCGGTGTGGCCCGTGATTAAAGAGCAGGCCGACCGGCTGGTCGCCGCCCGCAGTTAATTTAAAAAGTTAATATAAAAAGGGCCGCTGACGGCCCTTTTTGTTAGCGTTTTTCCGCCAACCCTTTGCTGAGCGCAATGCCCAGCGGCAGCCAGAACAGGACCCAGGTTTCCCGGGGATTGCTGATGATAAACATCCCCTGCGAGGCCATAAACACCAGCGCGTAAAACAGGATCGCCAGACTGTAGCGGCTGTCGGTATGGCGCTTGCGCCACGCCTGCCATAGCCCGCAGGCAATGATCGCCAACAGCAGCAGTAACCCCACGATGCCGCCTTTCAGCAGGGCGCCCATATACACACTGTGGGTGGTGGTGATGTGCTCGCCGCTGTAGTTGATGAAATCCAGTTCATAGCTGAAACCGCGCCCCAGCCACGGCTGGCTGGCCATCTCCGACAGCGTATGGTGCCAGATGCTCAGGCGCAGCCCGCTTTGGGTGCCCAGCTCCTCGAAACGGGCGAGCAGCATGTCGCCCACCGGCGTCATGACCAAAAGCAGCGCTACCAGCACGGCCAGCGCCGCGGCGATCAGCAGGTTGCGGCGGGTGAAGACGTGCAGGTGCAGCGTACAGCCGACCGCCAGCACCAGGGCGATGATCGGCCCGCGGCTTTGGGTGAGCAGCAGCATCACCAGCATGATGACCACCGGCAGATAGAGCCAGTGGCTGGCTTTTTCTTTCAGTAGCATGCCGCAGATTAAAATGCCGATGCCGCAGTAACCGGCAAGGTCGATAACGTTCGTTGGTCCGGGGTTCTCGGGGGAGACCGCTCGTTCGGTGAGAACCAGCGTATGGTCGATAATCAGCGTCCACAGGGAGAGCACGGTGATCCCGCCGACCACCGCCAGCATCGCCAGTCGGCGGGTTCGTCCGTCCCTGAGCAGCATCGTCATCAGCAACAGATACCCGGTCAGATACACGCCGTGGGTGATCGGCGAGTCAATATGCTGCGGCGTATGGCCCCACACATTACTGAGGGCGTAATAGATAAAGAAAGCCGCCAGCAGCGTCCAGGTCTGCCACTGCTCGCGTAACACCCCGGCCAGCGCCTGGCGGTTTTCCTGGCGTACCAGCGACAGCAATAGCAGCAGGATCGATAAATGCAGCAGATTATTGGTCCGGGTGGACATGCAAAAAATCGCGCTGAAAAATAAAAACAAAGGAAAGACAATCGAGTAACCCTGTCTGGCGAAGTTACTCACTTTTAAAGTACTCATTAAACGCAACCTTTTCGAAGATAGTATCCGGCACAGCGCTTTCTGGGGAAAAATTAATCACCCGAATCTGGCGTTGCTGCAGTACCTGCGCGGCATGCGCAAAGGAGGGCATGACGAGGGTATCCACTTTTGTTGCCAGGTAAGAAGGCAATTTTTCTTGTTGTGTTTCGTAGAATCGCGGCTGGTTAAAGTTGGTCATATCCAGGCCGCTCACCAGGATAGTATTGAAGCCCAGCCAGGCGAGAATTTGCAGCGCCCAGTAGACCACCGTGCCGGCATCAAAGATGCCCTGGCGAATATCGGTGCTAAAACAGATATCCGGGCGCTGAGGATGAAAGCACATCGCCGCATTCTGCTGGTAAGTGCGCTTTATCGCTTCGCTGGCGACTTTCGGCTGGTAAATCTTATAGCAACCGTCCTCAATCAACGCCAAACGGCAGCGCAGCGCGTCCCCATAGCGATCGACGATTTTGGCGATCCCGTGCATGGTGGTGAACAGCAAAATATCCGGCTGGCTGACAATGGCGCGGATAATGTCCGGCTTCTTATCGAAAAATTCCATGTCGACGATGGTATAGAGTGAAAAGTGCAGCCGGTCGGCAAGATGCCAGGCGCCATTGACGCCCATCACCGGGATCGTTTTCGACAACAGGGAAAAATCGATATTGCGGGTTGAGGGGCCGGTGGCGGTCAGCAGGACTTCACCCTGCATACTGTTTTTCAGCGCGCTCAGGCTGACCAGCGGCACCGTTTTCCCTTTATAGCGTAACGCGCTGATTTCGCCGCTTGGCGCGCGCGTAATACGGGTAAAAGGCCACAGATTTTCATTGTGGCGATACGCGCGAGGGCGCGTATAGCGGTAGATCTGCTTAAACAGGGATCCCATCAGAGCAGCCCCTGATTTTGCAGGAGAAGATGAATCCGGCTGGCCGCAATATCGCCGGTGCTGGCGCTGTTTTCCGGCCGCACGATATGCTGGTTTTTACCGTATCCGCCAATCAGCCCCGGGTCGGTCGGGCCGTAGAGCGTAAAGTTCGGTTTATCCAGCGCGGCGGTCAGATGGCTCAGCCCGGTATCGACCGAGACGACGGCCCGGGCGCCGGCCAGAACCTGCGCCACCTGCTCAAGGCTCATGCGCGGCAGCACTTCGACATACTCCCGGCCTTCCGCCAGCCGCTTCGCCCGCGCCTCTTCGTGCGGGGCCCCCCACGGCAGCTTAATGTGGACGCCGCTGTCGGCCAGCAGATCGTGAAGCTCTTGCCAGCGGGTTTCCGGCCAGTGCTTATCGTCGCGGGTGGTGGCGTGCAGAAACACCAGATAGGGCGCGGCAGCGCTAGCCTCGTGCTGCAGGAAATGGCGCGCAATGGCGTAATCCCCCTGGGTCTGGGGTTTCGCGTAGCCAAGGCTTTTGGCGAACAGCTCACGGGTACGCTCCACCGCGTGCTGCTGTTTCGCGATATGGTGGCGGCGGTTGTAAAACAGGCTCGCCAGCGGCTCGCGGGCCGTTTGCCAGTCCATACCGTGCTTGACGCCGTGCGCCAGGCGAGTAACCAGCGCGGCGCTTTTTACCAGCCCCTGGGCATCGATGATGGCGTCATACTTTACCGCCTGAACGGCCTCGCGAAAGGCTTGACGCTCGGCTTTGATCGGCGCGGAAAACCAGGCTTTGCGCCAGCGGCGGATCGCCACCGGGATCACCCGCTCGACGCTTTCATGCCAGGAGGGGATCTGCGCGAAACCCTCTTCAACCACCCAGTCGAAGCGGATGCCGGGGATAGCCTGCGCGGCGTCGGTTAGCGCGGGCAGCGTGTGCAGCACGTCGCCCATGGAGGAGGTTTTAACGATCAATACCCGCATCCGTTACGCTTCCTCGTGCTCGGTTTTTTCCGCTAATAGTTCGTTCAGCTCTTGCAGGACGCGTTCTGGGGTGATGTCGATCAGGCTCTGATGATAGCCTTCGGCGGCATCGCCTTTGCGCACCTTGTGGTAGCCGGTAATCAGACGGATAACCCGCGCTTTATGCGACAGCGGCGGGGTAAAGTCCGGACTGCTCGGGCCATACAGCGCCACCAGCGGGCGGTCCAGCGCTGCGGCGACGTGCATCAGCCCCGAATCGTTAGTCACTACAGCTTTACAGGCGGCGATCAGAATGACCGCCTGCTCCAGCTGGGTTTCACCCGCCAGATTACGGCACCAGGCCTGCTGCTCGCTGCTGAGGGCGGCGATGATCTCTTTGCCGGCCTCGTTATCTTTCGCCGAGCCGAAAAGCGCAATCTGATAGCCATCGTCGATAAGCTTTTTCGCCAGCGCAGCATAGTGATAGTGCGGCCAGCGTTTGGCCGGGCCGAACTCCGCGCCGGGGCAGAAGCCGATGATAGGCCGATCGTTGGACAGGTTAAAGGCGCTGCAGGCCTGCGACTTTTCCCCTTCGTTGACCTGCAGCTGCGGCCACAGCAGCGGCTGCGGCAGATCTTTGGCGCAGCGCATCACGCCGTTGTCGTAGGCCAGCGCCACGTAGCGTTCCACCATCAGCGGCCAGGCGTCTTTGTCCAGCACCCGGGCGTCGTTGAGCAGTCCGTAGCGCATCTCGCCGCGCCAGCCGGTGCGCAGCGGGATATTGGCAAAGAAAGGGACTAATGCCGATTTAAACGAGTTCGGCAGCACGTAAGCGCGATCGTAGCGACGTTCGCGCAGGCTGTGGCCGAGCTTACGGCGTTCGCCGATAGCCAGCGCGCCGTGACCCAGCGGCATCGGGATCGCTTCGTTCACTTCCGGCATGCGCGAAAGCAACGGACGGCACCAGGCTGGCGCCATCACGTCGATAATCGCCTGGGGATAGCGCGCCCTGAGCGTACGATAAAGACTTTGCGACATCATCATGTCGCCCACCCAAGACGGGCCTACCACCAATATTTTCATGCTTGTTTCTTACGCGTCGCGGTTTAGCCAGGCCATATATTCCGTTACGCCTTCGGCAACGGTTTTGAACGGTTTGTCATAGCCCGCTTTGCGCAGGTTAGTCAGATCCGCCTGAGTGAACGCCTGGTAGCGGCCTTTCAGTTTGTCCGGGAACGGGATGTACTCGATGCTGCCTTTTTTGTGGTATGCCAGGGTCGCATCGGCGACGGCCTGGAAGGATTCCGCACGGCCGGTGCCGAGGTTAAAGATGCCGGAAACGCCGTTTTCCCAGAACCACAGGTTGACGTCAGCCACGTCGCCCACGTAGACGAAGTCGCGCTTGAAGCCGTCGCTGCCTTCAAACAGTTTCGGGCTTTCGCCATTATTCAGCTGGGTATTGAGGTGGAAAGCGACGCTCGCCATGCTGCCTTTGTGGCCTTCGCGCGGCCCGTAGACGTTAAAGTAGCGGAAGCCGACGATCTGCGAATTGGCTTCCGGCAGGATCTGGCGGACGTATTCGTCGAACAGGAATTTGGAGTAGCCGTAAACGTTCAGCGGCTGTTCGTACTCGCGGGACTCGATGAAGTCGCTGGTGCGTCCGCCATAGGTGGCCGCGGAGGAGGCGTACAGGAACGGGATTTCGCGCTCCAGGCAGTAGTGCAGCAGCTCTTTGGAGTACTGATAGTTGTTGTCCATCATGTACTTGCCATCCCACTCGGTAGTGGAAGAGCACGCGCCTTCGTGGAAGATTGCTTCGATTTCACCGAACTCTTCACCCGCCATAATCTGGATCAGAAAGTCTTCTTTATCCATGTAGTCAGCGATGTTCAGGTCAACCAGGTTTACAAACTTGGTGCCGTCTTTCAGATTGTCGACAACCAGAATGTCGGTGATGCCTTTGTCATTCAGGGCTTTAACGATGTTGCTGCCGATAAAGCCCGCGCCGCCGGTAACGATGATCATAACTGTACCTTTGAAGTTGAGAGCCCGGAGACAATCCGGACATGAATGCTCTTATCATATCACCACATGAGCAAGCCTACAGCCATTCGCAGAATAAGGTGCTGGGCTGACGTGATTTATGCTGCAAATAATTCATTCAAGCCTGCATCATCTCGTATCAGCGTATAGCTTTGGGTAATATGTGCCAAATTTTGCCGAA
>SKFA01000060.1_pt1 | contig 9948 bp, 8 predicted proteins | sample 4820291 | NCBI WGS metagenome assembly SKFA01 (sample SAMN11008795, study PRJNA524170) | human gut metagenome | isolation source: fecal sample from pouch patient p30 | place: Israel: Tel-Aviv | reverse complement strand
CCCCCCCACAACCATATGAAAACAAGTGCAGCGATTAGAATTCGTCTTGATCCTCAGGCCTCACCTCCTTTCGCGAGTTCGTCGTGTCGGTTGCGCAACCGTGTTCCAAATCCTGCGGCGGCATCCCGTTGCCTACCAATGGCTCCAGGGCCGCATCCCGTTGATCCCCTTGCTGTGGCATGCTCGCAGCGGCATCGGGAGACAGGCAATCCGGCGGCATCTGGTTGAAGGGATCCACGGGATTGCCGCCGTCATCGCCCGGTGCCATAGAGGAGCGTGACAGGGTTGATTGAGGAGCTGCCGACGTAGCCTGCTGGGTCTGTGGACGCATGGGGGAACCCTGCTCGTCAGATGCCATCTGTGAGGGAGCCTGCTGTCCGGTGTACCCTTCCCGCGGCGTGCGCATCGACATCGTGACCACGTAGTTCAGGTCCAAACCGACGTTGCTCGCCTCGAGCACCAGACGTGAATGATCCACACCCTGCTCGTCGCGCCATTGCTCGGTGTTGAGCAATCCGGTGACTATGGCCGGGTCGCCTCTATGCAGCGATTGCATGATGTTGGCCGCTAGGCCACGAAAGGCTTTGACGGTGAGCCATGTGGTCGGCAGTTGCTGCCATACGCCATTACGATCCTGATACCGGCGTGTGGATCCCAGTCGGAACGTGCATGCAGGGCGACTCGGATTCCTGCCATACTGTTGGGGATCTGCGCCAAGATACCCCGTGATCGTGACCGCTCCTTGTTGTAATGCCATGTAAGCCTCTTTCCGTGCGATGTGTTCTTGGTTCCATCTTCAGGCAAGAGACCCGGCGTGCCAAGCCGAACAGGGCATTGTGGTCGGAGGACGGCGTGTTGGTACAACGGTGGATGACCGACCCATTATCCACACCCGTCCACAGGCATGTGCATAACTCGGGTGGCCATGGCAGGAAATGAATGGGCCCCGGTTTCCCGGAGCCCACTGCCACATATTTCGCCTTGACCTACTTCAATGCCTCATGCACGCGGTCGACGATCACCTGCGCCACTGAATCGACGCTGATGTTCTCACTGTTGGAACCGTCACGATCACGAACCTCGATCGTGCCGTTGTTCACCGTATCACGGCCGGCGACGGCGATGATCGGCACACCGATGAGTTCGGCGTCCTTGAACTTGACGCCCGGCGAGACCTTTCTGCGGTCGTCGTAGAGCACCTCGATGCCATTGGCCGAAAGTTCATCGACCAGCCTCTCGGCGGCTTCGAATGCCGCTTCGTCCTTGCCGGTGGCCATCACATGCACCTGGGCGGGGGCGATGTTCATCGGCCACGCCAGACCCTTGTCGTCATGGTGCGTCTCGGCGATGCAGGCAAGCACACGGCTCACGCCAATGCCATAGCAGCCCATCCACACCGGCACTGTCTTGCCATTCTGGTTGAGCACCTTGAGGTCGAGCGCCTCAGAATACTTGAGACCGAGCTGGAACACCTGACCAATCTCCACACCACGCTCGAAGCTGAGCGGGCCTGAACCATCCGGGCTCATGTCGCCGTCGCGCACCTGAACGGCTTCCACCACGTCGTCGGCCTTGAAATCGCGACCATAGACGAGGTCGTAGTAATCCACGCCCTCCTCGTCGGCGCCGGTGAACCATGCAGAGCCTTCAGCCACATGCGCGTCAATCAGGTACCGCAACGTCTCGGCCGTCCCGTCGTCACCCCGCGCCTGCGGGCCGAAGCCCATAGGCCCGATGTAGCCGCGTACCAGCTCCGGATGCGCCTTGAGGTCGTCCTCGGTGGCCTCCTCGAGCTCGGCCGGGGCGAACTGCGCCTCCAAGCGCTTCATGTCGATCGTACGATCTCCCGGGATGCCCACAACCACCAGTTCGCGCCATGGTTCGTCATGCTCGTCGTCCTCGGCATGCTTGACGGCGATGACGACGTTCTTGAGAATGTCTGAGGCCTGCCAGTCACGGCCATCCTCGCGCGGGTATTCGGCATTCGCGAACGCGATCATCTCGTCGATCGTGCGCGCGTTCGGCGTGGCCCGCTTGGTGGCATCCGGGGTCTGCGAACAATCCACGGCCTCGACAGCCGGCGTGTGCAGAGCCTCCACGTTCCAGGCCTTGCCGGAAGGGGCCAGGGCGAACGTATCCTCACCAATCGGCATCGGCGCCAGGAACTCCTCGGAAGCGGAGCCGCCCATCGGGCCCGACATCGCGAACACCGGCACATACTTCAAGTCGAGACGCTGGAAGATGCGCTCATACGCACCGCGCTCATCCATGTACGCCTGGCGCATGCCCTCCTCGTCCACTGTGAACGAGTAGGCATCCTTCATAATGAACTCGCGGCCGCGAATCAGACCCGCGCGGGGGCGGAACTCGTCGCGGTACTTCGTCTGGATCTGGTAGAGCGTCACCGGCAGGTCCTTGTACGACGAGTACATGTCTTTGACGAGCAGCGTGAACATTTCCTCATGCGTCGGTGCAAGCAGGTAATCCGCCTCATGGCGATCCTTCAGGCGGAAGATGTTGTCGCCGTACTCCTCCCAACGGTGGGTCGCCTCGTACGGCTCGCGCGGCAGCAGGGCCGGGAAGTGCACTTCCTGCGCGCCAATGCCGTTGATCTCCTCGCGAATGACGTCTTCGATCTTGTTGAGAACGGCGAGGCCGAGCGGCAGCCACGTCCATATGCCCGGGGCGGCCTTGCGAATATAACCGGCTCGCTGGAGCAGCTTTGCGGAATCGACGTCTGCGTCTGCGGGGTCTTCACGCAGCGTGCGCAGGAACAGTGTGGACATTCGAAGAGCTTTGGTCATACCCTTCAAATTATGCGTATTCCACGACATCGCCGGTGTATGCAAGCGGGCGCCCCGCCAGCGAATGCCAGCGGTGCGCCCGGATATCGGAACGGTCTGCGAGCCTATTGGCGCGCGTCGTCGTCAACGCGTTCGTCCACGTCGCTCTCAAGCATCTCCTCGTTCACCGAGCCGAACGGGTAGACGAAGATCATCAGCATGAACACGCAACCGAACAGGTACAGCACGTCGCACAGGTCGATCACACCGACGGTGAGCTTGCCATTCGGGAAGATCAAGCCGATCACCATGAGCACCATGCCGATCACCGGCAGATACTGCCACGCCCACGGATTCGGCGCGTTGTCGCGCATTTTGCGCCGCACGGAGACAATGTAGAACGGAATGATGAACATGAGTCCGCCAATGATCGTGAGCAGATCGGAGAGTTTGAACCAGCCCACCAGATTCACCGGTGCAGAGGTGTAGAACAGGAACGCCACGAACAGCACGAGCGCGCCGATTCCTGAGATGATGTACATTGCCGAGTGTTTCATGGATTTCCTCTTTCCTCTGTCAGTACGAAATACTGTTCCATTCTAATCGTGCGGCTCATCGGGCGTGACGAAAGCGAGCCGACGGTATCTGTGCAGCAATTCAGAACGCCGGTTCGCCCGTGCCACCGAATTCGTCGAGCGCGTCGAACAAGGTCTGCGTGGATTCCGCTGCGCCGGATTCACCCGTCGCGCCGAGTACGGCATGGTCCGGGGAACGATGTGAGAACGAATCCGCCCCCTGCTCCGCGAGCTGCGCGGCCGCACGGGCCGATCCGGCACGCAACGCATCGTCGAGCAGAACGGCGTCTGCGCTCACATTGAACATGCGGTTATGCACGCCGTTGAGGTACAGCCCGTCGAGCTTCTCCACGCGAGAGAGCGCCACATAACCCATGCCCGGTGCGAAGGTGCGCGACAGATCCATGATGGCCGAATCGAGCGTCATGCCCTGCGATTTGTGTATCGTAATCGCCCAGGCGCACCGCAGCGGCACCTGCGACACCGACGCGAGCACGTCATCGCCATCCATCATCTCCCAATCGGCGCGCTTCATGGTCACCACGTTGCCGTTCTCGAATTCGACGATGGGCCAACCGCCGCGCGCATCCTTGAGGAATCCAATCACCATGCCCAGCGAGCCGTTCACATAGCGGCCCTCGGCATCGTTGCGCACGGCCATCACCACGGCGTTCTTCTTGAGCACGAGGTGCTCGGGAGCGAGCATGTTCCTCTTGAGCCGTTCGATCAGATTCGCCTGCCCGCGCGCCTCGGCGAAGAACTCATGCTCGTCGCCGTCAATCTGCGCAAGCTGGCGTTCGTTCACAAGATCGGCCTGCCGGTTCTGCGGGAACAGGGACACGGCCTGCTTCCCCTCTTCAAGTGGCACCTGGTAGCGGGTGATGAGAATGTCTTTGTCGATCTGCGAGACCATGTCGCCACGAATATCGGTGAGCACACGCAGCAGCTGCCCGTCGTCCTGACGATGCTGCTCATCGAGATAGCAGATCACCGGGTCGAGCGCGTCCCAAGCAAAGGATTCAGTGACGAATCCCTCCGGGTTCTTTCCCGCCTGCGCATACCGCTCACGCATCGACACATACTCGGGCGTGGGCGTCATGGCCGTGTTGCGCCGCGAGGCACCCACTGGCGGCAACTGGAAGAAATCGCCGGAGAGCACCACCTGCAGGCCGCCGAAGGGGCGCGAATCCTTGCGTATGATGCGGCAGACCTCGTCGACCATGTCGAACAGCCACGCGTGCATCATCGAGATCTCGTCGATCACGAGCACGTCAGTCGATTTGATCTGCTTGCGCCGGCGTGTGCGGATCGTCTTGATGAGCGAGTCGGTGAGCGAATCGGCCACCCCTATGCCGCTCCATGCGTGAATCGTCTGGCCGTCTACATGCGTCGCGGCAATGCCGGTCGTGGCCGTCACCGCGACCGTGGAGCCCTGTTCGCGTTTGGCCTGCACAAACCGGTTGAGCACATACGTCTTGCCGGCTCCGGGCGCTCCGGTGAGGAACGCGCTGGCGCCGGCAAGCATAATCTCAAGGGCTTCGCTCTGCTTCATGCTCTCTACAATAGGGCCGTGACGCTACGCTGTACAGCTGTCACCTGACGATGCGGTCGACGACGCGGATCACGCCCTCCTCAGTGTTCGCCGGCGCGATGTAGGCGGCGGCCGCGCGCACCTGCGGGTGGGCGTTGGCCACGGCGAACGAATAGCGCGCGTGTTCGAACATCGGCACGTCGTTGAGATAGTCGCCGAACACGGCGGTCTCGTCGACACCCACGCCAAGCGCCTTCTGCAATACGACCACGCCGTCTCCCTTGGAGACGCGCGAATCCATGATGTCCGCCCAATGCTTGCCCGAGAGCACGTATTCGTAAGGCTGCTCGATGCCGGCGAGCAGATCCTTGGCCATCGGCTCGGCCGGTTCGAAATCGAAGATGGCGAGCTTGAGGAATTTCTCGTCGACGTAGTCGAGCACTTCACGAAGATTGTTCACCGGCTCGACCTTCGCGTAGTATTTGCTCACCTCGGCGATGAACTCCTCGTCGGTGCGCTGAATATACGCGGCATTGAGACCACACACCACGAGTCCGATGTTGTATTCGCCCGTCTCGGCGGCCTTGTCGCAGATGTCGATGACCTGCTTGACCAGATCACGGCTCACCGTATGCGTTTCGATCACATTACCGTCCAGCGAGACGATGTTGCCGTTCTCGGCGATGAACGACATCGGCCTGACACTGCGCGAGAACATCTGCTGCAGCGTCTGGTACTGCCGACCGCTCGCCGGCACGAAGGTGACGCCTTTCTGGTTGAGCCTGTCGAGCATCGGCCAGAACCCCGCGGGAATCTGCCCGTCGGCGTCCAGCAGCGTCGCGTCCATGTCTGCCACGACGAGCTTGATGTCCTGTGGTTCCTTGATTTCCGTCCATTCAACTTCTGCCATATGCGCTCCTTTGTTATTGCGCGGCGTTGCCGTATAGCGGTGCATGACCGGCTCCGCGATACTGCAGATGGTTATTCGGCCTCATTCATCACGCTCGTCGCGACGATCTGCTCGGCGATGCGCTTGGACTGCACGGTGTCGGGACCGGGTTCGGGCGCCATGATGGCTGCGCGGTAGTACCGCAACTCGTCAAGCGACTCGACGATGTCGGCCCATGCGCGGTGGCCGCCGTTCTTCGGCGGCCGGTTCTCGTAGACCGCCGGGTACCAGCGGCGCGCGAGTTCCTTGATCGTGCTCACGTCGATCACGCGGTAATGCAGGTGCTCCATGAGATTCGGCATGAAGCGGTCGAGGAACTTCTTGTCGGAACCGACCGAATTGCCGGCGAGCAATGGTTTGACGCCCTGCGGAATGAATTGTTGCACATAGTCGATCACCTGACGCTCGGCTTCCTGCACCGACAAGCCGTTCTCCCACTCGTCGATGAGGCCGGAACGGGTGTGCATCGCACGCACGAAATCGTCCATATGGGCGACAGCGGCCTCCGACGGCTTGATCACCAAATCGATTCCTTTGTCGAGCACATTGAGCTCGAAATCCGTGGGCACCACGGAGACCTCGCACAGTTCATCGTGGAAGATGTCGAGTCCGGTCATCTCGCAGTCGATCCAGATCATGCGCGATGTCTCAGGCGAATACGTCAGCGCGTCGTTTGCGTCTACCATGTTCCTCTTTCCTGCCGGTTCCTTCATGGACCATTCGTGCTCATATTGTAGACGCCTCACCCATATGCGGTGTTTCTCATAGCGTAGTCGCCGCAGGTGCCCGGCATGGAAAAGCGCCGTGACACAGATTGTATCTGCGTCACGGCGCTTATGGCTGCATACGGCTCCTAAGAGCCACCGTGTTGGATATGTGCTCAGCGGCCGGAGTAGTTCGGCGCCTCGGCGGTCATCACGATGTCGTGCGGATGCGATTCACGCAGGCCGGCGTCGGTGATGCGAATGAAGCGGCCCTTCTCGCTCATCTCGGCGATGTTGTGGGCACCGATGTAGAACATGGACTGGTGCAGGCCGCCGATCATCTGGTACAGCACGGCGCCCAGCGGACCGCGGTACGGCACTTCGCCTTCGACACCCTCCGGCACGATCTTGTCGGTGCTCGTGACGTCCGACTGGAAGTAACGATCCTTGGAATACGACTTCTTACCTCGCGGTGCCATGGCTCCCATTGAACCCATGCCACGGTAGAGCTTGTACTGCTTGCCATGCAGCAGCACCTTTTCGCCAGGGGCCTCCTCGGTGCCGGCAAGCACGCCGCCAAGCATGACGGAGCTGGCGCCGGCGACGAGCGCCTTGGCGATGTCGCCCGAGTAGTGGATGCCGCCGTCGGCGATGCACGGCACGCCTGCGGCGCGACATGCCTGCGCCGCCTCATACACCGCGGTGAGCTGCGGAACGCCCACGCCCGCCACCACACGCGTCGTGCAGATTGAGCCAGGGCCCACACCCACTTTGACGGCGTCGACACCCGCGTCGATCATCGCCTGGGCACCCTGTCGGGTGGCGATGTTGCCGCCAATGATGTCAACGCCATTGAATGCGGAATCGTTCTTGATACGACGGATCATGTCGAGCGCGATCTTCGCCTCGCCGTTGGCGGTGTCGACCACGAGCACATCGACGCCGGCCTCCATGAGCGCGGAGGCACGCTGCCATGCGTCGCCGAGGTAGCCGATGCCGGCGGCGACGCGCAGGCGTCCCTGGCCGTCCTTCGTGGCATCCGGGTACTGTTCGGTCTTCACGAAGTCCTTCACCGTGATCAGACCGGTCAGGTGGCCTTCGCCGTCGACGAGCGGCAGCTTTTCGATCTTGTTCTTCGCGAGCAGGTCGTGCGCGTCCTTCTTCGAGATGTCGGACGGACCGGTGACGAGGTTCTCCTTCGTCATCACGTCCTTGACGCGCAGATGGTCGTAGTCCTCGGAGGCGATGAAGCGCATGTCGCGGTTCGTGATGATGCCGACGAGCTTGTTGTCGTGGTCCACCACCGGCAGACCGGAGATGTGGAACTTGCCGCACAGTTTGTCGAGGTCGGCGAGCGTGGCGTCGGGATTCACCGTCAACGGATCGGTGATCATGCCGGATTCGCTGCGCTTGACCACATCCACCTGGGCGGCCTGGTCGTCGATGGAGAGATTGCGGTGCAGCACGCCGATGCCGCCGTTGCGTGCCATCGCGATGGCCATGTCGGCCTCGGTCACCGTGTCCATTGCAGCGGAGAGGACCGGGGCCTTCATCACGATCTTGCGAGTCAGATGAGTGCTGGTGTCCACTTCGGAGGGAATGACATCCGTCTCGTTCGGCAGCAGCAACACATCATCATAAGCAAGGCCGAGCTTGGCGAAAATCGGAGGAAGGGGAGCATACGCCGATTGGGCGTTCAATTCATCGAGGTTTGTAGCCATACAAACACTATATGAACACGCGCTGACCTTCACGACACACGCTTGTGAGCGCTCACTTATCCGCTGCCGGGTCCTGCACCTCACCCGCCTGCGAGTCCCGCGAATCCGCAGGCGAATCAGTCATCGAATCCGCTGCCTGAGAGCCAATCGAATCCCGGCTCTCCCCTACTGCAGACTGCGACTTAACCGTAGCATGCTGCGCGTTCTTGCGTGCGGATTCGAGCGTCAGGTTCTCGGCTTGGATCTCGGGAATACGATGCCGCAGATAGGGGTACATCGTGGCTATGGTCAGCACCACCACGGCGATGGGCATGCCCACGGCCACATGCTGCGCTTTGAAGAACAGAATCGTCAGCGAACCGAATGCGATCAGCGCGGCCCATCCCCACAGGATCAGCACGGCGCCACGCACCGAATGCCCGATCTTCAGCATGCGATGGTGCAGGTGCATACGGTCCGGATGCATGGGCGACTGGCCTTTGGCCAAACGCCGCACAATCGCCAGACACATGTCGAGCACAGGCAGGAACAACACCAGAATCGGCAGCAGAATTGGCATGAACACCGGCAGATAGATGCTGGCATGAATCGAGGCCGGGTCAAGACGTCCGGTCATCACAATCGAAGCGCAGGTGATGAGATAGCCAAGCAGCATCGAACCGGAATCACCCATAAACAGTTTGGCGGGATGCCAATTATGCAGCAGGAAGCCCACGCAGATACCCACCATCATCACGTCGATCAGCGTGGCCAACGAAGCATAACTCGGGGAAGACCGGGCGATGATATACGAATAGGCGGCGAACGCTATGCCACCAATCGCCACGATACCGGCCGCCAGGCCATCGAGGCCATCAACGAAATTGACCGCGTTAATCGAGGCGACAATCAGGAATGCGGTGATCGCCATGGACAGACTCGGCGAGGCGGTAATCAGCGAACCGCCCAAAGGCAGTGAGATGATCTGCAATCCGCCCCAAGCCACGAATACGGAAATCAGCAGCTGACCGGCAAGTTTCAGCATCCAATCGAGATCCCACAGGTCATCGGCCATGCCCAGCAGACTGATCATGATGCCGCCGGCAAGAATCACCCACATCTGGTAATTGCCGTTGAACAATCCCGAGAGAAAAGGCAGCCGACTGGCGAATACGGTAGCCACGGCAAAACCGATCAGCATGCCAAGGCCACCCATGCGCGGCGTGGGAATGGTGTGCACGTCTCGGGCACGCACCTCGCCAACCGCACCGATTTCGATGGCGACGTGGCGAATCAGCGGAGTCACCAGCCAGGTGACGCCACCGGCGATGGCGGCAATCAGTAGGTAGATTCTCATGCGCCGAGTCCACCGCCGTTGAGGTGGAGGGCCTTGCGAATCACGTTTTGGGCGATGACGCCTTCACGCAGGATCTCGATGCCGTCGCGCGCGTACGGATCGGCTTTGACGACGGTGCTGGAGACATGGCCTTGGGTGGGACCGCCGTCCAGATACAGGTCGACTTCGCTGCCGAACGCGTCAACCGCCTCCTGGACGGTCTGCGCGCTTTCGTCGCCGGAACGGTTGGCGCTGGACGCGGCCAGCGGGCCAGTCGCCTTGAGAATCGCGAGGCACAGCGCCGAATTGGGGATGCGGATGCCTTGCGTGCCGGGGCGACCATCGGCGGTGTCGGCCAAAGTCTCCAACG
>SKFA01002227.1_pt1 | contig 9972 bp, 7 predicted proteins | sample 4820291 | NCBI WGS metagenome assembly SKFA01 (sample SAMN11008795, study PRJNA524170) | human gut metagenome | isolation source: fecal sample from pouch patient p30 | place: Israel: Tel-Aviv | reverse complement strand
ATTTACACAAATGAAAAAAATATATGGTAAAATTCAAAGAAATTTTCTCAGCACAGTTCCTGAATGAGAAATTTGACTTTTGGGAATAATTGAGTATGATAGGGTTTTGTAATGAAGCGGCAGATAAATTTTTGGTTTATCTGTCGTTTTACTATGTTATGTATCATTCTTGAGGAAAGGAGAAAAATGAGAAAAAAAATATTGGACGCAGCATTACTTTTTGCTTTCGCATTGTGCTTGATTGTTACGTCCAACATTCAGGAAGAGGCAGCATATGTTGCAGAGCCTGAGAATGAGGCAGTACCGCTTCAGGATCAGGAGGCAGAGCCGGAAGAAATGCAATTTTCCGCCGGTGTGGCAGCTGCAATTTCCGCAAATTCATTTACCACAGAATCAGATGAAAAAACAGGTGTTGAAAAGAAAGATGTTGTTTTAGTGACAACTTCAAATGATTCAGAAAGTAATTTAGAAGAAGAGACAGACGGATCAGTTGAAACAAATACAGAAGTAAGTGAGAGTGGTCAGGTGGAGGAAGTTTCTGGAACTTCGCAGGCTCCGGCATACAACAATCGTTGGAACATCAGCCTGACCGATGAAGAGATCGATTTGCTGGCCAAAATCGTGTGGCTGGAAGCAAACGGCGAACCTGTCGAGGGGCAGGAAGCGGTTGTCGAGGTGGTGTTAAACCGCATGGCATCCGATTTGTATCCGGATACATTATATGATGTGCTGAGCCAGAACAATCCGGTTCAGTTTGTTTCCTGGAAAAGACGGGATAAAGCGCATCCGACAGAGACAGAGTACCAGTCTATTTATAATGTATTAAATGGAAATACAGACCTATTAAGAAATGATACAATGAATTTTTCAACTTATCCGCTCACATCGAATCTTGATGTAAAAATCTGCTGTCATTATTTTTGTTACTAATATAGAAGAAACAGAATAATGAAGCAAAACAGAGAAGGGACAGAGCATGCGAAGTAATTCGTGCGACTGTCCCTTTTCTGTTTTCAGAAAATATGCTAAAATAGGAATCGTAAATGATTCAAAAAGGGCAGAAAACCCATGAATCATTTTTTCAGTAAAATAAATTGATTGTTGCAAAACTCGTAGAAAGTGTGGAATAAATTTTGAAACATCGACAAGAGCAAAAGAAGACACTGGGGAGCCGCCGGTCCTTAGAAGTCAGATTCTGTATTTCATTCTGAGTTATCAGAAATGAAATGCAGGATCTGACTTCTTAGTACCGTTGCGAGCGACACGTAACGCAAGTGTGTCTTCGTTGATCTTGTTGATGCTTCAAAATCTTCACAGCCTGAATTCGAGTTTTGCAGCAATCTTCAAAATCTAAGGAAAAAATAATCATGAAACAAATTATAGCAGGAATCCTGGCACATGTGGACGCCGGCAAGACCACATTGTCAGAAGCACTTTTATATAGCAGTGGAAGCATTAAAAAAATAGGGCGCGTCGACAACGGCGATGCATTTTTAGACACGGATGCGATGGAGAAGAAACGTGGTATCACGATTTTTTCAAAGCAGGCAGAATTACAATTTGGTGACACGAAAATGACACTTTTGGACACCCCGGGACACGTGGATTTTTCCGCGGAGATGGAGCGGACGCTGATGGTGCTTGATTATGCCGTGCTTGTCATCAGTGCATCCGATGGAGTGCAGGCACATACGCAGACACTCTGGCGGCTTTTAAAACGGTATGAAATCCCGGTATTTCTTTTTATTAATAAAATGGATCAGCCTGGAACGGATCGAGAGACAATTCTTTTGGAGTTAAAAAAACAGTTGTCGGACGGATGCATTGATTTCATGGCACTTGGCGCAGGTACAGAAGAAGAAGCACAGGAAAACGAGAAAAGCAGTACTATTATGGAAGAAATTGCCATGGAAGATGAGACTGCGATGGAAAGTTTTTTAGAGACCGGACGGATTGCCGGTGAACAAATCAGGGAAATGATCGTGCAGCGAAAGATATTTCCGTGCTTTTTTGGTTCTGCGCTTCGGAATGCCGGCGTGGACACATTTTTACAGGGGTTTGACCGATATACACTGGCACCGGAATACCCGGATGAATTTGGCATGAAAGTTTTTAAGATTGCCAGAGATGAGGCAAATAACCGGCTGACGTATCTGAAAGTGACCGGAGGAACGTTAAAAGTGAAATCACCGCTTTCGAATGCAGATCATGTGCGGTTTGGTGAGGAAGTGTGGGAACAGAAAGTGAACCAGATCCGCATTTATTCAGGAACCAAATATGAGCTGATCAATGAAGCGGATGCCGGAATGGTGTGCGCCGTGACCGGATTAGACCACACATATCCGGGACAGGGATTTGGAATAGAAGCGCAGGCAGAAACACCGGTGTTAGAGCCGGTACTGCATTTCCGTCTGATTCTCCCGGAGGGCGTGGAGCCGGCAGTCATGCTGCCAAAATTGCGCCAGATCGAGGAGGAAGAGCCGGAATTACATATTGTATGGAACGAAAAGCTTCAGGAGATCCAGATCCAGATCGTGGGCGAGGTTCAGACTGAAATTTTAAAAAGCATGATCGCAGAGCGTTTTGGCGTGGAGGTGTCATTTGGCCCGGGCAAGATTGTATACAAGGAAACAATCGCAGATACAGTGGAGGGCGTGGGACATTTTGAACCTCTCAGACATTATGCGGAAGTGCATCTTTTGTTAGAGCCGCTGGAACCGGGAAGTGGTATTGTAATCGACACAGACTGCAGTGAGGATGTGCTGGACAAAAACTGGCAGCGGTTGATCGTGACACATTTAAAAGAGCGGGAGCATATCGGAGTGTTGACCGGTTCGGTGGTCACAGATATGAAAATCACAGTGATCGGTGGAAGGGCACACACGAAACACACGGAGGGCGGCGATTTCAGACAGGCGACTTACCGGGCAGTGCGTCAGGGATTAAAACAGGCGCAGTCTGTGCTGCTGGAGCCGTATTACGAATTTCACATAGCTGTTCCGCAGAATATGGTAGGACGTGCTATGACGGATGTTGAAAAGATGCACGGAAAGTTTGAAGGACCTTATCAGGAGGGCGATGCACAGGTTCTGCGCGGCATTGCTCCGGTGGCGTGCATGGCAAATTACCAGAAGGAAGTGACTGCCTACACGAAAGGGCTTGGAAAAGTAACAATCCAGTTTGCGGGATATTACCCATGTCACAACACGGAAGAGGTGGTCGCACAGACCGGTTATGATCCGGAGCGGGATCTTTCGCACCCGGCGGATTCTGTTTTCTGTGCGCACGGAGCAGGATTTATCGTTCCATGGAATGAAGTGCCGGATCACATGCATGTGGAAGGCAGGCTTCTGAAAAAGAAAGAGCAGCAGGAGGAAGCACCTTCCGGTAAAAAGACAAAAACCTACGATCCGGATCACTGGATCGACATTGAGGAGATTGATGCGATCTTAGCACGCACCTATCATGCAAATAAGCATGAGAAGGGAGCGACAAAGCAGTGGCGGACCACGAAAAAAGTGATTTCGGGAGACAATGCGCCGCGCTATGCACCTGTAAAGGCAGTTTCCAAAGAGGAATATCTGCTGGTGGACGGTTATAATATCATTTTTGCATGGGAGAACTTAAAAGAGCTTGCGGCAGTCAATATCGACGGAGCAAGAGGAAAGCTTTTAGACATTTTGTGCAATTATCAGGGCATAAAAAAATGCAATCTGATCGTGGTGTTTGATGCGTACCGCGTAAAAGGACACCAGACGGAAATGCTCGATCACCATAATATTCATGTCGTGTATACAAAAGAAGCAGAGACTGCCGATGCTTATATTGAAAAGTTTGCACATGAAAACGGAAGAAAATACCATGTGACAGTGGCGACTTCGGATGGTCTTGAGCAGATCATCATCACCGGGCAGGGCTGTCATCTGCTCTCTGCAAGAGAGTTTGAGCGTGAGGTAGAGGCAGCAAACCAGACGCTTCGGGAAACAATCGATGGAATGAGGGAAAAATCATCCAATCACATTCTGGGAGATGCACTGAAACAATTAACCGATGAGAAAATACAATTGTAAAATTCATAAAAACGGAATTATGAAAATGAATCAATCACAGGAAAAACAGGACGGAGAGAAATTATGTTACCAGAACAATTTTGTGTGCGTATGAAAGAAATGCTCGGAGAGGAGTACGCAGCATTCTATGCAAGCTATGATCTGCCGAAATATCAGGCACTCAGAATCAATCCACTGAAAACAGAGCGGGATACTTTTTTGCTGCAGGCGCCGTTTTCTTTAAACAGAGTGCCGTGGACAACGAATGGCTATTATTACAGTGGGAATGATCAGCCCGGCAGACATCCGTATCATGAGGCGGGCGTTTACTATATCCAGGAGCCGAGTGCGATGGCTCCGGCGGAGTATCTGATGGCGGAACCGGGAGAGCGCATTTTAGATCTGTGTGCCGCACCTGGAGGCAAGAGCTCACAGATTGCATGTTCCATGCAGGGGGAAGGACTGATCGTCTGCAATGAGATTCATCCGGCGAGAGCAAAGATCCTGTCTGAGAACATCGAGCGCATGGGCGTGTGCAATGCGCTTGTGACAAATGAGACACCACAGAAACTTTCGGATAATTTCCGCGAATATTTTGACCGTATTTTAGTGGATGCACCGTGTTCCGGTGAGGGAATGTTCCGCAAGAACGAGGATGCCTGTGATGAGTGGAGTCCGGAAAATGTAGAGAACTGTGCCGCAAGACAGGCGGAGATCTTAGACTGCGCAGCGGAGATGTTAAAGCCGGGCGGACGGCTTGTGTATTCGACCTGCACGTTTGCCCCGACGGAGAATGAAGGCAGTATCAGCCGCTTTTTAGAGCGCCACCCGGAATTTTCAATATTACCGGTGGAGAAAAAAGACGGTATGATGCCGGGTGTGCCGGCGTGGACAGAGCATCCGGCGGATGGTTTAGAACACACCATCCGTCTGTGGCCGCACCATTTAAAAGGTGAAGGGCATTACCTCGCTGTCTTACAGAAAGCGGGTGTTTTATCCAGAACCTGTCAGGGCTATTGCAGAAACGGTGTGGAGAAGGGAATCAATGAGAAAGAGTGCAGGGAATTTTTTGCATTTGCAGAGGAAAACCTTGTTAAAAATATAACAGGCAATTTTCTGAAATTCGGCGACCAGCTTTATCGGATGCCGGAGGGAATGCCGTCCATCCGGAATCTGAAAGTGCTCCGCCCGGGACTGCATCTGGGAACCTTAAAAAAGAACCGTTTCGAGCCGTCCCATGCACTGGCGTTAGCGTTAAGACCGGATCAGGTAAAGCACGTGTGCAGCTTAGAGAGCGACAGCCCACAGGTCAAAGCATACTTAAATGGACAGACCCTGAATATGGACGGAGAAAAGGGCTGGTATTTAGTGACTGTGGATGGTTACAGCATTGGCTGGGGCAAGTTAGCCGGTGGCATTTTAAAAAATCATTACCCGAAGGGACTTCGAAAAAATGGCTGATGGGAAAACAGGAAAAACTTTAAATTTAACAGAGGGTAATCCGTTAAAACTGATTTTATTATTTGCAATTCCTGTCTTTTTGGGAAGACTGTTCCAGATGATGTACAGTCTGATCGATACCAAGATCGTCGGAAGTATTTTAGGGGAAGAGGCATTGGCGGCAGTTGGCTCCGTGTCGATCCTTTATAATCTTCTGACCGGAATTTTCAGCGGCTTTACATTGGGATTTTCCATTGTGACCGCACAGAACTATGGAAGTGGGAATGAGAAACTTTTAAAGAAAAATGTGGCGTCTTCCATAATACTGGGAATGATGACGGCGGTTGTGATCATTTTTGCAGTACTGCTTTTCTTAAATCCGATCCTTCATGCCATGAATGTTCCGGAAGAACAGTTTTGCATGGCACATGATTATATCAGGATTTTAGTGTGGGGCATGTTTGTTACACTGGCATACAATCTGTGTGCGGATATGCTCCGGGCAATCGGGGATTCCGTGACACCACTGATCTTTCTGGTCATTGCGGCGGTCACAAATATTGTGCTTGACTATCTCTTTATCGGCGGCTTTTCCATGGGCGTGTCAGGAGCTGCCTGTGCGACGGTGCTGTCACAACTGGTCTCAGCAGTATTATGCTTTCTGCGTATCAAGTCCGGTTTCCCAATCCTTCACATCTCGAAGAATGATCTGGAGTGGGAGAGAGAACGCATGAGAATTCTGTATCAGAACGGACTGGCGATGGCACTCATGTCATCTCTGGTAAACTGCGGTACTTTGATCTTGCAGACGGGAATCAATAAACTTGGAACGAACATTATCGTGGCACATACAGCGGCGCGCAAAGTGTTTGAAATCTTCAGTCTTCCGGTCAGCGTTTTTGGCGCCTCCATGGCAACTTACTGTGGACAGAATTACGGAGCCGGAAAGTATGACAGGATCCGGCAGGGCTTAAAGGCAGTGCTTGGAATCGGCTGTGTGTTCAGTGTGATTATTTTTATTTTATCGCATACGATATCACCGTATCTGATCTCTTTTATTGCAAGTTCAAAGAATAAGGAGGTCATTTACTGGGGCACACAGTATCTGGTGTACGATATGTCTTTTCAGGTGGTCTGTGTGTTTATTGTGATCCTGCGCAATTCGCTGCAGGGAATCGGAGATCAGAGGACGCCCGTCTTTTCAAGTTTTATAGAGCTGGCGGGAAAAGTGGTGTTCACGCTGGTTTTTGTGCGTAGGTTTGGTTATTGGGCAGTCATCTGGACAGAACCGGTCATATGGATCTGCATGGTGATCCCACTGATCGTGACGGCAGCAGGAAACCCGGTATTATTTGGAAAACAAAAATAGGAGCTTTCTATGGAGCGTTGGATATGGTTTCTGGGAATGGCAGTCTTTTATGGAGTGCTGTTTCTATGGTTTTTAAATCAGGTGAAAAAGCCGGATTATAAGAAAAATTATGTGCTTGTAAAGACACTGCAGAGTGCAGCGTTTGTGTCTGTGTTTCTGGCAGCAGCAGTTGTCAGTCGGGATATTCTGGATTTCTGGCTGATGCTTCCGGCGTTTGTCTGCTGCTTTGCAGGAGATGTAATACTTGCTTTTTATAATAAGATCAAAAAAAAGAGACTTTTTTTGTTGGGACTTGTCACATTTTTAATGGGGCATCTGTTCTTTATCCGGTGGCTGGACCGGATGCAGCCGCCGGCAGTTGCAGATATGGTGTTTCCGGTCATAGCGGTGATCGGGATTTTTGCAGTGACAGGAATGGGCAGCTTTCATACCGGAAGACTCCGGCCATGCATTTTAGTCTACACTTTTTTTATTGCATACCTGTTTGCAAAAAGCATGCATATTGCAGTGAGTATCCCTGACATGCGGCACATCGTCTGTGCGGTGGGAAGTTTTCTGTTTATGATCTCAGATATTTCCATTCTGTTTCTTTATTTTTATAAAAATAAGGACCGGAAAGTCCACCTGTTTAACCTTACCACTTATTATGTGTGAATTTTTCTTCTGGCAGTCAGTCCACTGCTTTTCCCATAGGGCAGATTCTTTGTCGAAAAATGTTGTATCATGTTTAGAAGATGCCAGATAATGCATATTTTTGTGAAAAAAAACAAAAAAAACGCTTTTTTATGTAAAAATTATGTATAATAGCTAAAGAGATGATACATTATCGAATCAGGAAGGTACGAATCAGATATGAACAGACAACTGACAATGCTCATTGTAGATGACATGGAAGTGGAACGCATTTCGTTTGCAGAAATCTTTAAAGACGAATATCAGATTCTGGAGGCGGAAAACGGGAAACAGGCGATGGAACAACTGGAACAACAAAAGGTACATATTGTTCTTCTTGATCTTTGCATGCCGGTGATGGATGGATTTGAAGTGATCCGGGAGATGAAACAGCAGGATAAGTATGCGGATATCCCGATCGTCGCAAAAACTGCAATTGATGAGAAAACAGAGGTTAAAGCGTTAGAAGCGGGAGCGGATGAGTATATTTTTTCTCCGTGTGATCCGGCCATCGTGAAAAAAAGAGTTCATAATCTTGTGGAAAAATATATTCTGGAACGGGAGAAGATCAGGGCACAGTTAGAGAAAGAGCAGGAGATGGGCAGGGCAAAAGAACTGTTTCTTGCAAGGATGTCCCATGAACTCCGCACACCGATCAATGGAATTCTGGGCATTTCACAGCTTGCCCATTATAAAGATGCAGAAGTCCGGGAGGATTTTAAGAAGATCCGTTACCAGGCGGAGTATCTGTGGGAACTGGTCAATGATGTGCTGGATATGGCAGCCATTGACAATGGAAAAATGACGATCCGTCATGTGGCGTTTTCACTCAATGAGGTCGTGTCGGAGGTCTCTGGTCTTTTTTATTCCCAGTGCAGAATGAAAAGGATCTATTTTTATTTCAGGGTTGACAATGTGACACATGAATATCTGATCGGAGATGCAATCCGTGTCAAGCAGGTGCTTGTGAATCTGCTCTCAAATTCGTTTAAGTTTACCGAGAAGGGCGGAACCATTGAGGTGTGCATGTCTGAGCTGGATGTGGATGACAGCAGGACGGTTTTACATATTACAGTGCGTGATACCGGATGTGGGATTTCGGATAAAGCTTTGGAAAAAATCTGGGAACCGTTTGAGCAGGAACAGCATGAAAACGGAAAATATTACGGTGGCAGCGGTCTGGGACTTCCAATCATAAAGAGCATTGTCGAACAGATGCACGGAACGATCGATGTGGCATCCGAATATAATGTGGGTTCAAAATTCATCGTGGACATTCCATTTGAAATTGGAAAAAGTATTGTGCGGGAGAAACGTAAGTTCAGATCATTAAAAGTTTTTCTGGTAAACAATGATGAGATCGCACTGCATTATATGATGTCGACGCTGACGAGACTCGGGATCCGGTATGACAGTTCGACAGACGGGAAGGAGATCATCCGGATACTCAAAGAAGCGTATGAACGAGGGGAAGGCTACGACATCTGTTTTGTCAACTGGCAGATGCCGGGGGAATATGGCAAAAAACTGGTCAGGGAAATGCGGGAGATCTTTGACCGTGATACATTAAAAATCGTTACATCTTCCTATGATACAGAGGATTATGAGGAAGAGATGCGCGGGGCGGGTGTAGATTATATCCTGAAAAAACCGGTGCTGCAGTCTCAGGTATACAGTCTGATCTCAGAGATCTGCAGCGTGCCGGAGGCAGAGAAAAATAAAACGGAGGACTATGATTTTACCGGAAAGCGGGCACTGCTGGCAGAGGATAATGCAGTCAACGCAGAGGTCTTTCAGGGATTTCTGAAGGCAGTCAACGCAGAAGTAGAATGTGCCGACAATGGGGAAGCGGCACTTTCACGCTATCAGAATATGCCGGATTACTATTATGACATGATTTTTATGGATCTGAATATGCCGATCATGGATGGGTATGAGGCAGCAAAGAGTATCCGAGGCAGCAAAAAGCCGGACGCATCGGATATCCCGATTCTGGCAGTCACTGCAAATGCGATGGCAAAGGATATCGTGAAAGTGCATGAGGCAGGCATGAATGAAAGAATCACAAAGCCGGTACAGAGAGAGCTGTTGTATCAGACAATGGAAAAATATATTCTGTAAGAAAGGGCAGGAGCACATTGCGTGTTCCTGCTTTTTATGCAATAGGAAATGTTTGAAAAGAGAGAAGCTGTGCTTGACAACGAATCCGTTTCTGTGATAGGTTATAAGCAGACACTTTAATGTGGTAGCGTGGTAATAAACTGAAAATAAAGGATGGAGATTTTATGAAGAAATTTATGGCATTATTACTTGTTGCAGGGATGACATTGTCGCTGACAGCGTGTGGAGGTTCCACTGATACAGCAAAAACGGATCAAGCAGACGGAAAAGATACATTTACTGTTGGATTTGACCAGGATTTTCCGCCGTTTGGTTATGTGG
>SKFA01002225.1_pt1 | contig 9973 bp, 16 predicted proteins | sample 4820291 | NCBI WGS metagenome assembly SKFA01 (sample SAMN11008795, study PRJNA524170) | human gut metagenome | isolation source: fecal sample from pouch patient p30 | place: Israel: Tel-Aviv | reverse complement strand
ATCTTCGGTGCACTCACCAGAGACTTTCTGAAATAAAGACGCATACCGCTTAGTTACCGCTCTGATAACTCTTACCTGTCCGGCAATGGCGCTGATGTCAATATAAAGCGCCATTGCTGCTTCTTTGCCGATCCCGTGATGCCTTCCATTCTGATGTTTGACTTCGCCCACTGAGAAATCCTCTGTTTCCCCTTAACGCCGGGGTAGCGGAACAAAAACCTGCTGCATAGTTATTAAAGTTGGACCCTGCCGTCATGTTCTTACGCCTCGGGCTGGCTACTTAACCCCTGACCACTGCCTGGTAACTCGAAGTATTGCCCTGCATTCTGTGGGGCGGGGTGGGTTGGTATGAAAAGAAGGATACCCATAGGTATTTAAAAAGTAAATACCCATGGGTAACTTTTTGCGGTGTCTTAACTGGTGACTAGTTGTTTGGTGAGCTATGATGCGTTTTGTGCTTTCTTTTTACGGATTTCTTCGTAGATCATATTGTAATACTGTTTTTTCTCTTCAAGAGTTTTTAATAAGTTATCCGCTTCACTTTCTGGCAGTTCGTCTAAGAGATCTAAAAAAATACGTTGTCGTGGCGTTAGAACCCTTGTTTCATAACTGGAGGCTGTGTTCGTTGATGATGAAACGATACCATCCATCCATCCCCGGGGTAACCCAAAGGACTCTTCGATAATCTCCACCATATCATCAGCGATCCGTTTTTTTCCCTTTTTCCCCTCTGGGTACAACATTCTTGATACATAAGAAGGCTCGCGCCCGATCTTTCTGGCCACGTTAACCGCTTTACCATCGCATTTCTCATCACGAATTTTGATGAGTTGCTGTCGTCTAAATTCATATTTGTCCATAGGTAAATAATAGATGCGATTACTGCAAGGTAAACAACCTGTGGGTATTGACTTTTGTTTACCTATGGGTATTCTTTGCTGTGTTTACTAAGGAGTAGCTATGGAAGAATTAAGAATATTTCTCAATTCTCTTTCGTCAGATGAACAGCGTATGTTTGCATGCGAGTGTGGTACCAGCATCGGTTATCTAAGAAAGGCATTGAGTAAAGGTCAAGTGTTAGGGGCATCGTTATGTGTCCTTATTGAGCGAGCCAGTAATGGTGAAGTTACACGTCAGCAACTAAGGCCTTTTGATTGGATGAATATTTGGCCCGAGCTGGAAGATACCAAAATGTTAACACAACCACTTTCTAGGAGCTTGATTCATGAAAATCAAGCATGAACACATCCGCATGGCGATGAATGCCTGGGCGCATCCGGACGGTGAAAAAGTTCCGGCAGCTGAAATAACCAGGGCTTATTTTGAACTGGGTATGACGTTCCCAGAACTGTATGACGACAGCCATCCGGAAGCCCTGGCTCGCAATACCCAGAAAATTTTCCGCTGGGTAGAGAAAGACACCCCTGATGCAGTTGAAAAAATTCAGGCGTTGTTACCAGCGATCGAAAAGGCAATGCCACCTTTGCTGGTGGCCAGAATGCGCAGCCACAGTTCAGCTTATTTTCGGGAGCTGGTGGAGACGCGGGAGCGACTGGTGAGAGACGCTGATGATTTTGTCGCAGTGGCAATCGCCGGTTTCAATCAGATGAACCGTGGTGGCCCGGCAGGAAATGCTGTGGCAGTACATTGACTGACAATAGCCATATCGAATCGCTTCCGGCAACTCGTGAGTAAAAAGATTCGGTATCAGAAGAGGTGAGTATGGCTAACGCCTGGCTCAGATTATGGCATGACATGCCAAATGACCCTAAGTGGCGAACAATTGCCAGGGTGTCAGGACAGCCAATTGCAACAGTGATGGCAGTGTATATCCACCTCCTGGTGAGCGCGTCACGAAATGTCACGCGAGGTCACATTGATGTCACGACAGAAGATTTGGCAAGTGCGCTCGACGTGACAGAAGAGGTAATTGATTCAATTTTGCAGACGATGCAGGGGCGGGTACTTGATGGTGATTTAATCACTGGATGGGAAAAACGCCAGGTGCTTAAAGAGGACAACGGCAATATTTCGCAAACCGCAAAATCTCCTGCAGAGCGCAAGAGGGCGCAGCGAGAGAGGGAAAGAAAGCGGGAACAAAATGGCGATTGTCACGGCGCGTCACGAAATGTCACGCACATGTCACGACGAGTCACGACAGATAAAGATACAGATAAAGATACAGATCAAGAAGATCAAAACACTATGGTCCATGGCGTAAAAAACGCCACGAACCAGGCAGGGGATGTTCAGACCGTCAATCTTGGTCAGCCAGCAGGCACGACACCGGAAGCCGATTCAGCGTATGCGCTGAAAGCCGATTCGGGCGCTGTGCAGCAGGTGATGACCGCAAGGCTGGAGCAATCACACCAACTGCAGCAGCCCGAAGCCGATTCCGCCATTCAGCGGGAAGCCGATCGGGTAGTCCCGGAAAACACCGGGCAGTCTGTGGGACGAGTGGATTATCCGGATGTGTTCGAACAGGTCTGGCGGGAGTACCCGTTGCGTGCCGGGGCAAACCCGAAGAAATCCGCTTTCAGTGCCTGGAAGGCCAGATTACGCGAGGGGGTGCCACCAGAGGCCATGCTGGATGGCGTGAGGCGTTACGCAAGATACTTGGCGGCTACCGGGAAAACGGGAACGGAATTTGTTCAGCGAGCGACGACGTTTTTTGGACCGGACCGGAATTTTGAGAACCCCTGGTTGCTCCCGGTAAGCGGCACGAACAACCAGCGTTGTGTGAATCATATTTCTGAACCGGATAACGAAATTCCGCCGGGCTTCAGGGGGTAAGTGTTAATTTCTGGTCATGAGGTAATTTTCAGGAGGGCTTGTGGCAAAAGTTTTTACACAAGAAGAGCGGGAAAAAATTAAAGGGCAGGTTCTTGAACTCGTACGCCAGAGTGGGCGCGAGACGTTACGACAACTGGAAGCTAAAACTGGGGCAACAAGATATCTGATGAGCGTTCTGGCCAGAGAGCTGGTTGCCAGTGGCGATGTATACAATTCTGGCTACGGGTTATTCCCGTCTGAACAGGCTCGTAAAGACTGGCAAAATGCCCGCAAAAAATTATCGAGGGCAAAGCTGAAGAAACCGGTTGTGGTTGATCCGGACCTTATCTGGTCGTTACCAGACGGAGAAATACGCCGCTACGACAGGCGCCTGAATATAATCTGTCGCGAGTGCCGGAAGAGCGAAGCTATGCAGCGTGTACTGGCTTTCTATCAGGGTAATTTTCAGGAGGCGGTACTGTAAGTGAAATTAGCTATCAGGCTTCAATTGCCGCTGGCATTCGCATCAAAGGAGAGGAGCATGGAAATAAAACCAGAAGATGAGTTAAGTAATATTGTTTTATTTCCGGTAAAAGAGGATGACCCACGTAATCAGGTTAATTTTCTTTATGAGCCATCGGAAAGACCATACTGCCATCACGCTTCTGTCCGGGTTGACGAAAAAGAGCGTCAGGTCCGCTGTAAAATCTGCGGTGCAGTTGTGGAGCCATTTGACTGGATGCTCTCTGTGGCGAAAAGAGAAACCAGACTGGCAGATGATGTAAGGCTCTTGCGTCAGGAGGAACAGGAAAGGCGAAAAAATATAGAAAAGCTAATTCAGATTGAGCGTAATGCGAAAGCACGGATACGCAGGGTGACAAAATCCAGAACTGAATAATTAAATTTAGCACTGTTAAAAATTTAATCCTTAACCGGAGGGATTTCTGCACCCTCAGAACAGCAGGAGGCCACCCGAAAGGGTGGTAGTGAAATGCGAAAGTTCAAAATAATTATTGAAACGGGAATAGCCGGTGGAGATTTCGAGGATGAATTCGAAGTGGATGATGATGCGACGCCTGATGAAATTCATGACGAAGCAAAAGAAATTTTCTTTAACTACTGCAATTACTCATATCACGAAATAAAAGACGAAGAGGAAGAACAAAATGGCTGATTTTGGTTCAACTAAATACAACGTCAGTTTTGAAGAATGGCATGAACTGTTAATGGACTATGCAGAGTTACGTGGTGGAAGTGCTGCTGATGCTGAAGCCTGGCGTGATGACTACGAAGCAGGAAAAACTCCGGTCGAAGCATATTGTGATGAGTGGGGCGATGAATGAGCGAGATTAATTATCAGGAAGGGCATGAAACGGCAGGGCAGGCAAAACCAGTTGCATGGCGATATCGCTACGTGAAAAAAGGCGTTACGGACTTTCAGGAGAAGATGTGGGTTGGTGACTGGAAATATGTACCGACAAAAGAGGGGTGCAACGACAGGCCGGGCTATGAGATTCAGGCCTTATTCACTACCCCGCCAGTCCCTGTGATATCAGAAGGACTGGTTAAAGCCGTGCGCTTTTATGAACAGGTAAAGCGTGAGAATCCACCAGTCGAAACAGGAGCATGGAAAGATGCTGTTGATTGGGTACTCAAAGAGGCCTGCTGTGCTGTCATTCTGGGTAAAGCCGACAATCCACTAGCATCCAGTAATCAGGTTGGCGAATTAACAATGTGGGTTAAGCGACTGGTCAGTCAACTGAAAAAAGCTAATCCAGACTGCAAATTACCGGAGATGGCGATGGATTACCTGAAACGAAATGGACTGATAAGCGTGGAGGATGTTTTACGATGACCTGGCCTGAGGCATTTACAACGGCAGGAATCGCAATGGCTGTGGCGCTGGTGGTGTATTCGATTTGCCGCTGGGGATAAAAACGGTTTGCGGGAAAAGGAGAGTTAAGTAGAATTGCAGCGGGTGCTTGAGGCTATCTGTCTCAGGCATGAACACCAAAAGGCAGATAGAGAAAAGCCCCAGTTAACATTACGCGTCCTGCAAGACGCTTAACATTAATCTGAGGCTCAATCTATGAACGGCAAATCTAGGTTAGCCTCTTACGTGCCGAAAGGCAAGGAGAAGCAGGCTATGAAGCAGCAAAAGGCGATGTTAATCGCCCTGATCGTCATCTGTTTAACCGTCATTGTGACGGCACTGGTAACGAGGAAAGACCTCTGCGAGGTACGAATCCGAACCGGCCAGACGGAGGTCGCTGTCTTCACAGCTTACGAACCTGAGGAGTAAGAGACCTGGCGGGGGAGAAATCCCTCGCCACCTCTGATGTGTCAGGCATCCTCAACGCACCCGCACTTAACCCGCTTCGGCGTTTTTTCCGTTGATTAACTCTAGTTATTAGAGAACCGAACTTTTATTGATGGGGCAGGGAGATGAAGAAACTTGTTTTAGTCGCAGGTGTAATGATTGCAACAGTAATGTTGGGAGGGTGTGCAGCAAAGGTCGATCCAGCGTTGAAAGCAGAAGCAATGAAGCCACTAACATGTAATGATGAAAAGCAATGTGACTTTTATTGGAAACGAGCGCAATTCTGGTTGGCTAATAATTCCTCATGGAAAATTCAAACGGCGACAGACACGCTAATTTCCACTTATAATCCCTCTCCAAATAGTCCATTCCTCGCTTATCAAGTGAGTAAAATGCCAAATGAAGATGGATCCTCAAGAATTTTCATCAAGCCTTTTTGCGATAATATGTTTGGCTGTCAACCAAACCCCTATCAGGCAGTTGTTTCCTTTAAAAACTTCGTTAAAACAGGGCAGTAGTGTATAGCTTGGACGATAAATTATTAGTGAAAACGCCGTAAACCCTCACCCAATGTGGACTAAGCCTATCAAACATGACTGTGATGATTAGTCCGTAGTTGTTGCCTATGAAATCTGGATTGAGTCAGGGTTTAATCCAATAATTATTCTATCGTTCCTTTACAAGTCCGGTATATTACTTTCAGTTTGTTTTAGCATACCCGCTTCGGCGGGTTTTGTTTTTTCCTGGCATTCTGGTTTACAATTCGCACGCCAGCCTGAACAACTGGCACCTGCTGCGCCAGCAGAGACAACCGATGGCGCACGATACCAAATTACACAATTCTAATGATTCTGCCGTCTTTGCCAGTAGGTGCGGACGGCGTTTTCACGCATTCAAATCAGACTGGTTCCAGCATCCTCCATGCACTGAAGAGCAGGCGGAATGGATAATTCAGTGTTACCGCAGGCGCGGATACGAGGTTAAGAAAGCTCTTAGCCTCGACTACCGTCACTGGATAATCTCAGTCAGACTCCCTTACTCCGAACGCCCACCGCGTTCATCCCGCACATACCAGCAACGGATCTGGAGGTAACGTGCGGATATTACTTCGACCTGTTCTGGTACCGGAACTCGGGCTGGTGGTCCTTAGGCCGGGCCGTGAATCCATGCAAGTATTTCATAACCCTCGAGTGCTGGTGGAGCCTGAACCGAAAAGCATGCGCGGTCTGCCGTCCGGAGTCGTCCCTGCCGTTCGCCAGCCGCTGGCGGAGGATAAATCATTACTGCCATTTTTCAGCGATGATCGGGTGATTCGTGCTGCTGGCGGCGCTGGGGCACTGTCTGACTGGCTGTTGCGTCATGTCAAATCCTGCCAGTGGCCTCATGGTGACTATCATCACAGTGAAACCGTCATTCACCGTTACGGTACCGGCGCGATGGTGTTGTGCTGGCACTGTGACAACCAGTTGCGGGACCAGACATCAGAATCACTCGGGCAACTTGCTCATCAAAACTTGTCAGCATGGATGATTGACGTCATCCGTCACGCAATCAGCGGTACGCAGGAGAGGGAGTTATCGCTGGCCGAATTATCCTGGTGGGCGGTCTGCAATCAGGTGGCTGATGCGCTTCCGGAGTCTGTATTGTGTCGTTCACTGGGATTACCGGTGGAAAAAATCCGCTCCGTATACCGTGAGAGTGACATCGTACCGGGAGAACAGACTGCCACCAGCATACTGAAGCAGCGCACAAAAAATATTGCGCTGCCACTTCACGTCCACCAGCAACAAAATCCACCACAGGAAAAGACGGTGGTCAGCATTGCCGTTGATCCGGAGTCTCCGGAATCCTTCATGAAACGACCTAAACGTCGCCGCTGGGTTAACGAGAAATACACGCGCTGGGTGAAGACACAGCCGTGTGCGTGTTGTGGTAAGCCAGCCGACGATCCCCATCACCTGATTGGTCATGGTCAGGGCGGAATGGGGACAAAATCTCACGATATTTTCACGCTACCGCTGTGTCGGGAGCATCACAACGAGTTTCATGCGAATCCTCTGGCGTTCGAAGAAAAGCATGGTTCTCAGGTTGATTTAATTTTTCGTTTTCTTGATCACGCCTTTGCAACTGGCGTGCTTGGGTAAAAGAGGTGACTGATGCTCATAGATTTGGTTTTACCTTACCCGCCGACGGTGAACACTTACTGGCGACGCCGTGGCAGCACATATTTTATCTCGGTGAGCGTTATCGCCGTGATGTGGCGCTTATTGTTCGCCAGCAGCGGCTGAAATTAAGCCTGTCCGGAAGGCTGGCGATAAAGGTGATTGCAGAGCCACCGGATAAGCGTCGTCGCGACCTGGACAATATCCTGAAAGCACCGCTGGATGCGCTGACGCATGCGGGAGTGTTAATGGACGATGAGCAGTTTGATGAAATCAATATCGTTCGTGGTCAGCCAGTATCTGGCGGACGTCTGGGGGTGAAGATTTACCCCATAATGCATGAAGAGCAGGTCAAAAAATGAAACTGGAAGATTTACCGAAATACTACTCCCCAAAATCCCCTGGCCTGACCGATGCATCGGCCTCAACGTCAAAAGATGCGCTGAGTATCACTGATGTGATGGCCGCGCAGGGCATGACACAGAATCGGGCTGAGATGGGGTTTTCTGCGTTCCTGGGGAAAATGGGCATCAGTATGAATGACAGGGCGCGGGCAACAGAATTACTGGCAGATTATGCACTCAGTCGGTGCGATCGTGTGGCGGCGTTGAGAAAACTTCCGGCAGAAATAAAACCGGTAGTGATGCGCATTATGGCTTCGTACGCTTTTGAGGATTATGCCCGCAGCGCAGCGAGTAAAAAGCAGTGCCCTTGTTGCTATGGGGAAAAATTTATTGAAAGCGTAGTTTTTACAAACAAGGTCCAGTATCCGGATGGTAAGCCGCCGGTATGGGCAAAGTGTACGAAAGGTGTGTATTCGTCTTACTGGGAAGAATGGAAAAAAGTCAGGGAGGTGGTAAAAGTTGCCTGTCCGGAGTGTGGCGGAAAGGGTGAGGTTTCCACCGCCTGTAAGGATTGCCGTGGGCGTGGTGTCGCCATTCATCGTGAAGAGTCGGTAAAACGTGGTATGCCTGTTATCAGAGACTGCCAGCGTTGTGGTGGTCGTGGCTATGAAAGATTGCCGTCAACAGAGGCGTTTAATGCCATATGCAAAGTGACGAGCGCTATCACTCTTGATACGTGGAAAAAATCAGTGAAGCGTTTTTACGATACGCTGGTGGTTCGGTTTGACATTGAGGAGGCATGGGCGGAGCGGCAGTTAAAGAGGGTAACGCGATAGTGTTGTTGATTTTTCCCGAATCTGTGGTAAATTTATCCTAACGATGGGCGTTTTATGCCTGACGTTAAAAGATTTTTTACAACCCGCCGCCGTGCGGGTTTTTTGTTGGTTTAACAGGTTATAATGTATAGTGCGAAACTGCCTGTTCAGCAGAATCATTTTGTTTGTAGTAGAGTTCACAAGTCGTCATTATCAGGCAAAGAGATTTATGGTATTAAAGTATCAGCCGTCTGTTCGTTCTGTTTTAATGTGTGATTTTCGGGGAATGGTTGTTCCGGAAATAGTCAAGGTCAGGCCAGTGGTAGTAGTGTCCAGAAACAGACACAACAATCAATTGGTAACAGTGGTACCAATAAGCACTACTGAACCGATCCCTCGCAGAGATTGCCATCATGAGTTATCAGAAAACCCCATTCCTGGTAATGAGCATATTACTTGCTGGGTAAAATGTGACATGTTGATGACGGTTTCATTGAGCCGACTGGATCGCATAAAAACCAGAAACTGGGAGGGGCGAAATTATATTGTTCCTATGATTGCGGAAGATGAGTTTGAGAATATTAAACGGGCGGTATTGCACGGGATAGGGATGGCTTATCTGTATCGATAATCGAAAACGATTATCGAATTCGATATAAATTTATATTGACACACATAGTGTGTTGACTGATACTGTCGCTGTACCCTGATGGGACTTGTGAGACTTCCGAACAGGAAGCCAGGAGTAGCGATAAGGTGATGACAAGCCTGCTGCCCCTGTGTAAAAGGCATCTTAATGGTGCCTTTGTCATTTTTATCAAAAGTTCCCCGCCATTGAGCGGGTTTTTTTATGCCTGAAAAACGACACAGGACGTTAAACGCGCTGGTGGTTGCGAATATCAGTTTTTCAGCTTGCTGGCTTTTCAGACAAGAGTTATTGGTATGTCACGTTAACCAGAAAAGGGAAAAAGACATGCTAAAACAGCAGGATATGACCGAAACCGCCAGAGTGGTGTTTAATGAATTAAGCGTCACCGAACCGACGACCGTCGGGGAGATTGCGCAGAATACTTACCTTTCACGCGAATGCTGCCAGTTAATACTGACCCAGCTTGTTATGGCGGGCCTGGCAGATTATCAGTTTGGTTGTTACAGACGCCTTCCGCAGTGAAGGCTTTTTAATTTGTGGTAATGGGCGGCTGGTGGGTGTTAGCGGCACCTGCCAGCCATCTGCTCATGCGTTGGGGTCACAAGCAAACCTCAGGCCCATCTGCTTTGCGCAAAAGCGGTATGAGCCTATCAGAGAAGCGCTTATTGATCTATGGCTAATACTGTAAAAATATCCAGTTGTGAGTTAATCAACGCTGATTGCCTGGAATTTATCCAGACCTTACCGGAAAACTCTGTCGATCTGATAGTCACAGACCCGCCATACTTTAAAGTGAAACCCAACGGCTGGGACAATCAGTGGAAAGGGGACGAAGATTACCTTAAGTGGCTGGACCACTGTCTGGCCCAGTTCTGGCGGGTGTTAAAGCCTGCCGGAAGCCTTTACCTGTT
>SKFA01002220.1_pt1 | contig 9998 bp, 8 predicted proteins | sample 4820291 | NCBI WGS metagenome assembly SKFA01 (sample SAMN11008795, study PRJNA524170) | human gut metagenome | isolation source: fecal sample from pouch patient p30 | place: Israel: Tel-Aviv | reverse complement strand
TCAAAGGTCCAATCAAAGAAAAGAGATAACCACCTAGACGATGTGCTATAGGAATTTTTGACAAACTTTCCAATGTTACTTCCTCCGAGAGAGACTGGGTTCTCTCAAAATCTTGTTCAATGTTAAGCACTTCCGGATTCTTATAAAGATATACGCCATCTTCAAAATTTTGATAGAGACTTCGGTAGTCTGTATTAATGGTTCCTACCACAGCTTGTTGGCTATCAGAAACATAAACTTTAGCATGGACAAAGCCTGGGGTATAACGGAAAATACGGACGCCAGCATCCAAGAGCACTTTAAAATAGGTCGTCGCAATATCAAAGGCATACTGTTTATCTGGAATCCCTGGCATAATGATACGAACATCTACACCTCGTCTGGCCGCAAAGGTCATAGCTCTAACCAATTCATCATCCAAAATCAGATAAGGCGTCATGATATAGACATAATTAGTTGATGTATTCAGAAGATGTAAATAAACATTTTCTGCAACCTTGTGGTAGGTCGACGGTGAATTGCCATAAGGGAGTACAAAGCCCTGACTCTTTCTTTGTTGAGGTTTTTCTTGTAGATAGTGCTCCATATCCCTTTTATCTTCTATTCCAGTCACTGTCCACATGGTCAAAAAGAGAGCTTTTAGCGTTTGAACTGCTGAACCATCTAATCGAAGGGCCGTGTCCTTCCAATGACCAAAGCGTTCTCGTTTATTGACATACTCATCAGCGATATTAACGCCACCAGTATAAGCAACTTGACCATCAATCACTGTAATCTTTCGATGGTCTCGGTAATTGTAATAGGTTGATAGAATGGGCTTGACTGGTGAGAAGGCCTGAGCTTTAATACCAACCTTGTGTAGTCGCTCAATATAATCGTAGGACAAGGTAGTCATCTCATTCATCCCATCAAACATGACACGAACGTCCAGACCTGCCTTGGCCTTCTCCTCTAAAATGGCTAAAATCTCGCCCCACATGATTCCTTCGTCAATAATGAAATATTCCATGAAGATATAACGCTCCGCCTTTTTCAAATCCTCCAACAAGGCTGGAAGCATGTCATCTCCAAGTGGAAAATAGGTAACCTCTGTGTTTCTGTAGATAGGAAACTGTGCTGGACTATGCTCCAAAAAATAAGCTAATTTCTGTAATTGGCGATCACTTTGGGATAAATAATCAGCAACTTCTGGATCGGTGCTTAGATAGTCGGATGCCTGCACTGTAGCATCCTCAAGCCGCTTCTTCAAGCGTCTCACACCCAAATCAGCTAACGAAAAGTAAAGCAGAGCCGTCCCAAAAATTGGAAAGAGGGCAATGATAATCACCCAGGACAGTTTGGAACGAGAATCCATGGAACGATTGAGCAAGTAAAAGAAGGTAAAGACACTCAACAAGTGTTCCCATAAGATAATGGATGGGAAATGCTCTTGTAGGCTGAGATATGAAAAGACAAGAAAGGCCAATTCCAGTAAGAAGAACAGGAGAATGGGAACCTTTCGGTTAAGTAGAATTTTAGCCCATCTGGAGGGCTTTTGAGGTAACAGTCTAGCACTTTGTTCTTGAGTCATAAAAACCTCTTTCTTATAAAAACATCTTCTATGCTGAATAATTTATGGATTGTTTCAAGTGATATGGAGCTTTCATTTCATTTAGCTACTACTCCTTAACAGCTCTTACTTGATTTTTCTCACCGGCCCTTCGATCGTCTTTTGCATCCAGACGATATCATGCCATTTGTTAAACTTATAGCCAATCTTTGGGAAATGAGCCACTTGGACATAGCCCCGCTTTTCATGCATGGAAATGCTCGCTTCGTTCGGAACTGCGATACAAGCCAGAAAGCGTAAGTAGCCTCGTGCTTGTAGCTCCTCTTCTAAGGCCGTATAAAGGGCCGATCCAATCCCTTGTCCACGCGCTTCTTTTGCTACATAAATAGACAATTCAGTGGTCCAATCATAGGCAGCGCGTGCATAATAGGTCGAGGCATAGGCATACCCCACAACTTTCCCATCCACTTCTGCGACCAAATAAGGAAATTGGGTCAGCGTTTTTGCGATTCGTCTTTCAAATTCCTGGACAGTCGGCACATCAACCTCAAAGGTAATGGCTGTCTCTGTTACATAAGGTTGGTAAATCGCTCGGATAGCTGCTGCATCGCTAAGCTGAACGGGTCGAATCATCATGGAAGCCTCCTAATTAGATTATACCTAGTATACCGATATGCCTTCTCACTGTCAATGAAAGTCTAGCAGCAAGCAAAAAATCCTGGAATTGTATCCAGGATTTCCATCCTTCTTAAACCGTTTGACGTAACCCCATCATCCGGTAAAGGAATAAAGCACTCGGAGCTTTCAAAAAGCTCTTTTGCTTGGAATTTGTTGCTTTTAAGACATAGTTAGGTTTGACTGTTTTAGTGACTGTCTTTGCTTGTTTAAGATTCAGACCGGTTTGTTTTTTAGACGGTTGAACTTTCGATGGTTGAAGGGAAGCTTTCACTGCGCCTGCTTGAAGGGGTTTTTCTTTCACCTTCAAGGCTTGTCCAACTGGTTTTGAAGCAGGAGCAGATAGTCCTGCTTGTGCTGAATGAGAGAGTTGACTCATGGTTTGATTGTTTCTGACTTCGACATGGTTTAGGATACCTCCATTTGGATTGAGGTGATCGGTCACACCTGTATCAAATGGCGCTACAAATACATTGTCCTCAATGGTGACATTTTTAATATCTCCATAGCGCGTTTCAACATCAATCGATCCACGATGCTTGTTGTAGATATCGCTCTTCGTTCCTGTACGCTCCAAGAGATTGTGGTGAACCCGAATCCCTTCTTCATTCAAATCAAAGTTATGGCCCTTAAAGACAGTCGTCAAGCGAATTCCAGCATCACCGATATTCTCTTTAATCCGATTGTAGGCAATCTCATGGCCTTTTCCACCAAAGATCCCAACACCACCAGCGCGCCAACCGAGTTCAATCGTATTGTGCAAGAATTTATTATTTTCTGCTACTGCCGATTCTGTCCCATCCGCAATACTTGACCAGCTGGCAAGTCCGTCATCTCCATTCCCACGGATACTAGAATTGCGGACAATCGAATTCTTAGTCCCTTGGGCAAAGTTGACTCCGTCAGCCAGGTTGTTTCGCAAACGAACATTTTCTACTACTAGACCATCTGTGTACTTCATATCATTTTTTCCAGCATAATCGCCAATCCACATGCCGACTTCAAAATGTTCGGCCCAAATATCGTGAATATGAGAATTCTTCCCTGGCGTTCCAGAAATGGCCTTGTACTGAGCATTTTCACCATAGCGTGAACGAAGGTTGGAAGAAAGATAGACATCGCTAAATTCAACATGGTTGTCTTGGTGAAGGAAGTCAAATCCACCGCCACCAGCTTGGTCACTAGTAAAATGCAGTTGGGTATGCCAGATACCAGCCCCTGAAATCTTCATATCAGAAGCATCGATACCGACTTTTCGATTGAGATTAAATCGCCCAGCTGGGATATAGACATTCTTTCCGGTTTGTTTAGCTTCATAAATCGCATCATAGAGGGCCTGGCTGTCATCAGTATCGTCGTTTGGCGTAGCTCCTTTAGAAACAATATTGATAGCATTATCCCCTTGAGCAATCGGGTCTGGAGCTTGCTCGAATTCCACAAAGTCAAGACCATAATGGACGTCATCTGACCTGTTTTTCACCAGTGAAACCACATCTCCTTTTTGAAGCTGAAGTCCTGGAAGGAGGCTATGTACTTCATCAAATTGGACCGAGCGCGTGTATCCGCCTGGGCACTATCATGAACACCTTTGTCATTCAAGTACTGCCAGTTAGACGAGGACGAAAGATCCAATTGTTGAACACTGTGACCATTCACCTGTACATCGAGTTGTCCACTTGCGCCATCTGGTACCGTGTAGCGTACGGTTAAAGCATTGGCTGGTTCATTGACCTTAAAGGAAACACCATCTCCCTTTTCTTTTAAAGCGACATAAGTCTGATCAGAAGCTTCAATAGCTGTTGAGTGACTGTCTTGAGACTGCTCTACCTCTGCCTTTCCAAGGAGGTTTCCTTTGTCTGCTTCATAACGGGTGTAAGGCATAGATGCTCCATATTGGCTGGTATCTACTTGAGAGCTTGCGGGATCCGAAGTTGTCGCTTCTTGCCCTTGTGTTTGGACTTGTGCTTGCTCTCCAACTTGATCAGCTGCCACAGATTGTCCAGTCAAAAAACAAGCCCCCATGATCGCAATCACGACAGAAAAGACTCCAAGCTTAGACTTACGAATGCCAAAAATGATATCTTTGTTTAAATGATTCATCACTCATTTCTCCTTTTATTTTTTACAACGATTCTATCCTAATAAAAATTATCATGACAAACAAGGTGAATTGTGTGAATATTCTGTATCAATTTGTTGCAGAAATGTTAACCTTTTTATGTAGTAATAAAAGTGAGTAAGAAAAAAGAGGCTGAGAATGCTTTCTCAAACCTCTTTTGATGACACGAGCTTATTCCGCTTTTTTATTTGAAAATTGGCTATTGTAGAGCTCATAGTAGAATCCTTTATCTGCTAACAAGGATTGGTGATTTCCTTGCTCGATGATTTGGCCATCTTTGAGGACAAGGATTTTATCTGCTTCTTGAATGGTAGACAGGCGGTGAGCAATGACAAAGCTAGTCCGCCCTTTCATCAAATTCTTCATGGCTTTTTGAATCAAGAGTTCTAAACGCGTATCGACAGAAGACGTCGCTTCATCCAAAATCAAAATCTTAGGATCAGCTAGGAGCGCACGCGCAATAGTTAGAAGTTGCTTTTGCCCTAGAGAAATATTGCTAGACTCCTGGTTCATTTCCATATTGTAACCACCAGGAAGCGTCCGGATAAAGTGATCGACATTGGCTGCCTTTGCAGCTTCCACAATTTCTTCATCCGTTGCCTCGAGATTACCAAAGCGAAGGTTTTCTTTGATGGTTCCTTCATATAACCAAGCATCCTGAAGCACCATTCCGAATTGTTTGCGGTAATCTTGGCGAGATAGATGACGAATATCATGACCATCCACCGTAATCGATCCCGCAGTCACATCGTAAAAGCGCATCAACAAATTAATCAAGGTTGTTTTTCCTGCTCCGGTCGGTCCGACAATGGCCACCATTTCACCTGGTTTGACTTCTAGGTTGAAATCACGAATCAAGGGTTTGTCTGCTACATATTGGAAATCCACGTTTTTAAAGCTGACTTGCCCTGTCAAATCTCCAGAGAGGGTTTCTGTCACATCTGCTACTTCATCTGGTTCATCCATGACTTGGAAAATCCGATCTAGAGACGACTTAGCACTTTGTAGCTGTCCTGCCAATTGGGTCAAGTTTTGAATCGGTTGGTTGATCTGCCAAACATATTGAACGAAGGCCTGCATATTCCCGACAGTCAAACGACCTGCTATCACTTGCAAGCCACCAAACAAAGCGATAATGAGATAAGTCAAATCTGAAATCCCATTTAAAATCGGCATCATTAAGCCGGAAATGAAATTAGCCTTGAATCCTACCTTTTGAAGGTGATGGGTAATATCATGAAACTCTTCCTGGGAAGATTTTTCCCGGACGTACAGCTTGAGGACATTAAAGCCTGTTAAATTTTCTTGTACAAAGCCGTTCATTGCCCCCAAAACATCTGCCTGCTCTTTAAAGTAAGGCTGAGATTTTTTCATGATAAATCGAGCACTGAAATAAGTGATCGGAATGGACAAGATGACCACCATCCCCAATTGGATATTTAAGTACAAGACCATGCTGATGACAAAGAGCAAGGTAAAGATAGCATTGACGATTTGTAAAAAGGACTGTTGCAAGGCATTCGAGACGGTTTCGACATCGCTAGTAAAACGTCCGAGCAAATCTCCGAACTGATGCCGGTCAAAATAAGAAACGGGAATGTGATTGATTTTATGAGACAAATCATTTCGCATGTCCTGAACGGTCTTTTGAACAGCATTGGTCATGAAATAGTTGGAATAATAAGATCCCAACTCATAGAGGACCCCACGGAATAGATAGAGCGTCATAATGATAGCGATGTAGGAGGTGTTAAGACCAGCTCCTGCAAGGCCTTTTGCCATATCCATGAGATTTTTTGTCAACTCAGTAATGGCAAGCCCCAAAACAAAGGGTTCGACAACACTCATGATGACACTTAAAATTTTTAAGAAAATGGACAAGCAAACTTCCAAGCGATAGGCTCTCAAGTAAGTCCATAGTCTACTAAAACTGTTTTGTTCTTGTTTCATCTGCTTCTCCTTTCTATTCCTCTGTTAATGATGGACTATCGAGCTGCGAATTGGCAATTTCACGATAGATCTCATTGCTTTCCATCAATTCATCGTGGGTTCCTCGACCGACGATCTCCCCTTGGTCCAAGACAATAATTTGATCCGCATCCATAATGGTTCCCACGCGTTGCGCTACGATCAAGACGGTCGCATCTCCTGTGACTTCTTTGAGACGCTTCCGCAAAGTGGCATCCGTCTTGTAGTCCAAGGCAGAGAAGGAATCATCAAAAATAAAGACATCGGGATCTTTGACAACCGCACGAGCGATGGACAAGCGTTGTTTTTGACCACCTGAAAGGTTGCTTCCACCTTCTGCCAAATGCGTATCAAAGCGTTCCTCACGACTGTCAATAAATTCCTTGGCTTGGGAAATTTCAGCCGCTTGTTCTAATTCTTCTACAGATGCATCTTCTTTCCCATAACGAAGGTTCTCAGCAATAGTTCCTGTAAAGAGCAAGGCCTTTTGCGGAATAAAACCAATCTTTTGGCGAAGGGCTTTCAGATTGTAGTCACGGACATCTACCCCATCGACCAAAATTTTTCCTAGGGTGACATCATAGAATCGAGGAATCAACTGCACAAGTGAAGATTTCCCAGAACCGGTCGAGCCGATAAAGGCAATGGTTTCGCCAGGTTTGGCTTGAAAGGAAATGTTGTGGAGAACCGGACTCTCCGTCTCACCTGGATAAGCAAAGGTGACATTGTCAAATTCCAAATAGCCACGAGATGCTGTCTCTGTTACACCATTCTCATTTGGATCGATCGAAATGGGCATGTCCATGATTTCCTTGAGACGACGGCTAGAAACCGCAGTCCGAGGATACATGGTAAAGAGATTGGCTAAAAAGAGGAAAGATAAGAGCGCGTGGAAGCTATACTCAATAAAGGCAACCAAATCCCCAATTTTCAAACTACCGTCATGAAGAGGATCCAAAGCAAACCAGACAATCGCCACAATCATAGCAATGATGATCTGCACAAATAGGGGTTCTGTCAAACCAGTAAGTTTGAACAATTTATTCGAGTTTTCCGCGTAGACTTCATTTTCAGCCGCAAATTTATCTTCTTGGAATTCTTCACGGGCAAAGGCACGAATCACACGAAGTCCTGTCAAATTTTCACGCGCAAACTGATTAAGATGGTCGAGGGTCTTTTGTTGCTTCTCAGAAAGTGGACGTGTCTTAACTGCTACATACCAGACGACGACAGCAAGAAATGGTACAGATACCGCTACAATCCACGCTAAAGAAGGACTGGTTGTCAGAATCAAGAGAACACTGGAAACCATCATCAAGGGTGTGATAACCCCCATCTTCAACATAGAATCCGCAAACTGCATCAAAACAAAGGCATCAGAAGTCAAGCGAGTGACCAATGACGATACCCCGATTTGCTCATACTCGCGATGCGAGTACTCCTGTAACTTAGCATAGAGGTCATTGCGCATATCGCGGACCATGGTGGTCGTTAGCTGGCCAACCGCGTAAGACAAGATAATCCGTCCCACAATCCCAAGCAAAATAATCGCAAACATAACCCAGCCCCAGAAATACAGCCGATCCACATCACGCGGGTTAATCCCCTCATCAATCATGCGAGCTAGAATCGTTGGCAAGCCCAAATTGACAATAACAAACAGGACCGCTGAAAATAGATTCAGGGCTAGCCACTTGGGATACTTTTTCAAGTAAGACCAAATATATAGCATAGATGATTCTCCTTTTCCATAAATAATTTCCTAGATCACACAGAAAAGAGGGAGCGAGACGAAATCATTTTCAAAGAAAATCATTCCTGCCCCAGTCCCATCTGTAGTCTCATTCATTATACCAAACCAGCTATAAAAGTAAAGCAAAAGAGCAGGTTTTCCTGCTCTTCATTTAGTTTATTTTGTACGTTTGAATTTAGCATTTTTAAGAAGCGACGATGCAAATTGATTCGTAGATTCTTGATCTTTTGTAAAGCTAAATGTTAGGGTATCTCCATTAATCTTATATCTAACCTTCTCACCTTTGTCTTCTAGCGCACCAATTGTTTTAGTTTTTTGATTAACTCTAATTTCTGTTGAATCTGTAGTTTTATGGCCTGGTCTTTTAGTTTTAATAGTTAAATATCCTTTTGAATCGTTAATATCAATGGACAACTCCAAGGAATATTTATTGTTTAGAGAATCAATATCTGAACTGGAAGCTCCTTGATCTTTAAGAATTTTCTTCATTTCTGCTGTAGATGGTTTGTAAACATAGGTTCCGTTGTCACCTTTTGCACCACACGCAGTTAAAAGAAAAATAGCAAAGAAAGCTACTAGAGCCAAAAGAAACTGTTTAAAGTTTTTCATAATTTCTCCTCATTTCATAGAATATCCCTATTATAGCAACAATTCCATTGCATCGCAATGAAATTGTTACATTATTTAGTTTGACTGGGTTCAAACTATTGCTATTAGATAAAAATCAAAAATTTAGTTAGAATTCTAATAGATAATCATAATAAATACACATAAAAAGGTAGGATTTAGATCCCACCTCTATTAACTATTTAACTTTTTTAAACTTAGCAATTTTCATGTAGTTATTAAACATGTCTGTGTCACCCATCAAAGAATTCTTCACATCCTTAATCGTTAACACATTTCCTGAAACTTGATAAGTAATTTCCGCTTTCCCATACTCATTTTCTGAGACAAGAGTTTTAGCTTTTTGGTCTACTTCCAAATCAATCACTTGATTTACATTTTGACCACCTGCATTGGTGTCTACTTTCATCTCACCTTTCTTATCATTGATTGTAATCGAAATAGTGAATGAGTAATTATCACCTATCAAAGATTGAAATTCACTTGGCATAATATCTTTGATCTCATCCTTAGTAGGCTCAAACACGTAAGTCCCATTATCGCTTTTAGCACCACAAGCTACCAAAAGGACTGCTGCAAAGACAGCTACAACAGCTAACAAAAGACGTTTAAAATTTTTCATCATCTTCTCCTTTATGATATGATTTATAGCCATTATAGCAACAAATTAGCAACATCTCAAGGGAATATAGCAAATGTAACATCATTAAAACTGCACTATTTAGTAGGGTTTAGAGAAAATTAATCAGAACTACAGATAAGGTCGCGTTATAGAAGAATTCAATTCACATCTATCATCACTATATTTAACAACAAAAAAACCGAGGATTAACCCTCGGTTTTCATTTTGATTGGAAACTCTATTATTTAAGAGTAACTGAAGCTCCAGCTTCTTCCAATTTAGCTTTGATTTCTTCAGCTTCTGCAGTTGGAACGCCTTCTTTGATGACACCTGGTGCACCATCAACAAGTTCTTTAGCTTCTTTAAGTCCAAGACCAGTGATTTCACGTACAACTTTGATAACGCCAACTTTTTTGTCACCAGCAGCTGTCAATTCAACGTCAAATGAATCTTTAGCAGCACCTGCGTCAGCAGCACCAGCTGCAGCAACAGCTACAGGAGCAGCTGCAGTTACACCAAATTCTTCTTCGATAGCTTTTACAAGGTCGTTCAATTCAAGGATTGAAGCTTCTTTAATTTCAGCAATAATGTTTTCAATGTTCAATGCCATTGTTATTTCCTCCAAATAAGTTTTTATTTTTATAATAATTTTTTCGTAGCTAGGCTACGCTGCGTAGCTTAAGAT
>SKFA01002218.1_pt1 | contig 10001 bp, 10 predicted proteins | sample 4820291 | NCBI WGS metagenome assembly SKFA01 (sample SAMN11008795, study PRJNA524170) | human gut metagenome | isolation source: fecal sample from pouch patient p30 | place: Israel: Tel-Aviv | reverse complement strand
GCTCAGCTAAGGGGTATTGTTGGATAGCGTAGAGAATAATAGCGACCATGCCAATCTTAAGTGCAGCAGATGGCAAATAGCCCGGAATTTCATAGCGCCAAATATCAAGATGAAGTACATGAAGAAGTCTCGGCATAATAAGACCAATCATCATTACTATCCAAGTGAGGTAGGGGATTGCTTTACGCATTTTCTGAGTAAAGACACCATGGCTCACCAAGGCTGATGTGATGATAAAGATAAATATAATGAAATAGCTTATCATGATTAAGAGGGTTAAAAGTGAGATATAATGATGTTCAATGCCATTCATTTCATCTGTATAGTCACTAAAAGCGAATGGTATCACACACAAAAATGCAATCAAGAGTAAAAAATGTGTTTTGAACAGATGGCTGATCTTATCATTTGGCAAGGATTTTATAATTTCCTGTGCTGTTTCTTTTGGCTGATTGCCGAAAAAAGTTTCTGCTGAAAGACCTTCTAAATCAGCGATTTTAAATCATTTGCGATTTCATTGATTTTAAGTTCAAGACTTAAGGCATTTTTGAGAAATCCTTTTGTTCGTAAATAACTCATCAAATCAAAGAAAAATTTACCATTATCAGGTGTTAAGGAGTTTAAAATCTGATAGGAATTTTTCATGAGTTGTTTCGTTTTTGTCATTGATACTTCCTTTCTTTCTTATAGTGATGATGATTTTCTGCTTTTACGAATTGTTAATATGGTGATGATAATCATGCTTGTCAGGTAAAGCAATGTAGCAATCAATTGGCAATCAATCCAAAACATTGGCACTTCAAAACTCAGCCAGTGAATAGGATGTCCAAAGAGGAAGACGATAAAATAGAGTGTAGCAAAGATTAAGCAAGCTAGGACAATTATTTTTAAAAAATCTTTGGCAAATGCGGTAAAACTGATGACTTTAAAAACAAGATAGATTAACAAAGCAATAAGCGTAGGTGTCAAAATCGTAGATAGAATTGAGAAATAAGCATGGTCAACGCCATTGATAGTGCGTGTGCTGATACTAGATAGAAAGGCAACGAAGAAAACCGTGAGAAAAGACAGCAACAGATTATCTTTGATGACATCGCTAACTTTTTTATTAGGAATAGCGGCTAGAATTTCTTGACTTGCCTTTTTAGGCTGATGACCGAAAAAATCTTCAGCTGACAGACCATCTTGTTCAGCTTGGGCAAAATCATTGATGATTTCATTTAGTTTAAGGCCAAGCGCTGTTTCATCTTTAAAAATATTGCCCCCATACATTGAGAGCATCAAATTTCTAACAAAGGCTTGGTTTTCTTTGTTTAAAGCATTTAGAGCAGTAACTGTATCGGTTTTTAATTGCTTTATATACGGTTGATTAGTCATTTTTCTACCTCAAACTTTCAAAAATGTCGATATAAGTGCCAAATCTTGAAATAAAATCTGTTTTTGCTAATTTTCCATCTTTTGATAAAGCATAGTATTTGCGACTTGGTCCCTCGTCAGATTTTCGAGTTTCTGTTGTGACCCAATTATTTTTCTCAAACTTGGTAAGAATCGGATATATTGTCCCCATAGACACATCGTCAACCCCAATATCAGCAAATTTTTGTGAAATTTCATAACCGTACAGGTCAACTGACTGTCCGATAATCATGAGTAGAAACCCTTCAACAATGCCTTTTCGAAGTTGACTTTCATTGATATAGTCGATAATGACCACTTCCTTTGCTATTATGTCTAACATAATAGCAGCAAAAAGATAGCTATTATGCAAGACACAATAGCAAAGAAAGCAACAAAAAAAGCGCCCTCAAACGCTTTTGTTCAATATGTTTTCAGTTGTTGATGAATCAATACCAACCATTGGCAAGGTGGAACTGCCAAGCAGCCTCCCACGAGCCGTAGCGGCCAGCGACATAAGCGTCGGCGACACGTTCTTGGTTAGCTGGCGAGAAGTCACCACCGAGATAAGACGATGTCAGTTGGTAACGACCGTAGTATTGTCCGTTTTGTGCCGTGTAAGAGCCACCGGACTCAGTCATGGCGATGGCCTCTTTGGCTGAGTTTGCGGTAAAACCGTTGTTGGTCGAAATGCTTGCTGCAGGTTGTGCAACAGCTGCGACTGGGGCAGCAGCAGGTGAGCTAGTCACTGTACTTGTAGTAGCGGATGCTTTACTATTTGCCTTAGCATTTGTATCGAATTTGAGTTCTTGTCCGACGTAAATCAGGCTGATGTTATCTATTTTGTTAGCTGTAGCAATCGTTTGAACGTGCGTTTGGTCATGATAGAATTTTTCTGAAATGCTTGAAAGCGTATCACCAGATTGAACGGTGTAAGTGACTTGGTCAGCGCTAGCTGATTGGTTTGTCACGAATAGGCTGCTAGTAAAAAGTATGCCAGCTAGAAGTGCTACTGCTTTAATCGACAGTTTTGCTGGTGTGTTGTGTGTGTTGCTGTTATAAGTTTTCATGTTCTTTATTCTATCAGATAATTTTAACCTTAATATGATAGATGCGTGAATTTTTAATGACGAATATGACAATTTATTACAAAAGGACTTTTAGAAATGTGCTATAATAGTAATAATTGAGTAAAAAATTGAGGTAACTATTATTATGTAAACTAGACATCGAGTTAGACATGACAAGAGTTGATATAGACACTTAAAGGAAGAATAATGACATTAGAAACAGATATTAAACGTAGACGCACTTTTGCTATCATCAGTCACCCGGATGCTGGTAAAACGACAATTACTGAGCAGTTGCTCTATTTTGGTGGTGAAATTCGTGAGGCGGGAACTGTTAAAGGTAAGAAAACAGGTCACTTTGCCAAGTCTGACTGGATGGATATTGAAAAACAACGTGGGATTTCAGTGACCTCATCAGTGATGCAGTTTGACTATGCCGGCAAGCGCGTCAATATCCTAGATACACCAGGACATGAGGATTTTTCAGAAGATACTTACCGAACTTTGATGGCGGTAGATGCTGCGGTCATGGTGATTGACAGTGCCAAGGGTATTGAGGCACAGACCAAAAAACTTTTCCAGGTTGTCAAACAACGTGGTATTCCAGTCTTTACTTTCATCAATAAACTTGACCGTGATGGTCGTGAGCCACTTGATTTGTTGGCGGAACTTGAAGATGTCTTGGGCATTCTCTCAACGCCGATGAACTGGCCGATTGGGATGGGTAAAAACTTTGAAGGTCTCTATGACATGCACAATAAACGTTTGGAACTCTACAAAGGCGACACACGTTTTGTTGATTTTGAGCAGGGAGATCAAGTTTTTGCACAAAATCCGTTCTATCAACAAGCCAAAGATGATATCGAGTTGATGACGGAAGCTGGAAATCCTTTTGATGCTGAGGCAGTTCTTGCTGGTGATTTAACACCTGTCTTCTTTGGCTCAGCTTTGACGAATTTTGGTGTGCAAACTTTCCTAGATTCATTTTTAGACTACGCACCAGAGCCGCAAGGGCACAAGACCACAACTGATGAGGTTGTGTCACCTACGACCCCTGAGTTTTCAGGTTTCGTTTTCAAAATTCAAGCTAACATGGACCCACGTCACCGTGATCGCATCGCTTTTGTTCGGATTATTTCAGGCGAGTTTGAGCGTGGGATGTCGGTGAAACTGGCGCGTACTGGTAAGGCTGTTAAGCTGAGTAATGTGACGCAGTTTATGGCGGAGGCCCGTGAGAACGTGGAAAATGCCGTGGCAGGTGACATTATCGGGGTTTATGATACGGGGACTTACCAGGTTGGCGATACGCTGACGACGGGGCAGCTTAAAGTGGAATTTGAGCCACTACCAACTTTTACACCAGAACTTTTCATGAAAGTTTCAGCGAAAAACGTTATGAAGCAAAAATCTTTCCATAAAGGGATTGAGCAGTTGGTACAAGAGGGTGCGATTCAGCTTTATAAAAATTACCAAACAGGTGAGTATATGTTGGGTGCTGTCGGTCAACTTCAGTTTGAAGTGTTCCAACATCGTATGGTGGGCGAGTACAATGCTGAAGTGGTCATGACGCCGATGGGCAAAAAGACAGTGCGCTGGATTAAGCCAGAAGATTTGGATGAGCGCATGTCTAGCTCACGTAATATTTTGGCTAAAGACCGGTTTGACAATCCTTTATTCTTGTTTGAAAATCAGTTTGCAGAACGCTGGTTTGCGGACAAATATCCGGATGTTGTCTTGAGTGATACACCGTTTGTTGAGAGATAATCAATAAATGAAATGTCGATGCTTATGTGTCGGCATTTTTTGATGTGAACCCTAAAATATAAACTTTTGAAATCAAGTATTGAGTGCTTGATATTTTGCGAAATTGGGATTCTTTCTGGGAAACAATACGAAAAAGGTAAGAAATGTGCTGATTTTTGACGAAATTGGGATTGTTTTGACAAAACAATACGAAATCGGTAAAAAACCGTTGATTTCTCATATCTGTGATTACCATTGGGATAGATTAGGAAAAAAGTAATCTTTCCAGTTAAAATTCTTGTCAGTTTGATAGAATAAAAAATCGCATTTATCGTGAAAACGTATTCTTGAATGCATCCCTACCATTTACTCTAAAATTGTGCTATACTGATTAAGTTGTCCAATTGGGGCAACCGTCACCCAATGGAGTATTTGGATTGATAGACAACGTTTGAATTTAGACTGATGAAGTCTAGAGTTATCTATTGTATTTAGCGTTTTGAGCTTGTTTGCTTGAAATGCAGACAAGTTTTTATATATTGATAGTTGTGGCTGTCTCATTTTGAAGGCATCACTAGCTATCGAAGATGTGACACGCTCGCATCTTCTCACAGAAAACTAGAAAAAATAACCGAAAACTCCACTTCTATATGAATGGAGAAACACTTGAAATTTACAGAACTCGGATTGTCAGAAGACATCCTATCAGCCATTGTTAAAGCTGGCTACGAAACACCAACACCAATTCAAGAACAAACAATCATGCTCGCCCTTGATGGCAAAGATGTGATTGGTCAAGCCCAAACAGGTACTGGTAAAACAGCTGCCTTTGGTCTACCAACCTTGAATAAAATCGATGTTAACGGTGGATTACAAGCAATTGTTATTGCACCGACACGTGAATTAGCAGTACAGTCACAAGAAGAACTTTTCCGCTTTGGTCGCGATAAAGGGATCAAAGTTCGTTCAGTCTTTGGTGGTGCAAGCATCGACAAACAAATCAAAGCCCTTAAATCTGGTGCACATGTTGTTGTCGGCACACCAGGTCGTATGGTTGACTTGATTAAACGTCGTGCTTTGCAACTTGGCGACATCGAAACATTGATTCTTGATGAAGCAGATGAAATGTTGAACATGGGCTTTATTGATGATCTTGAATTCATCATCAAAGCGACACCAGCTGAACGTCAAACACTCTTGTTCTCAGCAACAATGCCTGATGCTATCAAGAAAATCGGCGTGAAATTCATGAAAGACCCACAACACGTTAAAATCGTTTCGAAAGAAATGACGTCTGACTTAATCGATCAATACTATGTTAAAACAAAAGAATTCGAGAAATTCGATGTTTTGACACGTTTGATTGATGTGCAAAAACCTGAATTGGCAATTGTTTTTGGTCGGACTAAACGTCGTGTTGACGAAATCACACGTGGTTTGAAATTACTCGGCTACCGTGCTGAGGGTATCCATGGCGACTTGGCTCAACAAAAACGTTTGGCTGTCTTGCGTGATTTTAAAAATGACAACCTTGACGTTTTAGTCGCAACTGACGTTGCGGCACGTGGTTTGGATATCTCTGGTGTAACTCACGTTTATAACTACGATATCACACAAGACCAAGAATCATATGTTCACCGTATCGGCCGTACTGGTCGTGCTGGTAAATCTGGTTTGTCAATCACTTTCGTGTCTAACAACGAAATGGGTTACTTACGTGCGATTGAGCGTTTGACTAAGAAAGAAATGAAAGGCATGAAGCCACCAACACGCGAAGAAGCTTACCAAGCTAGCCTCGCTGTTGCTTTCGACGAAATCAAACGTGATTTGACTGATCCAAAAATCTCAGCTAAATTAGATAAATTTGATCAAGATGCTGAAAACTTACTTGCTGAATACGATGCGAAACTTTTGGTTTCACTCTTGTTGCAAGCCAAAGTTAATGATCCTGATACACGTCCTAAAGTAGAAATCGCTGCTGAAAAACCATTACCATTTAACGGTGAAGGTGGTAAAGGCGGCGGCCGTGGTGGTAATCGTGGCCGTGGTCGTAATGACCGTCGTGGTGGCGGTGGTTACAACCGTGACAAACGTGGTGGTGGTCGCGACCGTGATGACCGCAACAAAAAAGATTACTACAAAAAAGATAAACAAAAAGTTCACCCTAAAGCGACTGAGAAGAAACCTGGTTTCGTGATTCGTAATAAAGGCGATAAATAAGACGAGAGTAAACTGCTCACGTTACAAAACTGAAAAGTCGGCAACGGCTTTTTATGTTATAATAAAATAAGTCTGTCCAATCTTGGATAGTCAGTAAAAATAAATTCAGTCGTTGACAAATATACGCATTCAAGTATGTGTCAAGATTACCTTAAAACAGAAAGAAAAAATATGACTTTTAAATCAGGATTCGTTTCAATTATTGGCCGACCAAATGTCGGAAAATCAACCTTACTTAATCATGTGATGGGGCAAAAAATTGCTATCATGAGTGATAAGGCGCAGACAACGCGTAATAAAATTCAAGGGATTTATACAACTGAGAATGAGCAAATTGTTTTCATTGATACGCCTGGGATTCACAAACCACATAACGCTTTAGGTGATTATATGGTTGAGTCTGCCTATTCAACTTTGCGTGAAGTGGATACGGTTTTATTCATGGTGCCAGCTGATGAGCCCCGTGGTAAGGGTGACAATATGATTATTGAGCGCTTGAAGCAAGCCAATGTCCCAGTGATTTTGGTTGTTAATAAAATTGATAAAGTGCATCCAGACCAACTTTTAGCACAAATCGATGATTTCCGTACACAAATGGACTTTAAAGAAGTTGTGCCGATTTCTGCTCTTGAGGGAAATAATACAGAAAAACTCCTTGAGATTCTGAAAAGTAATCTTGAAGAAGGTTTTAAATACTTCCCAGATGATATGATTACTGATCACCCTGAGCGTTTTCTGGTTGGTGAGATGATTCGGGAAAAAGTCTTGATTCTAACACGTGAAGAAGTCCCACATTCAATTGCTGTAACGGTTGATTCGATGAAACGTGATGAAGACACAGGGAAAATCCACATCATGGCGACGATTTATGTTGAGCGTAAGAGTCAAAAAGGGATTATTCTCGGTAAAGGTGGCGATATGATTCGTAAGGTCGGTAAAATGGCAAGACGTGATATCGAAGTCATGCTAGGCGATAAAGTTTATCTCGAAACTTGGGTAAAAATTAAGTCTAACTGGCGTGACAAAAAAATTGATATCCAGGCAATGGGTTATCGTAAGGATGATTTTTAAGGGTGGCTGTCTAAAATGGAAAATGCAGAGTTCATAGAAGAAGAGATTTCTAACTCAGAAAATCATCAGAATAAGATGCTGGCAGGTACTTTTTGGATGACGGCTGGTGATTTCCTGTCGAAAATTTTGGGTGCTGTTTATATCATTCCGTGGTATGCGTGGATGGGCAGTCATGGTGACCAGGCCAATGCGCTGTTTTCCATGGGTTATAACGTCTACGCCCTCTTCCTTTTGATTTCGACGGCTGGTATTCCAGTCGCCATTTCTCGGGAAGTGGCCAAGTATAATGCGCTAGGGGATAGGAATATGTCTTATCGTCTGGTGCGTCAAATGTTGGTCTTCATGGTAATTTTGGGGGCGATTTTTGCTGGGATTATGTACATGCTAGCGCCGTTTTTTGCGGCACTATCAGGCGGCGGCAAAGATTTAATTCCAGTCATGAAGAGTTTATCCTTGGCTGTCCTTGTTTTTCCGGCCATGTCAGTCATTCGGGGTTATTTCCAAGGGTTGAGCAATATGAAACCTTATGCGCTCAGTCAGCTTTTTGAGCAGATTGTTCGTGTCATTTGGATGCTTGTCACTGCTTTTATGATTATGAAACTCGGTTCTGGCGACTGGGTGGCAGCGGTAACGCAGTCAACAACTGCCGCTTTTATCGGAATGATTGCAAGTTCTGTTGTTTTGATTTTATCTTTGATGAAACAAGGCGACATTACAAATATTGCTAATCCTGGGCCGTCTAAACATCAGATTAATGCGGTGAGTCTACTCACGCAAACCTTGACGCAGGCGATTCCGTTTATCGTGATTGGTTCTGCAATTCAAATTTTTAAACTGATTGACCAAACGACTTTCCCACACGTGATGCGGATGATTGCAAACTATACAGATGCTCAGTTGGCGATTTTCTTCTCTTACTTTTCTGCCAATACAGATAAATTGACCATGGTTTTGATTGGTGTGGCAACGACTCTGGGCGGTGTTAGTATTCCGTTAGTCACCTCAGCCTATGTCAAGGGTGACAAAAAAGAGACAGCGCATCTGATTAGTTATAGTCTCCAGTTGTTTGCTATCTTTATGCTGCCAGCCGTTGTAGGGATGAGTATTCTCGCGCGCGAAATCTACACGATTTTCTACGTGTCTCCAAGCCAACTCCAGCTCAATTTGTTTGTCTTTGCCTTTCTACAGAGTTTCCTTCTTGCAAGTTATGCCTTGTTATCACCGATGCTACAAGCCTTGCACCATAGTCGCATTGCGATGCGGTACTTTGGTTTGACGCTCGTCATTAAGTTGGTGATTCAAGTACCGGCAATCTTGCTTTACGAGGCTTATGGTCCTATGATTGCAACGACGATTGCCTTTGGCGTCGGGGTTTATCTCTTCTTGCGCAAAGTACAGCAAGTCTCAGAATTTTCGGTCAAGGTGACTTTCCGTGGGTTCTTAGGTATTGCGATGATGACCTTTATCATGGCGATTGTCGTGAGCTTGGTTAAATGGTTGCTGCCTGACCATGTTCTGCTGGAAACAGTTATAGCGGGTGGCTTTGGATTCGCTGTTTATTTAGTTATGGCAGCAAAACTAGGGTACTTAGAAAAACTATTCGGTGCAAAAGGCACATCTATCCGACGGAAATTGCATATTTAAGATTATTATAAGTTAGTATGAGGTAATAAAATGGGTAAATATCAATTAGATAATAAGGGACAGCAAAGTGTCCAAAAATTTCATGAAAAAAATATCGGAAAATCCGATAAGCAATTGAAACTTGAAGCGATTAAAGCGCAGTATCTCAACAAGAAGAAATCAGGCAAAAAATGAATAATCCCAAACCACAAGAATGGCGAGCTGAAGATTTATCTCAAGGTTATATCGCAGATTATAAACCGCTCAATTTCGTTGACGGTGAGGGTGTGCGCAATAGTCTCTATGTGAGTGGCTGTCCTTTTCATTGTGAGGGGTGCTATAATGAGGCGACTTGGAACTTTAGATTTGGTGTACCTTATACGCCTGAGTTGGAAGAGCGTATCATGGCAGACATGGCTCTGTCTTACGTACAAGGGTTGACCTTGCTTGGTGGCGAGCCATTCCTTAACACTGGCACGGTTTTACCGCTTGTGAAAAGAATCAAGTCTGAGTTACCTAGCAAGGATATCTGGTCATGGACTGGCTATACTTGGGATGAGCTCATGTTAGAGACGCCAGATAAACTCGAGTTGTTAGCCAATATTGACATCTTAGTTGATGGTCGTTTTGATCTCTCTAAGAAAAATCTCTTGCTACAATTCCGTGGCTCAAGCAATCAGCGGATAATTGACGTTCAAAAATCTCTGAAAGCAGGAAAAGTTGTCATCTGGGAAAAACTCAATGATGGCAAGCAGGTCGTGGAACAGTTTCATAAAGAAAAATTAATTTAAAGTGCTGCGGCACTTTTTTTGATGTTTTAAAGATTGAAAATGTAAGTTACTTTACTTGTTTATCATGATAAAACTCGTTATAATAACG
>SKFA01002215.1_pt1 | contig 10012 bp, 9 predicted proteins | sample 4820291 | NCBI WGS metagenome assembly SKFA01 (sample SAMN11008795, study PRJNA524170) | human gut metagenome | isolation source: fecal sample from pouch patient p30 | place: Israel: Tel-Aviv | reverse complement strand
CCTTTGAGGCATGTGAGCTGCGCGATGGCGACAAGGGTCGCTACCTGGGCAAGGGCGTTTCGCAGGCCGTCGAGCATGTCAACAACGAGTGCGCCAACGCCGTCGTGGGCCTCGATGCCTTCGACCAGCGCGCCGTCGATGCCGCGCTGATTGCCGCGGACGGTACCCCCAACAAGACCAAGCTCGGCGCCAACGCCATTCTGGGCGTGTCGCTGGCCGTTGCCCGCGCTGCGGCAGAGTCGGCGGGCCTGTCGCTGTACCAGTACCTGGGCGGCGTCAACGCCCACCTGCTGCCCACGCCCATGATGAACATCCTCAACGGCGGCGTGCATGCCGACAATAACGTCGACTTCCAGGAGTTCATGATCATGCCGGTGGGCGCCCCGAGTTTTGCCGAGGGCCTGCGTTGGTGCGCCGAGGTATACCACACCCTCAAGGGCGTGCTGCACGAGGCCGGCCTGGGCGGCGGCGTGGGCGACGAGGGCGGCTTTGCCCCCAACCTTAAGACCAATGCCGAGCCGTTCGAGTACATCACCAAGGCCGTCGAGAAGGCTGGCTTTAAGCCCGGCGTCGACTTCATGTACGCCATGGACCCGGCCTCGACCGAGTTCTACAACGCCGAGACCGGCATGTACGAGCTCAAGGGCGAGGGCGTGGAGTACACGAGCGCCCAGATGGTTGATTACTGGGAGAAGCTCGTCGACACCTATCCCATCATCTCCATCGAGGACGGCATGGCCGAGGAGGACTGGGACGGCTGGGTCGAGCTTACCCGCCGCATTGGCAACAAGGTGCAGCTGGTGGGCGACGACCTGTTCGTCACCAACACCGAGCGCCTCAAGAAGGGCATTGAGCTGGGCGCCGCCAACGCGATCCTGGTCAAGGTCAACCAGATCGGCACGCTCACCGAGTCGCTCGAGGCCATCGAGACCGCCAAGGAGGCCGGCTACGCCTGCATCGTGAGCCACCGTTCCGGCGAGACCGAGGACTCCACGATCGCCGACCTGGTCGTGGGCGTCAACGCCGGCCAGATCAAGTCGGGCGCCCCGTGCCGCAGCGACCGTATCGCCAAGTACAACCAGCTCATCCGCATCGAGGACGAGCTCGAGGGCAGCGCGCGCTACGCCGGCAAGGCCGCGTTCTACAACATTCGCTAGGCACGCGGAGGTCGCGGGGGCGGGGAAGACTCGGATTCGCCTTGCTCCAGCCGGGCGCGGTTGAGCACCATTGGGCGCTGGGCCATACGGCTCAGCGCCTTTTTTATGTCGAGCAAAGGCTGGCGAAGGCGGTGCGCGCGCTCGTGCTATAACTAGAATACTTAGCGCAAACAAACCTCAACCGCACAAGGCGCACATGGATCAGATTTACGACAACAGGTACTATTCCGCCGGTTCGCGTGAGCCGTCGCCTCGCCGTGCGCGCACGGTGCAGCTCGGTGGGTCCGCCTACGCCGGCGCCGACCGCTCCATGCAACGCCCGACAAGTACCTCGCGCCCCAATGCTCAAGTGAATACTTCGACAGATGGACCAGTGCGCCCGGCACGTTCGTCGCATGCGTCGCGTCCCTCGGCCCAGACGCACGACAGGTCGAGCAGGCCCTCGAACCGTTTTTCGGGCTCGGACTTTATGCACTACGCCAACGACAACGCGGTGGTCAAGGCGATCTACGACTTTACCCATGGTCCTCAGCGAGGGCTATTCATCGGCATCGTCGTTGCTCTGGTGCTCGTGAGCCTGTATTTCCCCGTGCGCGATCTGTACGTGGCAAAGCGTTCGAGCGATATCTTGGCCAAGCAGGTCGAGATTCGTCAGCAATACAATGATGAGCTGCAAAAAAGCGTCGACAAGCTGCTCTCGGAGGAGGGTATCAAGGACGCGGCATCCGAGGACTTGGGCCTGGTGATGCCAGGCGAGAAGAGGATTGAAGTGCAGGGCCTGGACGACGATTCGGATTCGTCTTCGAGCAAGAAGTCGTCGAACGCCAAGAAGGCCAGCGAAGTTGCCAAGGAAATCGAAGAAGTCGGTAAGGACGCCCCGTGGTATATCCAGGCGCTCGACATGCTGTTTGGATTTAACGGCGTCGAGGGCCAGACGGTCGTGTCCAACGGCGAGTAGCGCCCGGAGGGGAACCCGCAATGGCAGATTGCAAACGATATAAGGTGGCGGCGATCGATCTGGGAACGGTGTCGTCGCGACTGGTGTTGGCCCAGGTCGAGGGCGGGGCGATCGTGGAATCGTCCAAGCATACCGAGATTACCGACCTGGGCGAGGGTGTGGACGCGACGGGGTGCTTTTGCGAGGCGGCCGTTGAACGCGTGCTCGCCGCATGCCGAATGTTTGTGGACGAGGCGCGTGCCTTTGGGGCCGCGTGCATTTGCACCACATGCACGAGCGCCGCGCGCGATGCGTCCAATGCCGCACTGCTGCTGGACGGACTGCGCGATCTGGGGCTCGAACCGCAGGTGATTCCGGGCGAGGTCGAGGCGCGCCTGACGTTTTTTGGCGTGGCGCACGACTTTGCCGGCGAGCGCATCATTGTTGCCGATTCGGGCGGCGGATCCACGGAGCTCGCGACGGGCGTCTATGCGCCGGAGCGTGGGGTCTTTGCGCTGGAGGGCACGCGTTCGCTGGACATCGGTTGTCGCCGTGTGACGGAGCGATTTTTCTCGGCACTGCCGCCCGCACGCGGCGAGCTTACTGCCGCTGCCGCGTGGGCGGGCGAGCAGTTCGCTGCCTATTTTGAGGGCCTGCCGAGCAATTTTGAGCGCGCCGAACGCTTGGTCGCCGTGGGTGGCACCGTCACCACACTCGTGGCGCTCGTTCATGAGCTGGAACCGTACGATTCGAGCTTTGTGCACCTGCGCGAGCTTTCGCTGGATCAGGTTTCGGCCGCTATCGAGCGCATGTCTGCGTTGGATGCGGACGGCATCGCCGCTCTACCGGGTGTACAGCCCAAACGCGCGGGCGTGATCTTGGCTGGTGCCGTGGTAATCCGCGAGCTTATGCGAGCCGGCGGCTACAAGACGCTCACTGTAAGCGAGAACAGCCTACTCGCCGGCATGGCCGCCACCATCAACGAGGCTCTCGACGGTGCGACCCCCACCATCTCCTGGACCCCAGAGCTCAGCACCCTCTAAATAAGTTGCGGTGAAATAGTTCCTAAATAAGCTGGTAAACGGTATAAACAGGATCTATTCCACCGCAGCTTAGAGCCCCACCGGCGTCCAAAAGAAACGAGCCCGCATCCCTTGGGGACACGGGCTCGAAAGCTCCATATGGTAGGGGCGGTGGGACTCGAACCCACAATCCTTGCGGCGAGAGATTTTAAGTCTCCTGCGTATGCCAATTCCGCCACGCCCCCGTGAGACTAGAAGTCTAGCACAAGCCGTCCGTTACGCGTTGACGGCCATCGAGTGTTGCCCCGACTTCTCCAGGAACTCCTGGAACTTGGCTTCGTCGCCCTTGTTTTGGTACTGCAGGGCCAGCAGGTATTCCAGGCGGCAGCTCTTGACCTTGTCGTCACCGGCCTCCTTGAGCATGCGCTCCAGCTCGGGAATATCGTTGTGGCGCTTGAGGATCATCGTGTCGTACATCAGCTGGCACTCGTGTGCGACTGCCTCGGCCTGGCCGCCCTCAAAGCCTTTGATCTCGTGCAGCAGCTCCTTGGACTTTTTGCGGTCCTCCTGGCCAACATAGTAGTTAAAGGCCTTGATCACCAGGTCGACGCGCTGCATCTTGGGGAGGTTGAGTCCCAGCAGCAGGTCGAACATCTCGCTGGCGCGCTCGTGGTCCTCGCGCAGCAGATAGGAGTTCAGGCGCAGGTAGTCGCGGTTGTAGCGCGGGTACAGCATGCTGGTGAGTTTGCCGTCGAGCAAACGATCGAACTCGTCCCACTGCTTGGCGGCCATGAGCTGCTGCAGGCGTTTAAACGTGGTGCGTTTTTTGACGCTAAAGAACACCGACACGGCGATGCAGATGATAACGACGGCGGTCCAGAGTGTGCGAGAATCGGGCATATTAGGGTCCTTAGTCGCTCATAAAGCGAGCGGTATGACAACATGTACTAGATGTATTATACGCAGCGCGAAAGCAAACTGGCATAAAAGCTCATCGAGGCCGAGTGCCATCGCTCGCTGCGGTACACTTACCTAAAGTAAACCATGAAGGGAGATATTACCTATGAAGAAGATCGTTTTGGCTTGCGGTGCTGGCGCTGCTACTTCCACGCTCGTTGCCCAGAAGGTCGCCACCATGCTCGACGCCAACGGTTACGCCGACAAGTACGAGATCGTGCAGTGCGCCATCTCCGAGGCCAAGGACGTTTGCGACGAGGGCGCCGATCTGCTGATCGCCACCACCGTTGCCCCCGAGGGCCTTACCTGCCCGTACGTGAGCGGCGTGCCCTTCATGACCGGCATGAACCGCGTCGCTGCCGAGAAGGCCGTTCTTGACGTCATGGCTCAGTAGGCGCTGACTGCATGAGTGAGCAGAACGCCAATCCGGTCGAGCTCTTTGGCATGCGCGTTGCCCATGTGGGCATTAACGCCACCGACCCGGCAGACGCCCTGGAGATCGCGGAGCTGTTCTCGACGATGATGGGCCTGCCCGTCATCGAGACCCCCGTTTCGTACTTTAACGATTCGCTGGTCGAGATCATGAAGCAGGACGGTCGAGGCGCCAAGGGCCACATTGGCTTTGCCGTCAACGACATCGATGCGGCCGAGAAGTGGTTTGCCGAGCGCGGGCTCGAGGTCAACGAGGAGTCGCGCGTGCTGCTGCCCGACGGCGGCACCAAGCTCGTGTACTTTAAGCGCGAGTTCGCCGGCTTCGCCGTGCACCTGTGCCGCGAGTAGCGCACAAGCTGCCATAGCTAACGAAAAATGGGGTAAGGCGTGTGGCCTTGCCCCATTTTTAATGCCGAGAGGGTGACTGACGGGCTGTCGTAAAACGAAGGTGAATGGTTTCCCGCGAAGTGAACGAGTGAAATCGGATCCCCGAAGCATCGACACTTTGGAGACGCCGTTTCCTGCGGTTTTGTCAGGTATTTCCTGCGGTTTTGGCGCCAAAAAGTGCGGATGCTTCGAGGGTCCAAAATAGGTCGTTCACTTCGCGGAAAAGTATTCACCTTCGATTCGTGAGAGACGCCCCTACCGCGGCAGGCGAATCGTAAAGCGGCTGCCGACGCCCTCGACTGAGGTCACGCCAATGACACCGCCATGGCTATCGACGATCCACTTGGCAATGGCAAGCCCCAGACCCGAGCCCTGCGCGCCGGCATCGCGTGCGTTGTCGGCACGGTAGAACCGTTCAAACGCGTGAGCTGCGGATTCCTGGTTCATGCCGATGCCCTCGTCTTCAACGGCTATGTCGATCGTGCCCGTGCCCGCATCGGGTGTTATACCAAATGTGACGGTCGTTCCCGCATCCGAGTACTTGGCGGCGTTTTGCACGATCACGCGCAGAGCCTGCTTCACGAGCGCCACGTCAACGGGCGCGTCGCAGCGCGGGTTGCTGGCAAGCAAGGCGTCAAAAGCCAGCCGATACGTGTGCGCGGCATCGATCATCTGCGATTCCTCGCATACTTCGCCGACCAGTGCGGCCAGGTTGGTATGCGCACGCCGCAGGACCGTGCGCCCGGCATCGCCGCGTGCCAAAAACAGCAGCTGCTCCACGAGCTCCTGCATGTGCTCGCTTTCGGCCTTGAGGGACGCGATGGATTCTGCCAGCACGTCCGGGTCGTCTTTGCCCCAGCGATCGAGCATGTTTACGTAACCCTGAATCACCGCGATGGGCGTGCGCAGCTCGTGGCTCGCATCGTTGACAAAGCGCATCTGTTGCAGTTTGGCCTCTTGCATCTGGCGCAGTAGGCGGTTGAGTGCAACCTCGATGCTTGCCAGGTCGGCGTCGCCGGTAGTGACGCTCGGCGAGTCGACGCTTGCGCGCTCGATGGCCTGCTCCAGTGTTTCCATCTTGCCGCCGGAGAGCTGCATGCGGCCGAGCTCGTCCACGCGCAAGGCCAGGTCGTTGAGCGGTGCCATGGTGCGGCGCACGCGACGGGCGCCGCCGAGCATGTCGAGCACGCTGATGACCTGCCAACCCACAACGACAAGGTAGAGAGGCCATAGCGCGACGAGGTCCTGCGCGAGGGGGAAAGTCTTGGTGGTACGCGCAAGCTCGACGGTATAGGTGAGCGTTGCCAGGTCCCAGCCGCGCGCAGGCGCCAGCGACATGCCGTGAACGGCGACGCCGGGGATCCATCCTGCGGTAAACGCGCCGTCGGGCAGCATCTGGTTGTATCCATAGACGAGGATCGCCGCCGCAATCACCATCAGCAGCAGATCGAGCCAGACGTAGCTCATCAAGCGGCGCCACATATAGCTCCAGTTGATGGCGCGGGCGATGGATGTGACGCGCTTGGCCTCGGCGTTACGCGCGGCAGACATAGCCCACCCCACGCACGGTCTGGATGATGCGGGCGCCGCCGGCGTCCTCGATCTTGGCGCGCAGGTGCGCGATGTGCACGTCGACGTTGTTGGTGTCGCCCACGTATTCGTAGCCCAGCGCCTCGTGCGCGATGCGCTCGCGCGTGAGCACGGTCTCGGCATGCGCCATAAGCAGGTCGAGGACGTCGAACTCGCGAGCCGTGAGCGCGATGGGCGAGCCTCCGACTGTGACTTCGCGGCGGTCGGGATCGAGCACAACCGAGCCCACGGCGAGCGTGGCGGGGGAGAGCGAGGCGGAAGCTTGGGTCGAGTCGCCGACCGGGGGTATCGCAGCGGCGTTCCCGGCCGCGCCGCCCGCCATGCCCGCCCCAGCGCTGGCGCCGCCAACGCCCGAAGCCGTCCGCACGGCCTCCGAGCGCTTCAGCGCAACGCGGATCCGTGCGAACAACTCCTCAATGGCAAACGGCTTGGTTAGGTAATCGTCAGCACCTGCATCGAGCCCGGCCACCTTGTCCATCACGGCATCGCGCGCGGTGACCATAATCACCGGCACATCCTTGTGCTTGCGGACGCGTCGCAGCACCTCCATGCCGCTGAGCTGCGGCAACAGCACATCGAGCAGAATCAGATCGTAGTTGCGCTCCAGCGCCAGGTCCACGGCGGTGCGGCCGTCGGCGGCGTGCTCCACCTGGTAGCCCTCGTGCTCCAGCTCGAGCGTCACAAAGCGGGCGATTTTCTCCTCGTCCTCTACGATCAGGATTCGTGCCATACGTGCCCCCGTCTGCGATTACTTGTCGTCGTTGAGATTTTGCTTGATGTCGTCCGCGGCGTCGGCGGCGTGATTCATAAGGTTGTTGATGCTGCCGGGCACGTCGCCGTCGCTGTCGATGCGGTAGCGCATGCCAAAGAACAGGCCAATCAGCATCAGCCATATCGTGGCGCCCCAGGCAAACAGGGCGACGATGGGAATCAGGATGGGGATGTTGAGGATGATCGCATCGCGGCGCGTGGCGATAAACTTGGTGTCCAGGCTCAGGCGGAAGAGCTTTTTGAGGTACTCCCACACGCTGTCCATCTTCTTGGAAAAGTCGGTCTTTTCGCTCGACTTTTCGTAGGCGGCCTGCGCGGCGACCATCTCGGCCGAGGGCTCATCGACCGGCTCGGACTCGGTGGCGGCGTGCGCCGACGTGGTCTGGGTCTTGCCCTGCGACTCGAGCCAAATGATGGCATCCAGAACGTTACCGTCGGCGGCGTCGAGCGCGGCCTTGGCATCGGTGTAGCTCACGTTGCACTTGGTGCGGATGGTTTCAACTTTTTCGAGGTCGTCCATGACCTGTCCTTTCGTTCGATGGGCGCGACGCCGGACGATCTGCCCGGGCGCGAGCGTTGCGTTCGGCGGTCTGCGTTGCGCCGCCCCGCCCTTGGTCGAACTCTATAGTGCAGGTTATAGATTAAGCGATTCTTGAGCCAAGATTAATGTTGGATGAGTTTTTGGGTGGCAATGGGAAAGGGAGAGGTTTCCTTCTGGGTAGCTAGCAGCGAGGTCTGATACTTTTCCGAGAAGTGAACGAACTAAATCGGACCCCCGAAGCATCGACACTTTAGAGGTGCCGTTTCCTGCGGTTTCGGTGCTGGAATCCTGCGATTTTGCCGACGAAAAATGTGGATGCTTCAGGGGTCCTAAAACAGACGTTCACTTCGCGGAAAAGTATTAGACCTCGATAGTGGGGGATGGGGTGCCGGTGCAAAACGGCGTCAGACATAGGATAAACAAAGCGCGACGATCATAAGGAATTAAAATCACGTTGCAAAAGTATGAAAATATCCTACAATTGCAACATGAAGTACTTTAGCAACATAGCGGCGATAAGCGAGCTTTCCGAGAGCGAGGGCGTGTTCACCACGGCCCAGGCGGCTCGTATGGACATCTCTCGAGATGCGCTGGCACACTCATGCCGCGTGGGGCGTCTTGAACGGATATGCCACGGCGCCTACCGGATGTCGGGCACGCAGCGCCGAGACACCGACGAGCTCAACGCTCTTTGGAAGCTCACCAATCCCTCCCTTTGCGCGTGGGAGAGAAAACGCCAGTGGGACGGCATTGCAGTGAGCGGTACGACTGCGGCGAACCTACAGCAAATCGGCGATTTCTATCTGTCCCCCTACAGGATGATTGCGCCCATGCGCATCAATACGAGAAACGAATCCCTATCTTTTACAAAGCGCGAGATTGCAGAGCAGGATATCGTCTGGCTCGATGGCCTTCCGGTAACCAAACCCGAGCGCACGCTTGTCGATCTTTGCCTCGATTGCGAGGACCCCTCATTAATTATCGATGCCTATAACGATGCGCTTGGGCGAGGGCTCGATATACAGCGGCTGAAAGGTCTTGTAGAAGAGAACTCTAAAACCGCCAAACGACGTGAGCTAATGAGACCTTTGCTGATGGTGCTGAACGGGTAATGCGAAACGGAGGACATGGTGAGGTACAAAACGCCTGCCGCATTGGAGATGGCTGTTAGGAATGCCGCAAGGCAGTTTTAAATGAGCGCCGAAACGTGAATAATCGTGCTGCGACTGTCACGTTATTGCCGGTAGCGCTACCGTTCGCATGATTTGGGTGCCGGTAAGTGATAATTGATTAATGGCCGCTGCTATACTTATCGATTATGATGCTAGTAAGATTGGCTTTGGATGGAATCGATGCAGCTTGAGCCCGAACCGAGGATTTTAATTGAAAGCCTAAGAGATATTGGGTATTCGTTTAATAGTGCACTAGCTGATATTGTTGACAATTCTATTACCGCGAAGGCAAGGAATATCTCAATCCTTGCTATTCCTTCTGATGACTTCAGAATTGCAATCATTGATGACGGTGAGGGGCTTGGCAGAGATGAGCTAATGCATGCCATGAGGCTCGGTAGCACTGATCCGAGGTGCAAGCGGAATTTGAACGATCTCGGGCGTTTTGGTCTCGGGTTAAAAACCGCTTCATTTTCACAATGCAGAAGGCTGACGGTTGTGTCAAAGAAAAACGGAGAAGTGAATGCCTTCACGTGGGATCTCGATCTTGTTGCCAGTGAAAACAAATGGACAGTTTTGGAACAGAAAAGAACGGACTCCATTCCGTTTATTGGAGAGATGAACGAGACGGGTACGCTTGTTCTTTGGGAAAAACTTGATCGTCTAACCGGGGTAAATGGATCCGGAAAAGCCAATTACGACAGAATTATAAGTGAGGCTCAAGATTACCTCTCTCTTGTATTTCATCGTTACTTAGCGGGAGAACGTGGGCTCAAGCGCATTAAGGTCAATGTGAATAATCGCACGCTTGACCCCATCGATCCATTTAATGTTAGCAATCAGGCGACGCAACCATCGCCTGTCGAAAATGTTTGTCCCGGCGTTACGATGCAGGCGTTTACTCTTCCACATAGGTCAAATTATGCTTCAGATACAGAGTATGAAAAGTTTGCTCTTCCTGGTGGTTACTTAAAGAATCAGGGAGTCTTTCTCTATCGCGCGAAGCGCTTGATACTGCATGGAACTTGGTTTCGGATTGCCAAGAA
>SKFA01002213.1_pt1 | contig 10016 bp, 6 predicted proteins | sample 4820291 | NCBI WGS metagenome assembly SKFA01 (sample SAMN11008795, study PRJNA524170) | human gut metagenome | isolation source: fecal sample from pouch patient p30 | place: Israel: Tel-Aviv | reverse complement strand
GCAGTAACCGCCGGCCTCACAGCAGCGCTGAGCTTCGGCGGAGTTATGGCCCCGGTGACCATGGCGTTTGCTGCGGAGGGCGACGATACGATCACGATCACGCAGAACGAGAACAATGGAGCCACCAAGTTCAAGGCATATCAGATCTTTAAGGCCGATGTCGTGGACAAGGACGGGCAGAAGGTCGCGTCCAACGTCGACTGGGCGAGCGACCAAGCGAGGGATGCCGTTCGCGGCGTCCTTACGTCTGAAAACGCGCCAGGCATCACCAATTCGTCGACCGCGCAGGAGGTCGCCGACTACCTTTCTGAGGCGATCATGGATACCACTCCTACCGCGGTCGTGAAGAAGGACGATCTTCTCAATAAGATTGCCCTGGCCGTCGAGAAGGACGTGCCCGCGACTGGCGTGGGTTTTGATGCTGGCACCCCCTTTACTGCCACGAGCAAGGGCTACTACCTCTTCCTGACCGATACCTCTTCGATTGGAACCAAGGACGATTACGCCGATAAGAAGCAGACCGGCACCTCGCCGATCTTTGCGGTCGTGGGCGGCGACGCAGTGAGCGTTACCGAGAAGACGAGCATCCCGACCGTGACGAAGAAGATCAAGGACGATGCTACGAGCGTCGGGTGGGCGGACAAGGCGGACTCCCAGATGGGTCAGACCGTTCAGTACAAGCTGACCGGCACGGTTGCAAACAATGTCGACACGTTCGGCACCTACTATTATGAGTTTTACGATGAGCCGTCTGCCGGTTTGACTGTTGATAAGTCCTCTGTCAAGGCCGTGATTGATGAGACTCCTATCACGCCTACTTCTGTGACCGTGTCTCCCGATTCAAATGGCAAGATGGTCTTGAGCGTAAAGTTTGACGATCTTAAGGCTGCCGCCGGGAAGGCCGGTGTCACTCTTGGCGTGAACACAAGGGTCGTTGTCACGTACAGCGCCAAGCTCGACCCGAAGAAGTCCCAGCATGTTGCTGTCGGTGGCACGGGCAACTCCAACACCGTCAAGCTCATCTACTCCAACAACCCTGGCCACGATACCAAGGGTGAGTCTGTGTCCGACACCGTGCGCGACTACACCTATGCGCTCAAGCTCGTCAAGAAGGACGCGACTGATGAGAATAAGGCGCTTACCGGCGTAAGGTTCACCATCTGTGCCACTACTCCCGACGATACTGGATCCAAGGACAAGTATGTCCAGGATGATGGCTCCCTCGGTGCTATGCCTTATGAGTTCACGACCACCGACTCCGGTGAGATTAACGTCGAGGGTCTCGATGCCGGCACCTACACCGTCAAGGAAACCCATACGCTCGCCGGCTACAACACCATCCCCGATTTCACCTTCAACATCAAAGCCACTGGCCTCGACAACGCAGAGGGTGTGGGAGAAAACAAGCTCACGGTCAAGACGAGCACCATGGGTTCCAATTTGGTCAAGGTTGACACGACCAACACGGACAACGGTACTGCTGTTTTGATTGTCAAAAACAAGCAGGGCAATGGCCTCCCCCTCACCGGTCTCAACGGCGTGACCTTCACTTGGATCGCTGGTGGCGCGGTGCTGTGCATCGGCGTGGCGCACCTCATCCGCAGCCGTAAGCAGGCTGAGGAGTCCGAGCAGGAGTAGCGCTCGCTCACCCATCCCTTTGGCGGGTGGAATGTGGTGGCCATGAGACTTGCGGACACCTTTCTCGTCCATCGACATTCTTGCTTTGCCATTCTCTTTTCGGGGCAGACTCCGCACTGGAGTTTGCCCCGTTCTTTTTGAACAGCGCAGCCGGGGCGCCGTCGCTCGTATGATTGAGCGTATGATTAGCGAACAAATGTTTGCAAATATTGCGTTTACCAGCTGTAAGTGCGAGTGCTCGCAGTAAAATACCCTTACGACGCATTCCGTGCGCGGGCGGCCGACGACTCGATCGGAGGTCCCCAAATGCTGAAATTCCTTAACGCGCTCGCCGCCCTCGCGGCGGTAGGCTCGTTCGTCATCGCGTTTCTTGACTCGTATGAGGTTCGGTTTAAGGTCCGTAGGCGCACGCGCGGTGCGGACGGTAGAAGGCATTTGCGCTGCAACAAGCGCAAATAAGAATGCCCGGGGTTAGAGGCCCGGGCATTTAACAAAACCAGAAAACTAGGCCGCCCGCGCTTTCGAACACTTACGCGGGATGCGTCGTTTTCTATTGCCATTGTATCCCGAATCGCCCAGCCGATTCGGGATATTTTGAAAACTCAAATGCGGGCCCATACTTGCACTGCGCAATGTTGCCAGGCTGCGTTGCGCAGCGCATGAGCTCGCTAATCGGCTATTATTTGTTCAGACAACCTGAGTTGTAGAGGAGTGACCGGCGATGGTGCAGGGCGCCAAACATATGAAGAGCAATAACGCCGCGGACAACGGCGGTTCAAGCCCTCAGCCCAAACCTCAACCAAAGCCCAAGCGCCGACGCAAGCGGCTGCCGCGCTGGGCCGACCGGCTCATCACTATCGTCATCATCCTTATTGGCGTGGGCCTTATGACCTGGCCGTGGATCTTGGACCGGCTCGAGGCCTCGGGCGTGTTTAACCAGATCAGTACCGTGTCCAGCACCGTGGACGCGCTGTCTGCCGAGGAGCGCGAGCGCATCCTGCTCCAGGCGCGCTCCTTTAACGAGCAACTTGCCGGCGAGGCCACCGAGCTTCCCGCCGACCAGATCGAGCCCTATGCCCAGCAGCTCATCTTTGACCGAGACCCCATGATGAGCTGGGTCGAGATCCCCTCCATCGACGTGAGCATGCCCATCTACCACGGCACGAGCGAAGAAGTCCTTATGGCGGGCGTCGGCCACCTGGAGGGCACGAGCCTGCCGGTGGGCGGCACCTCGACGCATTGCGTGCTCACCGCGCACTCGGGCATGCGCAACCTGAGCATGTTCGACGACATCCATTCGCTGGAGCCCGGCGACCTGGTGCTGCTGCACACCATGAACAAGACGCTCGCCTACAAGATGGTGGACTCCGAGGTGGTGCTGCCCGAGGAGATGGAGTCGCTGACCATTGAGCCCGGCGCCGACAAGGTGACGCTCGTCACCTGCACACCCTACGGCGTGAACGACCATCGCCTGCTAGTGCATTGCGTGCGCACCAAGTACAACAAGAAGGACGTCGACAAGCAAAAGTCGCTGGCCGGCCGCCACTGGGGCAAGCGCGAGTTTGCCGTGCTCATCGTGGTCATAGCCATTGTGCTGTTGCTGCTGGACATCGTGATCCATGCGATCCGCAAGCGCCGCAAGGCCAAGGCCTCGGCATAGGACATCGTCCCGACCACCACAAAGGGGACAGGCACCTTTGTGGTGGCCCGGGCTTCCAAACCATCACAACATTCGATGAAAATCGCGATTTTGGCGAAAAGCGTCGAATGTTGTGATGGTCTTCGTTGTGGACGGCGCGGTCTTCGTTGCGGGCGAGACGGTTTTCGCTATGGACGGTGCGGTTGCGCTGCAGAACCGCCAGCCCGCCACCTGCCAGCCCGCCGCCCTCGTTACGTTTTCGCTGCATTTGGGTAAAGCACCTGCTCCAAGCGGCGTTGCCTTGTATACTAGAGCGGTTTATCTGTTATGCGGAAGGGAGCGCCTATGGCACTCAGCGAGAAAGACGTGCGCGGCATCGCCGAGTACGCAAAGATCGCACTGACCGATGACGAGCTCACCCAGATGACGTCCTACATGAACGACGCCGTCCAGATGCTCGAGCCCGTCTTGCAATATGACTTGCCCGACGTGGAGCCTACGTTCCATCCCATCGGAAGCCTGTCCAACGTGATGGGCGATGACCTGCGCGAGCCCGAGCGCGACCTGCCGCTCGACGTTGCGCTCGAAAACGCCGGCAGCGCGCGCGACCGCTACTTCCGCGTGCCGTCCATTTTGGGAGAGGGGGAGAGCGAATAATGGCACAGAGCTTCGATTCCCTTACCGCCGCCCAGATCGCCGCGGGCGTTGCCGCCGGCGACTTCACCGCTACCGAGATAGCCAAGGCCTCCCTTGCCGCCATCGAGGCGCGCGAGGGCGGGGTCCAGGCATTCCTGCAGGTGGCGCCCGAGCTTTCGCTCGAGGCCGCTGCGCGCGTGGATGCCGACCGTGCCGCCGGCAAGCCGCTGCCCCCGCTCGCGGGCGTGCCGCTGGCCATCAAGGACAACATGAACCTCGTGGGCACGCGCACCACCTGTGCTTCCCGCATGCTCGAGGACTACCAGAGCGTCTACACCGCCACCTGCGTCCAGCGCATGCTCGATGCCGGCTGCCTGCCCATGGGCAAGGCCAACATGGACGAGTTTGCCTTTGGCAGCTCCACCGAGAGCTCGGCGTTCCACCGCACCAACAACCCCTGGGATACCGAGCGCGTGCCCGGCGGCTCTTCGGGCGGCTCCGCTGCCGCCGTCGCCGCGGGCGAGGTCGCGCTATCGCTGGGCTCGGACACCGGCGGCTCCATTCGCCAGCCGGCGTCGCTGTGCGGCGTGGTGGGCTTTAAGCCCACGTATGGCGCCGTGAGCCGTTACGGCGTTGTTGCCTTTGGCTCGTCGCTCGACCAGGTGGGCCCCTTTGGCCGCACGGTCGAGGATGTCGCGCTGGCCATGAACGCGCTTACCGGCGCGGGGCACGATCCGTACGACTGCACCAGCCAGGATTGCGCCGTCGACTTTACCGAGCATCTCAACGACAGCATCGAGGGCAAGCGCGTGGGCATCATCCCCGCGTTTATGGAGGCCGAGGGCCTGACGCCCGAGGTCAAGGCCGCTGTTCAGCGCGCCGCCCAAGAGCTGCAGAACCAGGGTGCCGAGCTGGTCGAGGTCGACCTGCCGCACCTGGACGCCGCCATCGCCGCCTACTACGTCATCGGCCCGGCCGAGGCGTTCTCCAACCTGGCCCGTTTTGACGGCATTCGCTACGGCTATCAGGAGGAAGGCTGCGCCAATCTGTCCGATCAGAGCTCGCTTTCGCGTGCCCACGGCTTTGGTGCCGAGGCCAAGCGCCGTCAGATGCTCGGCGCCTACCTGCTGAGCTCGGGCGTGTACGACAAGTACTACTACGCTGCGCAAAAGGCCCGCACGCTCATCACGCAGGATTACGACGCCGCGTATGCCAAGATGGACACCATCCTCATGCCTGCCTCGCCGCGCACGGCCTTTAAGTTTGGCGAGATCAGCGACCCCACGCAGATGTACCTTTCCGACCTGTACACCATTTCGCTCAACATCTGCGGCAACGGTGGCATCTCGGTGCCGCTGGGCCTGGGCGAGGACACCAAGCTGCCCGTTTCTGCCCAGCTGGTTGGTCCGGCCTTTAAGGACCGTCAGCTGCTCACGTTTGCCCGCGCCCTGGAGCGCGGTTTTGCCGATGCCGCCACGGGTGCGCCCGCGCTTTCCGTCGCGCCCGATTTTGCCGGGAAGGGAGGCGAGCTGTAATGAAGGAGCTTTCCGAGGTCCTGCAGGATTGGGAGGCCGTGATTGGCCTGGAGATCCATACCGAGCTCACCGCACTCGATACCAAGATGTTCTGCAACTGCAAGCTCAGCCACGATGACGAGCCCAACGCCAACGTGTGCCCGGTGTGTCTGGGCCTGCCCGGCGCCCTGCCGGTGCCCAACAAGCGCGCCATCGAGAGCATCGTCAAGGCCGGTCTCGCCACCAACTGCGAGATCCAGCGCCACTCGATGTTCTACCGCAAGCACTACTTCTATCCCGATATGGCCAAGAACTTCCAGACTACGCAGGGTCCGGTCGCCTTTGCCATGTACGGTCACTTGGACCTGGACGTGACCGGTCGCGGTGCCGCCGAGCGCCCCGATTGCGCGTTTGGCGAGGCCGAGGCCCAGAGCTTGGCGAGCGCCTCGGCCAACGCCGAGGGCCTGTCCACGTCCATGACGTCGACCATGCGCGAGGGCGACCAGCGTGCCGGCCATCTGGCCAGCTATGACGCGTCCAACTTGCAGATGCCCGAGCGTCGCGAGGACGGTTCCTACACGGTGCCCATCCGCATCCTGCGTATTCACATGGAGGAGGACGCCGCCAAGATGGTCCACGTGGGCGGTGCCGAGGGCCGCATTACCGCCGCGGCCGAGTCACTCGTCGACTACAACCGCTGCGGCACGCCGCTCATCGAGCTCGTCACCGAGCCCGACTTGCGCACGCCCGAGGAGGCTCGCCTGTTTATGGAAAAGCTCCGTCGCATTTTTGTGACGCTGGGCATTTCCGACTGTTCCATGGAGAAGGGCTCCATGCGCTGCGACGGCAATGTGTCGCTGCGCCGCCGCGGCGAGACCAAGCTGGGTACTAAGACCGAGCTTAAGAACCTCAACTCGTTTAAGAGCCTGCATGACGGCCTTGCCTACGAGATCTGCCGTCAGGCCGAGGTGCTCGAGGAGGGCGGCATCATCTATCAGGAGACCCGTCACTGGGAGCCCAGCCGTAAGCGCACCGTGGTTATGCGCGTCAAGGAGACGGCCGACGACTATCGCCTGTTCCCCGATCCCGACCTGGCGCCGTTCGATCTGGACGACGAGTTTATCGACCGCTGCCGTGGCGAGATCCCCGAGCTGCCCGATGCCAAGCGCGTCCGTTTTGAGGCCGACTTTGGCATTAAGGCGGCCGACGCCGAGCAGATTGCCGGCGACCCCGAGTTTGCCGAGTTCTTTGAGGCCGCCGCTGCCGGTATGGCTGGCAAGGAGGCCCAGACGGTCGCAAACCTGCTGGTGAACGAGATGATCGCCTACCTTAAGGGCGCGGGCGTGTCGCTCGCCGAGTCCGGCATCGCGCCGGCTCAGGTGGCAGCGCTCGCCAAGCTGCTGGCGACCGATGCCATCAGCTCCAACCAGGCGCACGAGGTCTTTGAGGCCATGGCCCAGACCGGTGGCGATCCCAACAAGATCGTCGACGAGCGCAGTATGCGTCAGGTGAGCGATGCCGGCGCGCTGCAGCCGATCGTGGACGAGGTGCTGGCAAATTGTGCCGATCAGGCGCAGCAGTATCGTGACGGCAACCAGAAGGTCATCGGCTTTTTGGTGGGCCAGTGCATGAAGGCGAGCCGCGGCAAGGGCAACCCGAAACTCTTCAACGAGTTGCTGAGAACGTCGCTCTCGTAAGCGGGAACCCGGGAGCCCCGGCAGGGCGGGTGCTTCCTCAAAATTTCAAACAGTCCTGCGCAAGACGAAGGCCACATTAAGTGGCCTTCTTTGCGTGCGGAACTCATTTTGAGCAAGCACCCGCCCTGCCGGGGCTCCCGGGTTCTGTGACGACTCGGCCGTTCGGGTCAGGCAGGCTGAATGGAATAGAGTGAATGGGCGTGCCGTCGGCACGCCCATTTTTGTGCGGGTGACAAAGGGACTGTCCCTTTGTCACATTGCAATAAATGTGATGAAAGTATGGCGAAATGAGCTTAAAACTTCCGTAAATGTGATAAATGTCACGTTTTACCTAGGGTAAAATGTGGGAAATATCACGTTTACGGAAGTTTCTTTGCGGGAGGTTCGGCCATGCAGCGAGATATCATTGCCAAGCTTAACGCTTGGAAAGCGTCAGAATATCGTAAGCCGCTTATCCTTAAGGGGGCGCGCCAGGTTGGAAAGACGTGGGCGCTTAAGGAGTTCGGCCGAACCTCGTACCTCAATTTTGTGTATCTGACGCTCGAGGAGCCGTCACCTGGGGTACAGAGCGAGTACGCTCAGTTTTTCGAAGATACGCGCGATCCTCGACGGATCATCTCAAATCTTTCCCTGGCACTTGGACAGCCTATCGATCCCGGCGAAACGCTGCTTATTATTGATGAGATCCAGGATTGTCCTTCTGCAGTCGGCGCCCTTAAATACTTCTGTGACGAGGCCCCCGAGTATCACGTCGCATGCGCAGGGTCTTTGTTGGGCGTTCGCTTGTCCCGTGAGACCAGCGCTTTTCCGGTGGGAAAGGTCGAGTTCATGGAGATGCGCCCCATGAGCTTTTCCGAGTTTCTGAAAGCCGAGGGCGCTGCAAACTACGACGAATACCTTGGCGGCCTGGATCAGATTGAGACAGTGCCCGATTTCTTCCATGTCCGTCTCGTCGAGCATCTTCGTCGTTATTTTGCATGCGGCGGCATGCCAGAGGCTCTTGGCCGGTGGGTGGAGACGGGCGATATCGTTCAGGTCGATAAGGTGTTGTCTGATCTCTTGGATTCCTACGAGCGCGATTTTGCCAAGCATGGTGGCCGTGCGCAGTTCGCCAAGCTTTCACAAATATGGAACTCGATTCCAGCTCAGTTGGCGCGCGAGAACAAAAAGTTCGTTTGGGGTGCGGTGCGCGAGGGGGCTCGTGCCCGAGAATACGAGGATGCTCTGGAATGGCTTGCCGATGCTGGGCTCATCACGGCGGTTCGCCTTAATGCTGCCGGTGGTGTGCCGCTCTCTGCGTACGATGACCTCAAGGCATTTAAAGTCTACTGTCTTGATGTCGGCGTGCTGCGCCGCATGGCAAGGCTGGATGCGTCCGCTTTTGCCATCTCGGATGCGCTATTTTCGGAGTTCAAAGGTTCGTTCGCCGAGAACTATGTGCTTCAGGCATTACTTTCACAGTTAGATGCTGCTCCGCGTTATTGGACAAACGAGAAGCCGAAGCACGAAGTCGATTTTTTGATTCAAGTCGGAAACGAAATCGTTCCCGTCGAGGTCAAATCGGGAGAGGTCGTTCATTCCAAGAGCCTTAAGTACTATGCCGACAAGCATGCGGAGACGACTCCATTGAGGGTCCGCTACTCACTTAAGAACCTAAAGCTCGACGACGGGGTGCTCAACATTCCGTTGTATTTGGCTGATCGATCTGTCCCTCTTATCAAAAAGGCGCTTGATTGTGCACATCTTGACGTTTAGATCCTGGGTGAGCTGACGGGCGGCGGCTAATTAATCGCTCCGTTACGGCCAGGGAGCTTGGGCCTTAGCGATGCTTGCTTCGCCAAGCCGTGGGTGTCATGCCGGTGTATTGTTTGAAGGCTTGGGCGAAGGCGGCTTGCTGAGGGCAGCCTAGACGCTCTGCCACCTGCGCTATCGTGAGCGAGCTATCGGCCAAAAGGTCCTGTGCTCGCTCCATGCGGCGTCTGCGAATGTAGGCGCCCAGGGACTCGCCAGTTTGGGCCTTAAAGGTGGCGCATAGTTTGGAGCGGCTTGTGTAGAGCCTCTCGGCCACCTCGTTGATACCCACACGTCTGCCTTTGTCGAGCGCGCGCTCAATCATTGCCGTTGCTTCTTCGGCAATGGTTATGCTGACGCGTGTGTCTGCCGCCTGCCGCGCCTGCTTGTGGGCCGCGCACGAGCAGGCGAGCTCCGCGACCATGGTCTCCACGATGCCCTGCATATAGACGTGTCCGCCTACGGTGCGGGCGCGGTCCTCGTTAATCCGGCGCAGCGTGTGGCAGATGGCAGACGTCGCTTCCTCGTGCCATGGCTCGGCAAACGCCTCAAAGATTCCCGCGAACTCGGTGGGATAGCGGTGCTCCAGTTCGTCAAAATATCCAGGCAAAAAGAGCACCGAGCGCGAGTGATAGAGCTCCCCCGCAAACAGCGGGCTTAACTCCTCACCACAGCTATCTTGGATAAAGCTGCAAACGGCATTGTTTGGCCACGGTCCATGCAATGGTTTGAGGTTCGCGGGCGTTATGCCAGCCTCGGGCATGCATGTAAGTGTGGGCGCGCTGACTTCGCTCACGCAGGCGTATGGCTCGGGTGTGTATTCGGCCAGGTACATATCGTGCGTCGGGGTGATGAAATGCTCCATGACGATGCAGGCGGGGGAGAGAGGCATGATCCATGCGCGGCCGTGCGCCCGGTCGTTTGCCACCTCGCCGGTAAAGACGGCGCCCTTGCCGGTAAGCTCCAGGCCAAACTGCTCAAATTGCGGTGCGTAGAGCTCGGTTATGTCGGTCGCGGCCCGCCGCATTTGCAAAAGCGTCCCTTTCCTTTGCAGAAACGTCCACGCCTGGCTCGATTGTGTGCCTTGGCTAACATATCAAT
>SKFA01002209.1_pt1 | contig 10028 bp, 7 predicted proteins | sample 4820291 | NCBI WGS metagenome assembly SKFA01 (sample SAMN11008795, study PRJNA524170) | human gut metagenome | isolation source: fecal sample from pouch patient p30 | place: Israel: Tel-Aviv | reverse complement strand
AGTCTCTGAGTTACCGCTTACGATATCGGCTCAATATGGACTTATTGATCAGAATGAATTCTTTGATAAGAGAGTAGCAAGTAAAGATGTCAGTGGTTACTATCTGATTGAGAATGGAGAGTTCGCTTACAATAAAAGTACTTCAACAGATGCTCCTTGGGGAGCTATTAAAAGGCTGGATCGTTATGAAAATGGCGTATTATCAACGCTTTATATCGTATTTGGGATGGGATATGGATGTATACGAGGATTTATTAAGGGCGTGAAGCGTTTGCGAAGATGTCATACTCCAAATGGAGGAATAGATTATCCTTAAAAATTTAGATTTGATTAAGGAAAATGTTCTTGGTTCGCATGAACACATCGCAGATCATTTTCGTGTTCATGTAATTGATAACGGAAGAACTCTCGATGTTGATTCTCTGAGTACTGGACTAATTACCATTCACCCTAATCCAAATGTAGGCGGCTCCGGTGGTTTTGCTCGGGGAATGATTGAGTCACTTGAACAGAATCCTAAAGCGACTCATGTTCTCCTGATGGACGATGACGTTGAGGTTCTTCCCGAGAGCTTTATCCGCACCTTCAACCTGCTTTCGCTTCTCAAGGAAGAGTATTCCAATGCTTTCTTGTCAGGTGCTATGATGAGTCTTGAAGAGCCAAATCTGCGTACGGAAGACTTGGGGTTTTTTACTGCTAAAGGAACCTTCTCTCCACTTAAGCCCGGAGGTTTTATGACCTCGCTACATGATGTTGTCGAAACCGAGATTTATAGGGCACCAACCGGGCTTTATGAGGACACTGCTCAGCAATATGCAGGCTGGTGGTATTGCGTTATACCTACCGCAACGATTGAACGTGAGGGGTTGCCCTTGCCCTTATTTGTTCGTTCGGATGATGCTGAGTATGCTCTTCGTTGTAAACCCAAGTTCATGTCCATGAATGGTATTTGCGTTTGGCATAATTCCTTTAATTTTAAGTATAGTGCTGCCGTGGAGCGTTATCAGGTAAGCCGAAATACGCTAATCAGTCAGGCGACAACTGGCGCTGCACCTCTCTCTGATTTTCTTTATGAGATTCGTCGTGAAGTTGAGCTTGACTTGAAGAAATTTAATTACGATGAAGCTGCTCTTGCCGTAAAGGGTCTTGAAGATTTTTTGAGAGGTCCGGAGTGGATTTCTCATCCTGTCGCTGAATCCCGCTTTATGGCGGCAAATCGTGAAAAGGAACAATTGATTCCCATCGAGCAGCTTATCCCTCAGGCACTAGAATTGGGTGTCGACTTGACGCAACTGACTTTTGGCAATTTGAGTCTTGGGGGGGACAGGTCTAGGCTGCAGGCACTTAAGGATTATCTGACCATTAATGGCCACCGTTTTGTTAACGACTTCGCCAAACGTAACGGTAGAGTTGCTGTTATTGATGCTGCGGGATGGGTTTATCCCGCCGGTAAAATCAGGGATGTTGACACGCTTATTGTGGTAGATATGCCTAACAAAAAAGGCGCCATAAGACATATGGATAAGAAGCGATTCAAAGAGGTTTGGACTCGTTTTCGTAAAGCCGAGAAGGAATTCAAGCGTAATAAAGATAAAATTTATGCCGAATACGCTTCGTATAGAGATGTCTTTACTTCGATTGATTTCTGGAAACAGTATTTGAAAGAGGCGTCGGAGTAGTCTTCATGTGAGTGGGTTTCAAAGCGGGGCCCACTCATTCTTTTGTATCATATGAGCACTTAAGCTTCGTTCATTGTTTGTCGCTGGGAAGGTTAAGTCATGTCCTTGCTTCTTACTATTAAATAGATTCTTCCCGGCTCATCCCGATCATTTCATGCTATGCATGAAGATATGGATCGGCGTTTTAACGAGATTTTGCCCGTAATAAACAGGTCGATGAAAGCATCCGTTTGACAGCTTTTCTTTTTATGGTTTCTGCGAAAGTGAAAAGTTCGCTGAAAATTGCTATCCTGTATGGCCTTACACGCCTATGTTCATCTGCAGGCATGAGCATTTTGTAAAAGATATTTTGTCTGATCCCGATGTTCGCTCCACGATGGCAAGGCTTGTCGACGAATGTAAGTAGTAGCTACAACGGCTTTGATTAAGGTAGTTAGAATGCAGTTTAAACTTGCGAATGTTGTACTTAAAGTTGAAAAGCATGCAAAGGATTTTCCCGAACTCTACTATCGCGTGCTCTCCGGTGATGCCTCATATAGTGACGATTTTCATTCACTTCATATCAATGGAAACGTTGACTTTCTGACGTATGTGAATGGCTTATCTGCTGGCAAATGGCACCAATATGCGTCTGTTGATAGCGTCGTCTTGCATTTGGCTTTATTTGGCAGAGGCCGGGTTGTCGTTCATGGGGTGAGATCTGGCGAGCTGAATCCTGTTGAGCTTAAATCGCATCCTTTTGTTGGCGATCGAGTTGATCCTTGCGTTCTCGATATTGATATTGATACAGCCGGCTACGACTTAATCGGTTTTAGGATTGAGAGTGATGAGGGCAATTCCGTATACCTTTTGAACGCCTCTTATCTGACTGATGTTCCTGAGGACTCAATTAACCCGATCAATCTTGCTCTTTCTACCACCACGTTTAAGAATGAACAGTACATTCTCCCTAATATTGAGCTCGTTAAATCCGGCATTTCTAACGAGGACGGTCCAATCCACGACCACTTCCACATGTTTGTCGTCGACAATGGGCAAACGCTCGATTCTGCATCGCTTTCCGATGATCTGGTCACCGTGCTCCCGAACCCCAACACGGGCGGTTCGGGAGGATTCGCACGTGGAATGATGGCAGCTACTGAAACTCCTGATCAGTACACTCACATCATTTTGATGGATGACGATGTCTCTATTATGCCCGAGAGTTTAATCCGCGCGTTCAATCTCCTCTCACTTGCTAAAGGCAAGTATAAGGGTGCCTTTATTAACGGCGCCATGCTTTCAATGGAGGACCCTACTCGTCAGTTCGAGGATGTCTCGTATGTGGCGACCACTGGTGCCTATCGTCGCATAAAAGAGGACCTGAATGTTGGCAAGCTGTCCGATATTCTCGAAAACGAGCGCACGAGCGTTGAGGTCGATCAGGCCTATGGAGCCTGGTGGTATAGCTGTATTCCGGTGGGGGCTATCGAAAAGAACGGTCTTCCCATGCCTTTCTTTATTCGTTGTGACGACGTTGAGTTTGGCATGCGCAATAAGCCTGTCTACATGACCATGAATTGCATTTGCGTGTGGCATGCAAGCTTTGAGGGCCGTTTCCGCGCTTCGGTTGATTGCTACCAGTACTTCCGCAACTTCTTTGCCATGATTGCTCTCGATGATTGTGCTGATGAGAAAATGTTTGTCCTTCGTATTCAGCGAGGGGTACGTCAGAACTTGCGCGATATGGACTATCAGGCTGCCGAGTTTATTCTCGATGGCTTTGAAGATTATCTGCGTGGCCCTGAGTATCTTCAGAAGCTTGATGGCGCCGCGACGATGATCGACAAGGGTAAGCTAAATGAAAAACTGATTCCTGTTTCCCAAATGGATTCTGAGCTTCTTCGCAAGGCCGGGGTTACGGAGCAAGTGCTCGCTAATGTTAATCTGGAATTCCATCCTTCAAGGTTTATGAAGTACTGGAGATCCATTCCTTACGACAAACACTATCTCCCCGATGCGCTGTTGCGCGGAAAGCCCGGCTATGTGGTCAAGAACGGCAGCTGTACGCTTGAGGGCAACTCGACGCGTTGCAAGACGCTGGTCTTTCTTGATCCGACTTGTGAGAAGGGGTCGGTTCGCACGATGGATCGAGCGCGGTTCAAGAGTATTCGCCGCCGAGAGCACGAATTGATGGCGCGATACCGTAAAGAAGGTAAGAGCGTCAGGGGGGCATGGAAAGATGCCATGCCGTACATGACTTCACGAGAGTTCTGGGAAAAGTATTTAGGTCTTAAATAAGAAGAGGTCCGGATTAAGTCCGGACCTCTTCTTATTTTGAATAGGTTTTATAGGCTTGTAGCTCCCACTGCTTTCGTTCAACCTTCGCAACCGAGTCGAGGATAAGTCCCGTTGCCAAGCTCAACCCACACAGGAACATGAATGAGGCCGCAAGTATGGCGGTGGGGAAGCGGGGGACTAAGCCGGTTTGGAAGTACTCCGCAACAATTGGAATTCCGAGGGCAAGGCCTATGATGGCAAAGATGAGCGCTATAAGGGTAAAGAACTTGAGCGGACGATAGTCTTTAAAGAGCGTTCCAATCATTGCGATGACCTTGATGCCGTCGCCGACCGTGTTGAGTTTGGACTCGGAGCCGGCAGGTCGATCTCGATACTCCACCGGCACGTCTTGAATGCGCCAGCGGTGGTCGACGGCGTGTATAGAGAGCTCGGTTTCAATCTGGAAGCCCTCGCTCAAGACGGGGAAGGTTTTGACGAAAGGCTTGCTCATGGCTCGGTAGCCGGTCATCACGTCGTCAAAGCTGTAGCCGTAAATCCACTTGATCATGGCGCGAACAAGGTTGTTGCCAAACCCGTGAAAGGCTCGTTTATTCTCTTCGGCATAGGTGCCGTTTGAAAGACGATCTCCAACAGTCATATCTGCTTCGCCGGTAAGGATGGGCTCGCAGAGTAACTTAGCGGCTTCGGCGGGGTACGTATCGTCGCCGTCAACCATCAAGTAACACTCGGCGTCGATATCTCGGAACATTTGGCGACACACGTTGCCTTTGCCCTGCCTGGACTCGTGGCGCACCGTAGCCCCGTGCTGCTTGGCGATTTGTGAAGTGCCGTCGGACGAGTTGTTGTCGTAAACATAGACAACTGCATCGGGTAGCTCTCGATGAAAATCATCGACAACTTTGCCAATCGTCAGCGCTTCGTTGTAGCAGGGGATAATGACGGCGATATTCGAACAGTCCATGTGGGGCCTTCCTTACGACTTAACTGGTCAAAAGTATACCTATCGTTCACCTTGTTACTTAGATATGGGTTAGTTCTCCAGATTTGTTGCGGTGGGTTATCGTCAACGTGGGAGGGCTATACTTTCCACTGTTATGTTTTACGAGACAAGGAGATGGTCCGTGGCTGACAACGTAGAGAGTCAGAAAGCGGTGGCTAAACCGGCCTCTCACGCTAAAAATGATTTTGAAAAGGACAAGTTCATTCTTAAGCAGCTTGTCACCAAAGATTTTAAAATCAAATATCGTCGCAGCGTTCTGGGTGTGGCATGGTCCGTGCTTAACCCGCTGCTGATGATGATTGTTATGTCGATCGTGTTTTCGACAATCTTCGCGCAAGGCCGTAATGGCTCTGTTACCCCCGAGTTGTATCCGCTTTACCTGATTGTCGGTAACGTAACATTCTCCGTCATGTCCGAATCGACGAACCAGGCGCTGATGTCTATCATTTGGGCGTCCTCGTTGCTGAAGAAGGTCAAAGTGCATCGTTGGGTGTTCCCGGTGCAGAAGGTGTTGTTCTCGCTCGTCAACTTTTCCTTCTCTTTGGTTGCCGTTGCCCTGGTCATGCTTTGGTTCCATGTGGTTCCCACCTGGCATTTAATTCTGCTGCCGGTTTGCTTGCTGTTGCTTATGTGCTTCTGCATGGGCTTAGGCATGATGCTGTCGGCATTGGCGGTCTTTTTCCGCGACGTTATGCACCTGTGGACCGTTGTTATTACGGCCTGGATGTATCTGACGCCTATTTTCTGGACGACTGATTTTATTGGTCATATGGCTCGTTGGATTCAGGTGCTGGTGGTTGTGAATCCCATGTACAACTACCTGCAGTTTATGCGTGATATTTTCCTGTTCAATACGGTGCCCTCCGCGCTTACCTTTGGGCTGTGTGTTGCTTGGGCCGTTGTTGCTCTTATCATTGGCTACACCGTGTTCCACAAGACCGAGCACAAGTTTATTCTCTACATCTAAGGAGTGCCGCTCATGACTGAATCTGCTATTGATTACAGCAAGCAGCCCCTTGCTGTTGAGGTCAAAGACGTCACTATGATTTTTAACATGGCGTCTGAGTCGCTTACAAACCTTAAAGAGTACTTTATTAAGCTCGCAAAGCACGAGCTGTTCTTTGAGGAATTCCGTGCGCTTAAGCACATTTCGTTCGATGTGCATCGCGGCGAGGTCGTTGGTCTTGTTGGTACTAACGGTTCCGGCAAGTCTACGATGCTCAAGATCATCGCTGGCGTTTTGGAGCCCAGCGAAGGTGAGGTTAAGGTTCACGGTAATATTGCACCGCTGATTGAGCTCGGTGCCGGCTTTGACCCCGAGCTTACCGCGCGTGAGAACATCTATCTGAACGGTGCGCTGCTTGGCTATACCAAGGAGTTTATCGATGCGAGCTTTGACGAAATCATCGAGTTCGCTGAGCTCAAAGACTTCGTTGACATGCCGCTGAAGAACTTCTCTTCGGGTATGGTTGCGCGCATTGCCTTTGCTATCGCCACGATTACCGAGCCCGATATCCTAATCGTTGATGAGACGCTTTCTGTTGGCGATGTCTTTTTCCAGCAGAAGTGCGAGCGCCGCATTCAGCACTTTATCGAGAGTGGCGACGTCACGGTCTTATTCGTTTCTCACTCCATGGAGCAGGTTGAGCGTATTTGCCAGCGTGCCGTATGGATCGAGAAAGGCGATCTACGCATGGATGGTCCCGTGGATGAGGTCTGCAAGGCGTACCACGACCAGTTCAAGTAGGTTATAATCTTTTAGTCGCGCGAACTTGTACCCGCTTGGACGTGCAGCTTTTATGCTCCATTAGCTCAGTTGGATAGAGCAGGGGACTTCTAATCCCAAGGTCGACGGTTCGAATCCGCCATGGAGCACCAGAGAGTTTTTGAAGACCCGGTATAATGCCGGGTCTTTGCTTTTTGGGCATGTGGGCGTGCAGTGCTCCCTCAACAATAAGCCCGGTGTAGCATCGCTGCACCGGGCTTATTGCTTCTTGCGAATTTGGTTGTCGGTCTCGAGTCGTTGAGCTCCCTACGCCTCTGTCGGCTCCACGCCCAGCTCGTTGCGGACGAGCTCGAAGGCGGCGGCGATGGCCTTGTCCATGTCGTAGTACTTGTAGCCGCCCAGGCGACCGGCGAAGACCACGTCGCCCTCCTGCGCCGCCAGCTCCTCGTACTGCTTGTAGAGGGCCTCGTTCTTGGCGTCGTTGATGGGGTAGTAGGGCTCGTCGCCGGGCTTCCAATCCGCCGGGTACTCGCGCGTGATGACGGTCTTCTCCTGCGTGCCGAACTCGAAGTGCTTGTGCTCGATGATGCGGGTGTAGGGGACCTCGCGCTCGGTGTAGTTGACCACGGCCACGCCCTGGTGGTCCTGCTCGTCGAGTGTCTCGGTCTCGAAGCGCAGGCTGCGGTACTCGAGTGTGCCCAGCTTAAAGTCGTAGAACGAGTCGATGGGGCCGCAGTAGATCGTCCTGGCGGCGATATCGGGCTCGGCGGCGGCCAGCTCCTTGTACTCCACGCCGCAGCGCACCTCGACGCCCTCGAGCATGTTGGCGACCATCTTGGTGTAGCCGCCCATGGGGATGCCCTGGTAGCGGTCGTTGAAGTAGTTGTTGTCGTAGGTGAAGCGGCAGGGGAGGCGCTTTATGATGCTCGCGGGCAGGTCCTTGCAGTCGCGGCCCCACTGCTTCTCGGTGTAGCCCTTCACGAGCGTCTCGAAGATGTCGCGGCCGACGAGCGACAGCGCCTGCTCCTCGAGGTTTGTCGGCTCTCCGATGTTCTCGGCGGCCACCTGCTCGGCGATCTTGGCCTTGGCATCTGCCGGCGTGACGACGCCCGGCCACATCTTGGCGAAGGTGTTCATGTTGAAGGGCATGTTGTACATGCTGCCGTGGAAGTTGGCTACCGGCGAGTTGACGTAGTTGTTGAACTCGGCGAAGCGGTTGACGTAGCCCCAGACGTCCTTCATGGAGGTGTGGAAGATGTGCGCGCCGTAGCGGTGGACTTGGATGCCCTCGACGTCCTCGGTGTAGACGTTGCCGGCGATGTGGTCGCGGCGGTCGATGACCAGGACCGACTTGCCGGCGCGCCTGGCGACAGCGAGCAGCCCGACGCCGAGGCCGACACGGCCATGGAGCCGTCGAGGGCGGTCGCGAGGCGGTAGGGGCCGTCGTCAATGACCCTTTCCATGGCTGCTATTTTATATTTAGCCTTTAGATCGTACCTTGCGCTCCATTTGCTGTTCGATTCTTTGGGGACATTCGAAGTCGCGGCCAGTTCAACCTTGGCGCCTTGAACTTTCCACTCCCTCAGATTCATCGAATGCGTAACAATCCCATTCTGAATCCCCGTGACGCTCGGCGGGAAAGACTGGTTATCAGCGTCAATGGAAAAACTCTCTTCCTTGGCATCCAGGTGCTGCTGAATGCGATCGGCATACTTTTCGGCCCATTCATCGGCCTTGCCGTTTCGCACAAAGTAATTGTTGGACAGGTCGGTTGAGCGGTAGGTGTAGCCGTCCTTCTGGTAGTTAGCCGTGTGGTCGGAGCGGGCGATTGCCATGAGCTCGTCGGTTAGGCCAAAGTATAGATGGCGCTGGTCCAGGTCTCCGTACCAGTTGTCGCTGGTGTCGTCCCAGGTTAGGTCCATCTGGCACCATTTGCCGTCGATCTTTACGGCGTTCCAGGTGTGGCCGTTGCCGGTGATGCGGCCGTTGGCGATGCCCGCGGCGTCAAGGAGCTTGGAGTAGATGCGCTGGTAGCTCTCGCAGGTGCCCTGGTGGCGCGTGAGGCCGCTTTCGGCCGAGCACCAGTTGAGGCTGTGGTCGTATTCCAGATGGTCAAGAGTCCAGTCGTGCAGCCACAGGGCGCGGGCGTAGTCGGACCCGTCGGTATCGGCGCTGCATTTGTCGACTGCGGACTTCACGATGGCGCTGACCGCCGGATAGGCGTCGTCGTTCGCGCTCGCAAACACGTTTGAGCGCAGATAGTACACGCCGGCCGCCTTATCCATCAGGTAAAAGCGCAGGTAATAGGTGCCGCTAGCGGTCATTTCGAACTGGTAGTCGTGCGATGTGCATTCGCCGGTGTATTGCTGCCACTGGTTACGGGTGGGGTCGGCAACGCTTTCGCTGCTACCGTCGGGATCCATATACGTCGGTGCGTCCATGCGGAATTGGTACGCACCGCTTCCGCCCGTCGCAGTCACATGGAACGTGGTCTCCTGGCCGAGCCTCGGGTCGTTCCATTGGACGGTGAGCGTGATGTCGCCGCTTTGCGCGGTGGTGCTGTGCTGGTAGTTCGCGGCCGCGTTCGCCGGTTTGATTTCAAATGGGATCGCGCAGGTGCCGCTGTAGTTCTGGTCGTCGGCGGTCACAACGGCGGTCGCCTGACCGATGGCTACGTTGTTCTCGTAGGCGACAGTGTACTGGTCGCTCGGCACGGTCGACGACGTGACGGTGGGCATCACGGGATTGCCCGTGTAGCGAATGTCGGTGTCCTCGATACTGAACATGCTGGCGTCGATCGGCTGCGTTGCGTTGGCCGTTACATTGGTGCCGGAGGCGGCGCTGATTTGATCGTTTGCCCGGGCTTGGCCCGACGTGGTTTCGGCTGGGCTCTCGTTAGGTTTGCCGGCGCTTTGCGCGGCGGGTTCTGGCGCACTGGCGATTTCGGCAAGCGCGGGTGACGGGATAAAACCAACCGTCATTACGAGCGAGAGCGCGATGGAAAGGACGCAGGAGGCAGGCTTACGCATGACGGCCCCTTTTCTGTAATCGGAACAGGTACGATTCTGCAAGCGTACCGGCATTTAATATGAGCAGGACATTGTCAAGAGGCAAAATCGGGCCTGGCCCCAACGATATGGGGTCAGGCCCTCTCCCTATATCAGCCCGTCCGCGGCGACCTCGGCGTGTCTTACCGACGCTCGTCTTTGCAGTTTAATATCCGCCCGCGGCGATCTCTCGCTGGGCAATCCGTTGCTACGGCTGAGGCTTCTACGTCGAACCGACAGTCTGTGCACGCGTGTGGCGCCCTGTGCGCTCGCAGAAAAGGGACCTGAGGTTCGCC
>SKFA01002206.1_pt1 | contig 10045 bp, 6 predicted proteins | sample 4820291 | NCBI WGS metagenome assembly SKFA01 (sample SAMN11008795, study PRJNA524170) | human gut metagenome | isolation source: fecal sample from pouch patient p30 | place: Israel: Tel-Aviv | reverse complement strand
GATATGGCATATACTCTTCTGTCTCGTTGCTGGCGTAACCGAACATCATACCCTGGTCTCCAGCTCCGATTGCTTCTAATTCTTCATCGCTCATCTTGTTCTCTCTTGCTTCAAGTGCTTTATCAACACCCATAGCAATATCGGAAGACTGCTCATCTAAAGCAACCATAACACCGCATGTATCTGCGTCAAAACCATATTTACCCCTTGTATATCCAATCTCTTTGATTGTATCACGGACAAGCTTCTGAATGTCCACATATGCACTTGTTGTTACTTCTCCCATAACAAGTACAAGGCCTGTTGTCATTGCTGTCTCGCAGGCAACGCGGCTCATAGGGTCTTTTTCCATTAATGCATCAAGTATAGCATCAGAAACCTGGTCACACATCTTATCCGGATGTCCTTCTGTTACAGATTCTGATGTAAATAATCTTCTTTCCATTATACTTTTCATCTCCAATTCTTAATTTACAGTACCTGTTTTATAAATAAATTTATTGGTTTCTTTCTCGGAATCAACCTTCTCAATCAATCCCCCAAGAGCACGGAGCTTCTCATCGAATCTCTCATATCCTCTCTGAATATAAACGATATCATCCACGATCGTAATGCCTTCCGCCGCAAGACCCGCAATGCAAAGCGCTGCTCCCGCGCGAAGATCCGGCGCGCTCACACGAGCAGCCGAAAACCGCTCAACGCCTTCAATCGTCGCAGAATTGCCTTCCACTTTTACCTGTGCTCCCATACGGGCCAGTTCACCGAGATATTTGAAACGATTCTCAAAAATACTCTCAGTCACTGTACTTGTTCCCTCGGAAATTCCAAGAACGACTGCCATCTGTGGCTGCATGTCTGTTGGGAATCCCGGGTATGGAAGTGTTGTCACCTGTGTATGATGAAGCGGTTTGGAAGCCACAACACGCACTGCGTCATCAAACTCTTCCACTTCACAGCCAATTTCCAAAAGTTTTGCAGTGGTTGCTTCCAAATGCTTTGGAATGACATTCTTTACTGTGACATCTCCTTTTGTTGCAGCCGCTGCAAACATAAAGGTTCCTGCCTCAATCTGATCCGGGATAATAGAATACTCTGTCTTGTGGAGTTTTTCCACACCGACAATCCGGATTACATCCGTACCAGCACCACGGATTTGCGCACCCATGCTGTTTAAGAAGTTCGCAACATCCACCACATGTGGCTCTTTTGCTGCGTTCTCAATAATTGTTTTTCCCTCTGCCATAGAAGCTGCCATCATAATGTTAATGGTTGCTCCGACAGATACTTTATCCAGATAAATATGGGTTCCTGTCAGCTTTTCTGCGGATGCAAGAACAAGCCCATGTTTAATATCAACATTGGCGCCTAATGCACTGAATCCCTTTAAATGCAGATCGATTGGACGGCTTCCGATATTACATCCACCCGGAAGTGCCACTTCTGCTCTTTTATATTTTCCTAACAAAGCACCGATCAGATAATAAGATGCTCTGATTTTTCTGATATATTCATTGTCAACATTAAAATCACGGATAAATGATCCATTGATCTTAACAGTGTGAGCGTCGATTCGGTCGACTTTTGCTCCAATTTCCTGAATTGCGTTTAATAATACATTAATATCTCTCACGTTTGGGAGATTCTCTATCGTAACAGTTTCATCCGTCATTACGGCTGCAGAAAGGATTGCCAGTGCCGCATTTTTTGCTCCGCCAATCTCAACTTCTCCAACCAAAGGATTTCCACCTTTAATTACATATTGTTCCATATCACACCTCTATGAACATTTTCGTCCAGTCTGCCATCAACTTACAGACTTATCGAATGGTTGCATACAAACACATTATTATAGTAACCATTATATCTTTTTGTCAAGCGGTTCTTTCTTCCGCTTATTATATCATTACTGACCAATATAATTCAATGGATTTACTGCAACTCCATTGATATAAATCTCAAAATGAACATGTGGGCCAGTAGATCTTCCGGTACTTCCGCTTAAGGCAATGCTCTGTCCCTGTTCTACCCACTGACCTGCTGATACCAGTAATTTACTGTTATGTGCATATCGTGTCATTCTGCCATCCGGATGGCTGATGACAACATTATTGCCATATCCTTTGCTGTAACCGGCACTGACAACAGTTCCTGCACTGGATGCATAAACGGTTGTTCCGACCGGGCATCCCCAGTCAACGCCCTTGTGCATTCTTCCCCAGCGGCGTCCGAATCCTGATGTGAAATGCCCACCTGCCAATGGTTTGATATACGTTGGCGGCGTGATTGTTCCCTGCTCAATGATTGCCGGTGTCGATTCCACCATGATCGTCTGATGCGCAAGCTCCCTCGCAACCTCAATTCCATTTTCATAGGTGACAATGTCATTACGCTCTCTGTGTCCGGTCGTGCCTTCCTGGTGTACCACCTGTTTTGTCGTATACCATTCATCATTTTTTATGATGGTCGGCTCTGCGTTATAATCCTCTTCATAGACTTCACCTTTTTTAATGCGAAGGCTTAAATCCGGTTCCGGCACTGCAATGATGATCTCCTGTCCCGGATAAATCCTTACCTCTGCATTGTCAAATCCGTTCAATGCCATGATATTGGCTACTGTTGTATCATGATCCATCGCGATAACAGAAAGTACATCACCACTCTCTACTACATATATTTTATTCGTTTCTTTTTCTTTTGTGACTTCTTCTACCTGTGTTTCCACATCCGACAGTGCATCCCCGGAAATGTACTTCTCATACACTTCGACACGCTCTATAAATTCCATTCCAATGGTTCCCGTCTCGTAACTGTCATCCCTTGGATTTGCCATTGCGTATTCCATCTGATAGGTAAATGCCCCATTGGCTCCGGCAGACACCTGATCTGCAAGCGTCACCTCCGGTGTCACCTCTGTATTCTCTTTCGGATCAACTTCTGTCAGCTGTGCTGTATAAATACCACTGATATGTCCGGCTTCTTTGGAAATCTGTGTTGTATACTGTCCTTCCGTATCAGCCTCATTTTTGACCGTATTCAAAAATTCCGTCACTTCGTCCATACTTTTGAAATTTCCGCGATAGCCTTCAATTGCTACTGTGTAAGCCCGCACCTGTGTTTCAATTTCTGATACTTTCATTTTCTCCTTCAAGGCTTCTTTTAATGCATCTTCTGTCATCAAAGGAGTAAACCAATCATTGGCTTTACTGGAAGAATATTCATAATCCATGCAGAGTGGTTCATCGCTCTCTGCTGCAAGTTCTCGGCGCACCTCATGCACCGCATCATCGACTGATACATGACCTGCAATATTTCCTACAAGTTCTCCATTAAAATAAACCTGCTGGTATTTCTGTCCGATCGTAACTTTCTGTGAAACTGCAAAAAACAGTAAAACCAAAAATAAACCCGCTATCACAAATAGTTCTATGATCACTTTTTTTGTCAACTCTATTTTTTGCATTTCTTTTCATTCCTCAAACTCAAAATTTTATCAATGGTCTGCTCCACATTCAGACCATATTCGTTTACCGTGATATCTGCATATTTTTCATATAACGGAACACGTTCCTCATACAGATCTTTTAAAGTCTGTCCATCTTTTAAAACAACACCACGGCCTTTGATGTCGCTCAGTCTTCTGTTTAACTCTTCAAATGGAAGCTGTAAATAAACCACAGTTCCTATGCTTTTCAAATGTTCCATCGCTTCTTTTCCATAGACAACACTTCCGCCTGTGGCAATGATCGAATGGTCGACCTCAAGCGAGCTGTTCACTCGGTTCTCCACTGCGATAAAACCGTCTGTTCCAACTTCCTCAATGATCTCCTTTAAAAGCTTGCCTTCCTCTTTCTGGATCACAAGATCTGCATCTACAAATTCATATCCTAAAACTTTCGCAAGAATGACACCTGCGGTGCTTTTTCCCACTCCAGGCATTCCGATCAGTACTATATTATCTTTTTTCATTGCTGCAAGATTCCTCTTATTATTCTTTCTTCCGCAGTGCATGTACACTTCGGTTTTCCGCTATGTCTGCACGTCTCAACTGCTGATACACATCTTTTTTTAGAATAACATAAACGTTCCCTTTGCACAAGCACAACTGCGCGAGTGTGCATCCTTGCGGAACGTTTTTTGTTACTGTTCACTCAGCAGTAAAACACTTACTGTTTTGCTGCGTAAGAAAGTGATTCAGGAGTAAAAAACAGGATAATCTCCAAAGCTGTATGCTTCCTCTGATTATCCTGTCTCTTTTTTTTCTATTATTGTACAGATTCTGTGCCTTCCACTGCCTCTGTATTCTCTGTCACTGCATTGTCTGTTGTGCTGCTTTCGGTAGTCTCTGTTGTCTCTGTTGATTCTACGGTTGTTGTGAATAAGTTATCAAATGTAACTTTATCCCACACTTTATCTTTTAATACCCACTCTGCTTCATCTTTCCAGCCCTGAAGGACTTCATTATATAAATCGCTCTGACGCTGGCTGATGATCTCCTGTCTGTGTTCCTCTGTGGCATCTGCATCTGTGATCTCGTCAAGGCGGAGCACATAATAATAATTATCTGTCTCCACTACGTCAGAGAGCTCCCCTTCACTCTTAAGTCCCTCTAATGCGTTCAACACTTCTTCATCCAATGTGGTGTTATCTGATGAAAATGTACCTGTACTCACCGTATATCCATACTCATCTGCGGCTGTATCAAGTGTCGTGTCTGCTGCTGCATCATGGAATTTCTGAACTGTATCTGCAAGTTCTGCTTTCTCATCATCTGTATATTCCTGTGTATTTCCGTCTGCATCTTTATAACTGGTTTTCGATACATTGACATAACTATATGCACTTGTGTTGGCATCTGCATCACTGACATTTGTGTCTGCATCTGCAATGATCGCTGCACGCATTTTACTCTGAATTGTCACTAAGGTAAGATATTCCTTCACAATGTCTTCTGTTGCTCCGAGTGCATTGACCGCCTTATCATCATTGTCTGCCATGAACTGTGCTGCTGTCTCTGCGATTTTTGCAGTCTCATCATCGGTCAATGTCACGTCATAATCTGCCATATGATTCTGTAAAATATATAAATTTTCGATCATCTCGATGACACTGTTCTTCGTGTTATCTTCCATGGTTGTTCCATTGTTATACAGATCGGATGACCACACATCATCTCCAAAATAAGCTCTGTAAAAATCATCTGCCTGTGCCTGCTGCAGACGCACTGCAAAATTAGCTACTCCTAACTTTATTTCCTGTCCGTCTAAGGTTGCAACGGTTTCATTTTTATTTATGCCGCCACATCCCACTAACATAGATGCTGCTAAAACACTACTTACGAGCAGTGTTGTAAATCTCTTTGCCTTCATAAATCCTCCTTGTTTTGCGGAGCAAAATGCGACTGCCCCTGCGGGAGCAGAGGATTTAGCCTCCTAAATGTATCCACTCGATTTTAATACATGGATAGTCACTTTTCCTATTATAGTGCTTTTTTACCGGTGCCGCAAGATTTTTCACTCTTTTTTCACAGAGTCCTGCGCAATCTTTAATTTTTCCTGCACACCATTTAAAAAATCTTCTATCACTGTTCTGGCATCCACATTCTTCTCTCTGGAATTTTTCTTCAAAAAATAAGTAAAATACGGTGCTTTGGCATCCATGGTAAACTTCAGGTTATTGCCATAAGATGCGATAAACTCCGGGATTTTTGCCACGTCAAGTTTCGCTTTCCCATAAAGTGTGAACTTCACAGTATCAGCTTTTTGTGAAATCTCTGTCATATAAACTGCATGCGCCAATGACTTTATTTTTGCAATGTAAAGCAGATTTTCCACTGGTTTTGGTGGATCACCGAAACGGTCGATCAGCTCCTCTAACATCTCCTCCGTCTCCTCATCCGTCTGGATATCTGCAATACGTTTGTAGATATCAAGCTTCTGCACCTCATTTGGAATGTATCCCATCGGAATATAGGCATCGATATCAATGTCGATCGTCGTATCAAAGCTTTCCTCCTGCTTCATACCCTTCGCCTCTTTGACTGCCTCGTTTAACATCTTGCAGTAGAGGTCATAGCCGACCGCCTCCATATGCCCGTGCTGCTCTGCGCCGAGCAGATTTCCTGCGCCACGGATCTCAAGGTCTCGCATGGCAATTTTAAAACCACTGCCGAGCTCCGTGTACTCTTTGATCGCAGCGAGACGTTTCTCTGCGACTTCTTTTAACATCTTATCGCGCTTATACATTAAAAACGCATACGCTGTCCGGTTTGAGCGTCCCACGCGTCCGCGAAGCTGATAGAGCTGTGACAGCCCCATGTTGTCCGCATCATGGATGATCATGGTGTTGACATTGGAAATATCGAGTCCTGTCTCAATGATCGTCGTCGACACAAGCACGTCAATCTCTCCATTGATAAACTTGTACATGATATTTTCCAGTTCGGTCTCTTTCATCTGTCCATGCGCATAGGCGACATTCGCCTCCGGCACAAGCTCTGCGATCTTCGCTGCCACATCCGCGATCTCTTTCACGCGATTGTATACATAATACGCCTGTCCGCCACGCGCCAGCTCTCTGGATATTGCCTCCCGCACAAGCTCCTCATTATATTCCATCACATAAGTCTGGATCGGGATCCGATCCATCGGCGGTTCTTCCAACACACTCATGTCGCGGATTCCGATCAGACTCATATGCAGCGTTCTTGGGATTGGTGTCGCGGTTAAAGTGAGCACATCAATGTTATTTTTTAACTGCTTAATCTTTTCCTTGTGGGTGACACCAAAACGCTGTTCCTCATCGATCATCAGAAGCCCCAGGTCTTTGAACACCACATCTTTCGATAAAAGACGGTGTGTACCAATAATGATATCCACCTGACCTTTTTTCAGTTTTTCTAATGTCTTTTTCTGCTCACCTGCAGAACGAAAACGGCAGAGCAGATCGATATTCACCGGAAAATCCTTCATGCGCTGTACAAAATTGTTGTAATGCTGCTGCGCCAAAATGGTTGTTGGCACCAAAAATGCAACCTGTTTCCCATCCTGCACCGCCTTAAACGCCGCACGGATGGCAATCTCAGTCTTACCATAGCCAACGTCACCGCAGATCAGACGATCCATGATCTTCGTGCTCTCCATATCTTTTTTCGTTGCCTCGATCGCAAGGTCCTGATCTTCCGTCTCCTCGAATGGGAACATCTCCTCAAACTCGCGCTGCCAGACAGTATCCGGCCCATAGGCAAATCCGCGCTCACTCTGCCGCACTGCGTATAAACGCACCAGATCTCCGGCAATCTCTTTGACTGCTCCGCGGACTTTCGTCTTGGTCTTATTCCATTCCTGTCCGCCAAGTTTATTTAGTTTCGGCTTTTTAGCGTCCGCGCCGGCGTATTTTTGGATCAGTTCCAGCTGTGTCGCAAGAATATAGAGATTTCCACCTCCGGCATACTCAATCTTGATATAATCCTTCACAGTCTTGTCTACTTCGATTTTTTCAATGCCGCGGTAAATTCCAAGTCCATGATTTTCATGCACGACATAGTCACCGATATTCAGATCAGTAAAACTGGCAATTTTCTCACCCTCATACATGCGGTGCCGTTTCTTTTTCTTCTTTTCCGAACCAAAAATATCACTCTCAGAAATTACAACGAACTTGACTGCCGGATACTCATACCCTTTTTTCACCTTACCATATCCTGTCATGATCTCTCCCGGACTTAAAACACGGTCAAAGTCTTCCGAGTAAAATGCCGGAAGCTCCTCGTTCATCAGATCTTCCGCAAGACGTTTTGCACGGGTTCTCGAACTCGATAGTAAGATCATGCGGTATCCGTTTTTCTTATAGCGCTTCAGGTCTTTCACAAGAAGCTCAAAACTGTTGTTGTAAGGATTCACAGTACGGCTTTCGATTGCGATGCGGTCTTTGATGTTTAACTGGTTACACTTCATATCCAGTGCAACCATTGCCACACATCGTCTCTGATTTATTTGGGCAAGTATTTCTTTGTAAGAAAAAAGTTCGCGCATCTGTCCCGGAAGAATATATCCTTTTTCCAGACGTTGTTTCATACTCTCGGAAAACTCGGTTTCCGTGGACTGTCCACGCTCGATCGTGCGCACTGTCTCATCCAGAAATACGATGGAATCTTCTTTTTTCAGATAATCTAATAAAGATACCCTCTCCTCGCAAAAATAAGACAGATAGGCGTCCAGTCCTGCGGTAATGCCGTACTCCATCGTCTCTTCCGCAATCTGGTCTGCCATGGACTTTATGCGGTAAGCCTCCTCGGTCTTCATCTCTTTGCGGAACTTCTCTGCAGTTTTTTCTGCCTCTTTCTGAATCCTTGCGACACCATTTCTCCGTTCTTCTTCCGTCAGGACAAGTTCACACGCCGGATAAATATAGATCTCCTCAAGATTTTCAATGGAACGCTGGCTCTCCGGATCAAACGAACGGATGGAATCCACCTCATCGCCCCAAAGTTCGATTCGAAACGGCGTTTCCTCTGTTAACGGAAAAATATCAATGATTCCGCCGCGCACAGAAAATTCTCCCATCGTCTCTGCCTGATAGTTTTTCTCATATCCAAGCTCTACCAGATGTCTGGTCAGTCCGTTTAACTCCACGGTATCGCCCACGGAGATTTTCTTCACTGCCTGGATAAACTTTTCCGGGGCAGGCATCGGATTCATCAGACCGTCAAACGTAGTAATAATCGTACATTCCTTCTCCTCAGCCATCATTTTCAGGGCATTGATACGTTCTGATGTCAGAACATTTCCACGGATATCCGACTGATAAAAAAGAATATCTTTCGCCGGATAATATGCCACGTTTTTATCAAAAAAACGGTATTCTTCCAACAATTCTTTCGCTTTTTGCTCATGAAAAGTAACAATGATTCTGTTGCCAGAACCATTGTGAACACTGTATACAATATGTGGTTTTACTGCGTCAATGCAACCGGAAACCAAAATGACTCCTTCGGTCTTCTGCACTGCCTGCTCTAACTCTTCATAACCCTGCAGTTGTGTTAAGGGTTCAGTGAATGCTCTCACGCCGTCGCGCTCCTCTCTGCAGCCCGGAATTCTCCCACTTTCATGATCTTAATACTCATTACTGCAAATGCTTTGTTTTACTTGTTTTTACTATTGTAATCATTCATTGCCTTGTCGACTTCGCCCTGCATCATCAAAACGGCTGCATCCATCGCATGTCCGATCGCTTCCTCCACTTTGGCGCGGTCTTCGGTACTGAAATGTCCCAACACATAGTCTGCCAGATCCCAGCCCTTCGGCTTCTCGCCGACACCGACTTTGATGCGCATAAAATTCTGCGTGCCTGTCATGGCAATAATATTTTTGATTCCGTTATGTCCACCGGCACTTCCTTTTTTGCGGATACGGATATTACCCGGTTCCAAACTGATATCATCGAAAACGACAATCAGTTCCGATTCCGGATCCAATTTATAATAATTGACCAGTTCTGCCACACTCTCACCGCTTAAGTTCATGTAAGTCTGCGGCTTCGCCAGCACAACTTTCATGCCTTCAATGACACCTTTTCCGCAAAGTGCCTTGTGCTTGTTCTCACTGATACTAATATTATATTTATCTGCCAAGGCATCCATGACATCAAAGCCGATATTGTGCCTTGTCTTTTCGTACTGCTTTGTCGGATTCCCTAATCCTACAATTAAAAACATGTCCTGCCCTCCTCTGCTTTCCATAGTTAATTGCGAAACTCCGGCAGATTATTTTGCAGTTCTCGCGCGGATGATCTCAGCGGCGGCTGCTAACTGCTCCTGATCGTTAACACCTGTGATATCTTCCGGATCATCGAGTGCAAAAGCATCTACTTTAAGTCCTTTGTTTTTGATGATGGTAAGGGTATCCGGCAGATAGTACTCGCCCTGCGCGTTGTTCGGTGTCAGCTTATCGAGTGCTTCCTTTAATTCTTTTGTATCGAAAATGTACATGCCGGAATTGATCTCGTGAGACTCTAACTCTTCCGGTGAAGCGTCTTTGTGCTCTACGCG
>SKFA01002204.1_pt1 | contig 10047 bp, 10 predicted proteins | sample 4820291 | NCBI WGS metagenome assembly SKFA01 (sample SAMN11008795, study PRJNA524170) | human gut metagenome | isolation source: fecal sample from pouch patient p30 | place: Israel: Tel-Aviv | reverse complement strand
CATATACCGAGAAGAACCGTGCAGATACCGAAAAGAATCGTGCGGATACCGAGAAGAATCGGGCAGATGCCGAAAAACACCGGGCGGAAGAAGAGAGACAGAGAGCTTAGGCGGCCGTGGAAGTAATCGAGAAGCGGAGGAGACAGTTGGAAGAGTTACAAAAGCAATAGTACGCAGAATCTGAGAACGTTGACAGAAGATATGAAGAGATACCAGAACATAGCGGTTAATATTGTGGAATTTATCGATACAGTAGCGGATGCAATCGGGGAACAATTGATAGAAAATAGATTTATCCAGTTGATGAGCATATACAGAAGCAAAAAATCGAAAGGAGAACTATATAAGCACGCAATATGTAAAGCGCAAATTATAGTTTCATATGTAAAAGGCTCGACTTATTTTACTTGACTTTGCAGACTATCTGATTTATTATACTCGTAAAGAAGTAACTTACGAGTTACTAACTCACGAGTATAATTATTGGAGGTGAGCAGATGAGTCAATTCTATTGCCGTGAGGATGAGCTGCGGAAACTGAATAAACGGTATGCAGGTGATAAGTTTGAGTGCATTGTCATCTACGGCAGACGGCGTGTTGGTAAAACGGCACTGATCAACGAGTTCTGCAAAGATAAGCCTACCATTTTCTTTTCTGCATTGAACACGACAGGAAAGGAAAATCTGGAAGCTCTCTCAAAGTCGATTATGAGTTTTGAGCGGCCGGATATGGAGTCTGCACCGGAGTTCAGGTCCTATGATGCAGCTTTGGATGAGCTGACAGCACTTTCAAAGGAAAAGAGGATTGTCTTTGTCATTGATGAGTATCCTTATCTTGCAAAAGCAAAACCAGCTATTTCAGCGATGCTGCAGCACATCATCGACCACAAATGGACAGAGTCCAAGATGTACCTGATTCTTTGCGGCTCCTCTATGAGCTTCATGGAGAGTCAGGTGCTTGGAAAGGAAAGTCCGTTGTATGGCAGACGTACTGGCCAGTTTAAGATTGAGCCGCTAGACTATAAAGAAACCGCTGTGTTCCACCCAAATCTGTCTGCAGAAGACAATTCCCTGATTTATGGGATCACGGGAGGAGTTCCCCACTATATCAATAAGTTGGATGTGCGAGATAGTGTGGATGAAGCTCTGTTGGATAATTTCTTTGACCGCTCCAGCTATCTGTATGAGGAACCGGGCAATCTGCTGAAGCAGGAACTTCGGGAGCCGGCCATTTATAATGCAATCATCAAAGCGATTGCAGAAGGTGCTTCCCGAATGAACGATATCAAGATGAAGGTCGGCGAGGAAAACTCGGTCGTATCGAAGTACCTGAAAACGCTGATCGACCTTGGCATTGCGAAGAAAGAAACACCGATTACAGAAAAACCGGGTAAGAAAACCATCTATCTGCTGGCTGATAACTTCTTCCGTTTCTGGTATCGGTTTGTGCCAATCAATATGAGTGCCATTGACTCTGGCAGAATTGCAAAGACCTATCCACACGCTGTAAAGCAGTATCTTCCTGATTACATGGGTCTAATTTATGAGAAGATGTGTCAGGATTACCTGCTCTATTATTCGGATAGCCTTCCTATTGAGCTGAGTGAAATCGGCCAGTGGTGGGGGACAGACCCGAAGAAGAAAAAGCAGATACAGATTGATATCGTCGGAACTCCTGTTGAGGGCAAAGACTATATCATCGGTTCATGCAAATACCGGAATGAGAAAATCGGTGTGGATGAACTCGATTTGATTCGGGATTATGCCTCAGTTTTTGGAAAGGGCAACAACTATCACTACTATATCTTCTCGAAAGGCGGATTCACAGATGGACTTCTTCAGGCACAAGAGCGAGGTGAAGTTCGGCTGATAACGTTGGAAGACCTTTACAAGTAAAAATTCTAATCAACCCTGCTGGTGAAAGCTGGCAGGACATTTTTATACCCATTTTTAGTCTGTCTGCTCCGTGCAGATGGGCTTTTTTCATGCCGGCAAGGAGTGGTTACGCAAATGGCCTCCAGAATCCAGGGCATCACCGTTGAGATCGGCGGCGATACCACAAAGCTCTCCAAAGCACTGGAATGGTGCTAGAATATAAATAGTACAAAGGTTATGCAGGTCTGGTGGTTTATGCTGATGATTTTGTAGTGACATTCCAATATAAATCAGATGCAGAATGGTTCTATGAACACTTGAAACATAGAATGGAATACTTTGGATTAAGCCTTGAGGAAGAAAAGAGTCGTCTGATAGAGTTTGGGCGTTATGCGAAGGCAAGATGCCAGAAACTCGGAAAGAAGCCAGAGACCTTTACCTTTCTGGGTTTTACACACTACTGTTCCCAGAGCAGGAATGGTAGATTCAGGGTAAAGAGGAAAACCAGTAAGAAGAAATTTGCAAAGAAATGCAGAGAGATCAATCTGCTGTTAGCGAGAATGAGGACACACAGTCTGAAGGAGATTATAACAAAACTCAATCAGATACTGACTGGTTATTACCATTACTATGGAATCACTGACAATTCAAAGAGTATAACAGCATTCCGATATAATATTATGAAAAGCCTGTTTTATTGTTTGAATCGGAGAAGCCAGAAGAAAAGCTATAACTGGATAAGATTTCTCAATATGATGAATAACAGCTATCCGCTGGTAAGACCTCGGATCTATGTCAGTGTATATGAATGATAACGTGAACAATTCGTTTCGCAAAGAGCCGGATGCGGAAAAGCCGCACGTCCGGATCTGTGAGGGGCGCACGATCGTAAGGGGTGCGTCTACTCGACCCCTTGCGATTTTCTTAAAGAAAAAGGATCAGAAATAAAAGAATCCTGAAGTGCCAGCTTCAGGATTCTCAAGTCCGTTAAGGTGGACTATTCAGTTTGGGCTAGTGCTGTCTGTCATTTCTGTCTAACCACTTGCAAATATAGTAGCCAACTATAGATGCCAATACAGAAATAAGAAAAGCAATTATGTATTCCAAATAAGTCACCTCCTTCCGCTGGAAAGAGTCGACAGCAAATCCATGATAGCATAAAAATATATTTTGAGCAATTCATATTTTCAAGTTGATTTTAAGAGAAAAACGTGTTAGTATATGAATAGCTAAGAAAGGCAATTATATTTTCAAGTAAGCCAGAAAAATCTAGAGTGCCAGCTCTAGATTTTTTGCTATCCGCTGTCATCGACTGGCTTTTGGGATGATGTCACTGTGTAAAGACTACCTCAAAGATCGTTCCACCGGACGGGCTGGACTGAACGGTTATTCTGCCGTCATGTACGCGCACGATTTCACGAACCAGGGCCAGCCCAAGGCCTACTCCGCCAAGCTGGCGGCTTCTGGATTTATCTACGCGGAAGAATGGTTCAAATATGCATTCTTTTAATTCAGCCGGGATTCCGCTTCCGGTATCTTCTACGGACAGGCAGATGCTTTTTCCCTTCCGGTATGCGGTTACGGTAACCTGTCCGCCGAAATGGTTGTATTTGATTGCATTCTCAACAAGATTGTATACCATCCGGTAAATCAAAATGTCACTTCCGACCATAGTGGTATCGTTACAGTTCCCGATCAGTTTTATCTCCTTTTCCTGGGCAAGCGGTTCCAGATCCACCAGTACTTCATCGACGAGGGCGTCAACGGCAATGGTTTCATCCCTGCTTACTGTTTGAAGCTCACTCATATCGAGCAGTGTCTTGACCATTTTGCTGAGTCGGCCGTTTTGCTCCGTCACCATTTTCAGTGTTTGTAAGGTGTCGGCGTCAGTGCCCGGATGCGGGGTGGAATGGTATAAATCGAGCTGTACCTGCATGACAGACAGTGGAGTGCGAAGCTCGTGTGCTGCATTTGCTGTAAACTGTCTCTGGATTTCAAAAGCATCTGCGAGACGTTCCAGCATCTTGTTATAAGAAATACGAAGCTGGTTCAGCTCTTTTACTTTGTTTTCTTCAATGCGCGAATCGGCCAGATTCTGTGCCTGCACCTCCTCAATTTTTTCGGAGAACTCACGAATGGGTCTGAGTGCATGGCCACTGATAAAATAGGTAGCGACACCGCCAAGAAGGGCCAATAAAGCGGAAAGGATCAGGCTGTTTCTTTTGTAGTCTGCTTTATTGTTGTACACCTGAACAGAGAAATCTCTGGCAAATTCATCCCACTTGTCCTCCGGAATGCTGATATAGATTTGATCGGAACCGTCTGCGGCACCGTCTCCGCCCTGATCGCCGGCATCATCGCCCCGGGCATCTACGGTCTCCTGCAGGGAATCGATATAATAAATCCCGTTTTTATAGACAAGCAGGGTCAGACATCCACAGATGACCGCAATATACAGGGTAATGATACAGGTAAGTCTCCACTGCAGTGATATTTTTTTCATCGGTCGGACTCCTCTCGTATTTGATATCCTTCGCCTACTTTATTTAAAATCGGATCGTATCCAAGTACCGCTCTGAGCTTTCGGCGAAGAGAAGACATATGGACGCGGATGGATCCGCTGAAGCTGTCCACGGAGGCATCCCAGACATGCTCGATCAATTCTTCCTGGCTTACCGGTCTGCCAAGGTGAAGAAGCAGATATTCCAAAATGCCGTTTTCTTTTCTTGTCAGGGAAACCAGGGTTCCGTTGGCATAGGCCTCCCGTTTGATGGTATCGAATTTGATCCCGCCACTTTCCAGACAGACATCCTTTTGCACAAATTTTCTTCTCGTCAGACTGCGGATCCGCGCCTCCAGCTCCTGCAGATGGAACGGCTTTTCCATATAGTCATTTGCCCCGGCATCGAGTCCTTCTACTTTGTCTGCAATCTGTCCTCTTGCAGATAAGATCAGAACCTTCGTCTCTTCGTTTTCCTTCCGGAGCTCTTTTAGAAGATCCATTCCGTCCATGCCGGGCAGATTGAGATCCAGGACAATCAGATCATAATTTTCTGCCAGGATGCATTCCAGAGCCTCCGCCCCATCATAACAGGTATCTACCTCGTACCCGGCGGCGTACAGACTTCTGGCAACTGTGTCACACATTTGTTTCTCATCTTCCACGATTAATAATCTCAAAATTTTTTTCACCTGCCCATTTCTTAACAATGATTTTACAACAGCTATTGTATAATATCAGAGTCAGCTGGTCAATCAATAAAATCAAAGGAGCAACCACATTTTGAAATGCAGAAAAATATCTCAAATTGTTCTAGTTATCACAGGCATAGCGATGATGGGCTATGGCGCCGTCAGAGGGGAAGCGGCTGCTGTGCTTGGGAAAGCAATTAAATTATGTCTGGAGTGTGTCGGAATTGGATAAGAAAAAGAAGTTACGATCAAAGAAAATAGCAGGAATACGCGGGTGGATACAGGCAGCAGCCACACTGCTTACCAATCCTCATATTCCAAATTTTTTTCAGGGCAAAATATATCAGGGCAAGGCGAAAACGGTATGCGTACCGGGACTAAACTGTTATTCCTGTCCTGCCGCGACGGGAGCATGCCCCATCGGAGCCTTTCAGGCGGTTGTCGGATCATCCAAATTTAAGTTTTCCTACTACATAACCGGGTTCCTGATTTTGCTCGGCGTGACACTGGGAAGATTCATCTGTGGTTTTTTGTGTCCGTTTGGATGGTTTCAGGATTTGCTTCACAAAATCCCCGGAAAGAAATTCTCTACGGCCAGACTGAAGCCGCTGCGGTATCTGAAATATATCATCCTTGCTGTTTTTGTGATTCTTCTGCCGATGTTTGCAACGAATTCGATCGGGATGGGAGATCCGTTCTTCTGCAAATATATTTGTCCGCAGGGCGTTCTGGAGGGGGCGATCCCGCTTTCCATCGGAAATGCCGCAATCCGGTCTGCACTGGGCAAGCTGTTTTCGTTTAAATTCGGTATTCTGATTACGGTTGTCGTGCTCAGCATCTTGTTTTACAGACCCTTCTGCAAATGGATCTGTCCTCTTGGGGCAATCTATTCCTTATTTAATAAGGTAAGCTTTTTAAATATCACGATTGAAAACAGCAAATGTGTCGGATGCAATCAGTGTTCCAGGGCATGTAAAATGGATATCGACGTGTGCCGGACCCCAAATCATCCGGAATGCATCCGATGCGGAGCCTGCATCAAGGCCTGCCCGAAGGATGCGATCCACTATCAGTTTATGGGAAAAACGTGTCAGAAAAAGGACACCGGAGATCAACAGTCAGAGATCAGAAACCATTGATCAGCAGCAGATCACGAAGTATCGAAGGATGATATTGAATTCTTGTTTTTTACATTATACTATCTTAAAAGGAGCCATAACTTATGAAAACCAAAAGAACTTTTATCCCTGTTTTTACACTCAGCGTAGCATTATTACTTACCGCATGCAACGGAAAAGAGGCTGCAGACACAAAGAAAACGCAGACAACACAGACGGAATCCGGCACAGAAGCTGTTACGGGATCTGTTGCGGAATCCGGAACCGAAACGGCAGGGGCTTCCGGCACAAAGCTGGACGATTTATATCAGCAGGAGAACCAGATTTTTGCAGATCATGCGGATGTATGGAACAAGGTGTTTGGCATGATGAATAAAAGCACGGCGGATCCGAGCGGAAATTATGCGGATTATCTGGCAGACACGGTTGAAGCCAACAAGGACTCTTTTTCTGAGGACGAGCTGAATACACTGACGGATGATATTGCAACGATACGAAAAATCGAGGAACAGATAGCGGAAATGGAAAATGGCAATACAGCATCGGAAGATAGCAACGCGAAAAACGATTCCGAAGAGGCATCTCCGTTCCGGGATTTTTCGGGTCAGGATTATGATGGCAACACAGTTGACGAAAGTCTGTTTTCCAAAAATGCGGTAACGGTCGTGAATTTCTGGTTTACCGGCTGCAAGCCTTGTGTTGCTGAGTTATCCAAGCTGAACGAATTAAACGATGCAATCAAATCCATGGGAGGCGAGGTTGTAGGCATCAACACAGAAACCTTCGACGGAAATCAGGATGCGATCAAAGAAGCAGCAGCGGTTCTTGAAAGCCAGGGTGCGAAATACCGCAATCTTTCCATTGACTCTGCTTCCGCTGCAGGAAAGTATGCTTCCGATATTATGGCATTTCCGACCACAATCTTAGTCGATCGAAATGGAAATATTGTGGGAGAACCGATGCTTGGCGGAATCGACAATCAGGAGAATTATGATACGCTGATGAAACAGATCCAGTCCGTGATTGATGCAGACAGCGCGAAGTAAAACGAGAGCTGCGGCGTTTTTTGGGAGAGAAAATGGGAGTGCGAAAAAACAAAGTTACGTTTTTTCGCACTCCTTTTCATAACAAGATTTAAAAAAAATACATTTACGAAACGATGTACTGTGCTGTACCTGTCCCGAAAAGTTGCTCGGTGCTTAGAACAAGAGCTGAGGTCACACGGCGATTCCCCACATATATACACACGTTTTCGGAACCACCAGTAATCCGACCTTTGGTTTTGATAGCAGCCATTTGACAAACAACAGCCGGGTTCCTGCTCTGCGAAAGGGCAGAAAATAAGGAAAACTTTGCGCAATTAAAAGGAGCATACCGCATCAGCGATATGCTCCTTTTGGACTACCTGGGTAAATATTATTCACAAAGTTTGGAGAAAGCGTCAGCTACGAACTGAACTTTTGTTCCAACGATAACCTGTACAGAGGTTTTGCCAGGTTTGATCACGCCTGCCACGCCGGCAGATTTGATTACCTTGTCGTTTACGGCAGTGATATCTTTCACTTCCAGTCGCAGTCTTGTAACGCAGTTATCAATGTTTGTGATGTTTTCTTTTCCGCCGCAGCCTTCCAGAATTTTAGCTGCGATTGCGGTATAGTTATCACTTGCCAGTTCTACTTTTTTCTCTGCTTCGAGATCGTCATCTTCGCGTCCAGGAGTCTTCAGATCCCATTTCTTGATAGCAAACAGGAATACGAAGTAGAATACGAGGAATGCTGCGATTCCAAGCGGAATGATCAGCCATATTTTCTGTGCTGCGGGCAGTGAGGATGAGAACAGGAGGTCCATAGCACCGGCGGAGAAGCTGAATCCTGCACGGAAGCCGAGAGCAACTGTGATCATAGTAAAGATACCATACAGTAATGCATAGATTACGTACAGAGCAGGAGCAAGGAACATAAATCCGAACTCAAAAGGTTCTGTAACGCCACAGATGAATGCACAAACTGCAGCAGAAGCTACCAGACCGATCGCAGCTTTTTTCTTTGCAGGTTTTGCACATCTCACCATAGCAAGTGCAGCACCAGGAATACCGAACATCATACATGGGAAGAATCCGGACATATACATACCAAGGCTCCAGGTTACATCAGCAGATGTTTCACCAGCCCAGAAGTGCTTCAAGTCACCAAGACCGATCGTGTCAAACCAGAATACATTGTTCAGAGCGTGATGTAATCCGGTTGGGATCAGCAGACGGTTCAGGAATGCATAGATACCGGCACCGACAACATCAAGGCTGACAATAGATTTACCAACTGCTACCAGAGCACCGAACAGTAATGGCCATACCAGTAACAGAACAGCAGATACAACGATAGAAACAACACCGGAAACAATTGCTACACAGCGTTTGCCGCTGAAGAAGGATAACCAGTCCGGAAGCTTGGTGCCTTTGAAACAGTTATAGCAGGCAGATCCGATGATACCGGCCAGGATACCGATGAACGGGTTTTCGATCTTGTCAAAGGCCAGTGTCTTTGTAGCACTCTCAGCGATAGACGGGACGATAGTTGTAACAACTCCGGTAGAAAGAAGTGTTGTGATCATCAGCCAGGATGCCAGAGCTGCGATTCCGCCGGTACCGTCATTCTTTTCTGACATACCGACACCAACGCCGATTGCAAAGAGGAGTGCCATGTTGTCGATCAGAGCTGATCCTGCTTTTACGAGAAACAGACCGATCAGGTTTACTACGCCCGAGATATCGCCGCCCTGCATCGTTGCCGGACACAGCCGGTATCCGATACCCATCAGGATACCGCAGATCGGCAGTACTGCTACGGGAAGCATGAGGGCTTTCCCTAGTTTCTGAAGAAATTTCATATATTTCTCCCTCCTTAAAAGATAATTTATATAACTGGATACCTCCAATTAGATACGTGAATTTACCGAATCCACCCAATATACTTACAAAAGCAAGTGCAGAAAAGACATTGAGAGGGCATTTCGCAAAAGCAAGTGAGAAAAGGCTATAAGCGTACATTTCACAAAAGCAAGTGAGAAAAGACTTCAAGCGTACATTTCATTTCATAAAAGAAGAGGATGAAGATTCATCTGACGAAAGATCAAAAAAAGATCAGGAAATACTGAGAACGGCTTCGTCTAAGGAAACTTCTCCCTCTTTTTTCAAGCTGATTTTCTCGTAATCATCGGTATTGCAAATCAGTACCGGAGTGACTGTGTTCAATCCGGCTCCGGTGATCTTGTCCAGATCGACATCCATCAGAAGATCTCCTTTTTTGACCTGATCGCCGGCTGCAACGTGTGCGGTAAACGGTGCGCCCTTTAGTGTAACCGTATCCAGGCCGATGTGGATCAGGATTTCGGTTCCGGAGCTGCTTGTGAGCGTGATGGCATGAAGAGTATCAAATACCATGGCTATTTCACCGTCTGTCGGTGCATAAATTTTTCCCTCAGACGGAATCACTGCAAATCCGTCCCCCAGGATTTTTTCGGAAAAGGTAGGATCCGGGACTTCGGAAAGCGGAACTACTTTTCCTTTGCAAGGTGCGTAAAGAACATTTTCTTTGTTCTTTCCTTTTAGAAAATGAAACATAAAATTGCTATCTCCTTTCGAAAATAAGGTGCGATGTTTTTTTCGGGATAGGGATCCGATTTCATCTGTAATTACGTTGAGTGATTTTTTGCGAAAAAATTTGGTATTTTACCCTTTGATCCGTTCTGTTTGACGTAAAAAGTCAACAAAATGCCGTTGGGAAAGGGAACAGAGTATTTATTAAAAACAAAATTGCATAATTCCACACGAACTTCTCAATAGATTATATACATAATAACTGATG
>SKFA01002201.1_pt1 | contig 10049 bp, 6 predicted proteins | sample 4820291 | NCBI WGS metagenome assembly SKFA01 (sample SAMN11008795, study PRJNA524170) | human gut metagenome | isolation source: fecal sample from pouch patient p30 | place: Israel: Tel-Aviv | reverse complement strand
TTACATCATTTTAATCAAAAATCCTACTATAAAATGTATAAAATATTAACTTTAACACCGAAAAATTCCTGCTTTTTCTTCTTTTGTCTTGTTATCTTTTTGTCAATCCCATCTCATCCGTAAATTGCCCGCATGATTTTAGCCATCAGCCGCCCTGCAGGCGCCGAGAGCACCAGTACTACAGCAAGAGATACCATGCCGCACCCGAGCAGTGCGCGGTTCACAAGTCCCCGTGCTGAGCAGAATCCGAGGCAGAATCCCTTCTTCCAGGGCCAGAACAGCTTTTCCGGTTTCCGGTTGAAAAAATCGAGCACCAGATGGGACAGAAAGCCCACGGCAAAATAAGCGGACGCATCCGGGTAGATGATGTCCACGCACGCCGTCAGCAATGCCAGCGCCGCAAATGAATGCATGAAGGAGCGGTGCGGCTGCTGTTTCCCATAGGCGCAGATCAGCAAAAATGCTGCCGTTCCGGTGAGGAGACGCAGCACGCTGCTGCCGCTTGTGAGGCGGCGGTAAATTCCAAGATTCAGTTTATACTCCGCAAGAATTGTGAGCACCGCAACTGCAACTGTTGCCGTAATAATCTTATCGGCATCGCGGTGCGCCTGTGAAGTGCCGACATCAATGTCACTGATCAAACCGCCGATCGCGGCAGCCCCGGCACCGGCCACAAGCGCGGGAACCGTCTGCGGCTGTAAAACAGCAAGTGCCGCTGCTGTTCCAATAAAAAAATGTGTTCTTCCAAGCATTTGTCTGTTTTTTCCTTTCGTAAAATTTCCTTTATCATAGCACATTCCCGCCCTTTTATGCAACCATTTGTTCGATTCTTTTACGACCGTATGGTCCTATCAGGATCAAAAAAGAACCTCCTGCGACCGTTTATCGCCGCAGGAGGTTCTCCTCTGTTTCTGCCTTTATTCCATACTATTTCCAGGTTATCTTATTTCACGTTTTTCCCTTCATTGTATGAATTTTCATTTGACATTTATCGCTCATTTGAGTTATATCTTTATGCTTCATATACCAGTTCACCAGCAAGATACGTCCGGCACACCGGAATGTCTTTGATCGTGCTCTCATCCACCTCAAACGGATTCTGACCCAGTACGACGAAGTCTGCCATCATGCCTTCTGCGATCTGGCCTTTCACGTTCTCCTCGAAACTTGCCTCGGCGCTGCGGATCGTGTAACTGTCGAGTGCTTCCTGTACGGTGAATTTCTGATCCGGCAGGTACGGGCCGACGTGGTCGCGCAGCGTTGTTCTTGTGACAGCGCACTGCATGCAGGCGAGGGCATCCGGCAGCTCTACCGGGCAGTCAGTTCCGTTGCTGACGGAGACGCCGTTGTTCATCAGCGTCTTCCAGCTGTAGCTTGTGCTCGCAAGCTCTTTGCCGACGCGCTCCTCTACGATATGGTTATCGTAATCGAGGAAGATGCTCTGTGCGTAAACGTGAAGATGCATTTTCGCGATTTTTTCAAGCTGATCGGCTCTTGTGATCTGGCAGTGTACGATGCCGTGGCGGTGATCTTCTCTCGGGTTTTCAGCAAGGGCTTTTTCATAGGCACTTAACACGCGGTCGAGGCACGCATCACCGATCGTGTGAACTGCAGCCTGCATGCCGTGTGCATTGGCGTAGCCGATCATCTCATCCATGGTTTCCTGGGTGAATACCGGGATTCCGCAGGTGGACGGGTCGTCTGCGTATGGGCGACTGAGGAATGCTGTTCTCGCACCGAGTGCGCCGTCGCCGAGCATTTTCAGCGGTCCGATTTTAAAGCGGTCTGTGCCGATGCCGGTCACATTTCCAGCCTCAACGAAACCTTTTAAGGATTCCAGATCGGTAAAGTTGCTCTGCTCGTAAACGCGGACGGTCAGCTCGCCGGACTCCTCGAGTTCTTTGTATGCTTCGTTGACGGTCTGCCACGGAACGGCGCGGTAAACGCAGTAATCATCACTCTGGCTGCTGGTGACGCCATAGCTGTTCAGGGCTTTGCAGGCGCTGCGGATCATATCTTTGATTTCCTCTTTGCTCGGCACCGGAATGCTGTCGTAAACCGGTTCCATTGCATTGTCGAAGAATCTTCCGTCCGGCTCACCGTTTTCCATACCGATCTCTCCGCCCTCCGGCTGCGGGGTATCTGCGGTGACACCGAGGAGTTCCAGCGCTTTGCTGTTGACTACGAGGCAGTGGCCGCACGCTCTCGTCGCGCAGATCGGAACTTCGGTTGATACGCGGTCAAGATCGTAGCGGTTCGGCATGCGGTCCACGTCCGTGAAGTAATCCTGATTCCAGCCGCGGCCCATCAGCCATGCGCCGTCTTTTCGCGGATGCTCTTTCTGGAAGGTGTCGAGGCAGGCGAGCATATCTTCCAGGCTTTCGGTATGTGCGGCAAGCTGCGCTTTCAGCAGGGAGCTTCCGTAATTTAAAAGGTGCATATGGCTGTCGTTAAAACCGCTGCAGACGAATTTTCCGCCGAGGTCTACAACTTTGTCGCCGGCTGCTGCAAGGGCATCTGCCTCTGCGCTGCTTCCGGCGAAAACAAATTTGCCGTCTTCTACTGCAAACGCTTCGACAAGCGGCAATTTTCCGGTGTAGACAGCTCCGTTTTTGTAAATTGTTTTCATATCATTATCCTCCTACTGTCATCTAAATTTGATTCTATTCTTTTCTGCCCATTTGCGCAATATACAAATTCAGACACGCCATTCTCATGCGTGTCTGGATTCGCTTTTGAATATTTTTTATTTCGTTTTCTCTTCGTAGAACAGGCAGGCGTTCTTGTCTACCGTGCCCTGGCCGAAGTTTCTTGCTTTGTAGTCTTTCAGCAGTTTGAAATACTGGTTCGAGAGAATCAGGATCACTGCTACGTTAACGAAGGTCGGGATCGCAGATGTGATATCAACGACAGTCCAGATAAAGCCCTGGTTGTTGGTCTTTACCAGATAGATCGTCCACAGTACGCCCGGCAGAGCGCGGACTGCATAGAAGACTTTCATGACGATATCTTTCATCTTGCCTTCTTTTTTATACAGATGCTCCAGAATTGCCAGATAGTAGGTGAACCATCCGCCGGAAGTCGTTACAGTGAAAATGACCATGATGACTGCCAGAAGGATGCTTCCAAATTTGCCGAATCCGCTTGCAAATGCACTTAAAGCAAGTGTTCCGCCGTTCGTTCCGTCGGTCCAGTTTCCGCTTAAGATAACGGAAAGTGCGGTGATCGTACAGATAACCATGGTATCAAAGAATACCTCGAAAGATCCCCACAGACCCTGCTCTACCGGATGCGGTGTTTTTGCGGAAGCATGGATCATTGGAGAAGTACCCCATCCAGCCTCATTGGAGTATACGGAACGCGCCATACCCACACGGATAATCTCGCTGACTGCGCAGCCGGCAAAACCGCCGATCGCTGCTGTTCCGGTAAATGCGTTTGTTACGATGGCTGTAAATACGCCAGGAACGCGGTTGATGTTGATGATGATCATGCCAAGTCCCATCAAGATATAAAGAACGCTCATAAATGGAACGAGCTTGCTGAACAGACTTGCGATTTTCTTCGTACCGCCGCTTGTAACGACATAGGTCAGAATGCAGAGCAGAACGCCCATCACGATAACGCCTTCTACTTTGAAGCTTCCAAGATTGATATTCTCAATACCGAACGCACCGGCTACGACCTGAGATGCGGTCAGGTTGGAAGAGGTTACGAAGAAGGTGGAGAAAATACCGATGCCGAAGATGAGCGCCGGGATCAGCCACAGCTTGCCCCAGTGGCGCTCCTCGCCAAGTCCGCACTCCATGTAGTAAGTCGGACCGCCGTAGTACTCACCTTTTTCGTTGGTGTGACGGTAGTAGCAGCCGAGGGTAACCTCAACCTGTTTCAGGATCATGCCGAGCAGGGAAGAAAGCCACATCCACATGATGGCTCCCGGGCCGCCTGCTGCGACTGCGGTTGCAACACCGGCGATGTTGCCGACGCCCACGCGCGAGGCCGTGGAGACCATCAGGGCGCGGAACGAGGAGACCTCGCCTTCCTCGTGTGGCGGCTCGGTGACGACGCGGATGGCCTCCTTGAAGAGGCGCAGCGGAATCGCACGCGTGCGAATGAAGAAGTACAGGCCGACGCCGATCAGAAGCGCGACGAGCACGTACGTATACATAAAGCCCGAGATCGTATCCAGGGTGCCGGCGAGATCGAAGGCCGGGCGCAGGGTTCCATTCATCGTGTGTCCTAGCATTGACGGATGCGGCGATGCCGCTCGGATGATGTGAGTATAGCCCCTAGGTCAACGCTTGGTAAAGTTTTAGGCAACAAATGAGATGGTCTCGGTATAAGTCCTGATCAGCATGCTAGATCGCGTTACGAGATTGCGCGGCCTGGCACACATTTTGTTTGATATTCTGTGTTCTGTGACATGAAAAGTGCTGAATTTTAGGCGTTTTGTGGGCAAAAATCTGCTACAAAGCCCGGAATTCTGCGGAAAAGCTTCTGGGAGACGAGCGGACCGTTATGATTTGACGGTCCGCTCGGACATGCGTATTGTTTTCCTTGTTGCGCCGAACGGCAGTGAACGAAGCGAGATGCTCGGGTCGCGGAAACATGGCGCGAATCGCCTATTGAGTGTGCGTGGCTTGTGCTGTGTGCGCTTGATTGTGTGGGTGTTGTTTGTGAACTCGATAGTGTGTTTGTTTGTTTTTTATGCCTGTTTTTTGTTTTTGAGTGTTTTTGGTTGGGATTGCTGGCTGGCCTGTTTTGTTTGGTTGGTTGGTTTTTCTGGGCTTTAACGTTTTTGTTTTTGTTCGGAGAGTTTGATCCTGGCTCAGGACGAACGCTGGCGGCGTGCTTAACACATGCAAGTCGAACGCTGAAGACCTGGCTTTTGTTGGGTTGGATGAGTGGCGAACGGGTGAGTAACACGTGAGTAACCTGCCCTCTTCTTTGGGATAACGCCCGGAAACGGGTGCTAATACTGGATATTCACTGGCCTTCGCATGGGGGTTGGTGGAAAGGGTTGTTCTGGTGGGGGATGGGCTCGCGGCCTATCAGCTTGTTGGTGGGGTGATGGCCTACCAAGGCTTTGACGGGTAGCCGGCCTGAGAGGGTGACCGGTCACATTGGGACTGAGATACGGCCCAGACTCCTACGGGAGGCAGCAGTGGGGAATATTGCACAATGGGCGCAAGCCTGATGCAGCGACGCCGCGTGAGGGATGGAGGCCTTCGGGTTGTAAACCTCTTTCGCTCATGGTCAAGCCGCAACTGTGGGTTGTGGTGAGGGTAGTGGGTAAAGAAGCGCCGGCTAACTACGTGCCAGCAGCCGCGGTAATACGTAGGGCGCGAGCGTTGTCCGGAATTATTGGGCGTAAAGGGCTTGTAGGCGGTTGGTCGCGTCTGCCGTGAAATCCTCTGGCTTAACTGGGGGCGTGCGGTGGGTACGGGCTGACTTGAGTGCGGTAGGGGAGACTGGAACTCCTGGTGTAGCGGTGGAATGCGCAGATATCAGGAAGAACACCGGTGGCGAAGGCGGGTCTCTGGGCCGTTACTGACGCTGAGGAGCGAAAGCGTGGGGAGCGAACAGGATTAGATACCCTGGTAGTCCACGCTGTAAACGTTGGGCACTAGGTGTGGGGGCCACCCGTGGTTTCTGCGCCGTAGCTAACGCATTAAGTGCCCCGCCTGGGGAGTACGGCCGCAAGGCTAAAACTCAAAGGAATTGACGGGGGCCCGCACAAGCGGCGGAGCATGCGGATTAATTCGATGCAACGCGAAGAACCTTACCAAGGCTTGACATGCACGGCGGCACTGCAGAGATGTGGTGGCATTTAGTTGGTCGTGTGCAGGTGGTGCATGGTTGTCGTCAGCTCGTGTCGTGAGATGTTGGGTTAAGTCCCGCAACGAGCGCAACCCTTGTCCTATGTTGCCAGCACGTTATGGTGGGGACTCGTGGGAGACTGCCGGGGTCAACTCGGAGGAAGGTGGGGATGACGTCAAATCATCATGCCCCTTATGTCTTGGGCTTCACGCATGCTACAATGGTTGGTACAGAGGGTTGCGATACTGTGAGGTGGAGCGAATCCCTTAAAGCCAGTCTCAGTTCGGATTGGGGTCTGCAACTCGACCCCATGAAGGTGGAGTCGCTAGTAATCGCAGATCAGCAACGCTGCGGTGAATACGTTCTCGGGCCTTGTACACACCGCCCGTCACGTCACGAAAGTTGGTAACACCCGAAGCCCATGGCCTAACCGGTTTGTGGGGGGAGTGGTCGAAGGTGGGATTGGCGATTGGGACGAAGTCGTAACAAGGTAGCCGTACCGGAAGGTGCGGCTGGATCACCTCCTTTCTAGGGAGCCCAGTTTTGTGGGGAACAATCAGCGTGCCTGTTGTGGGTGTGTTGGTTGTTTTCTTGTGCTCGCATGTGTTCATCACTGTTTGTTGGTGGTGGGTGTGGGTGCGTGTTTGGGTTGGGCATAAAAGTTTTAAGCGAATGAGCACACTGTCGGGTTCACGTTCAACACCGTGTGAGCGTCCGCCGGTGACGGTGGTTGCCCGCATAGCCTGCCTGGGCTTTGAGTGGTTTGGGTGTGGGTGTGTGTGGTGGGTTGTTTGTGATTTGTATAGTGGTTGCGAGCATATTTGTTCTGTACTGTTTTTTGTGTTTTGTTTAGTTTTATTGGGCATTCGGTGGATGCCTTGGCATCAAGAGCTGATGAAGGACGTTGCGGCCTGCGATATGCCTCGGGGAGCTGGCGAGCGAGCGTTATTATCCGAGGGTGTCCGAATGGGGGAACCTAACCTGGGTTGTGCTGGGTTACCATCATCTGAACGTGTATAGGGTGGTGGGGGGAACGCGGGGAAGTGAAACATCTTAGTACCCGCAGGAAAAGATATTCCGTGAGTAGTGGCGAGCGAAAGCGGAGGAGGCTAAACCAGATGCGTGTGAGAGGCGGCGGCCGTTGCGTGTTTGGTGTTGTGGGGCCATGTCGGATCCTTCTGCCGGGGGATCGCATCACTTGTTGTTGGGAGTTGAACAGTCTGGGAAGTCTGACCGTAGAGCGTGATAGTCGTGTAAACGGACCGGTGGCGTGTGGTGTGGGTGTGGTACCCGAGTAGCGCGGGACTCGTGAAATCTCGTGTGAATCTGCCAAGACCACTTGGTAAGCCTAAATACTACTTGATGACCGATAGTGCATAGTACCGTGAGGGAATGGTGAAAAGTACCCCGGGAGGGGAGTGAAATAGTACCTGAAACCGTGTGCCTGTAAGCCGTCAGAGCCTTGTGGGGTGATGGCGTGCCTTTTGAAGAATGAGCCTGCGAGTTAGTGATACGTGGCGTGCTTAACCCGTGTGGGGTATGCGTAGCGAAAGCGAGTCTGAAAGATGGCGTTTGTCGCGTGTTCTAGACCCGAAGCGGGGTGATCTACCCATGGTCAGGTTGAAGCAGAGGTAAGACTGTGTGGAGGACCGAACCCACCAGGGTTGAAAACCTGGGGGATGAACTGTGGGTAGGGGTGAAAGGCCAATCAAACTCCGTGATAGCTGGTTCTCCCCGAAATGCATTTAGGTGCAGCGTCGCGTGGTCCCTGGTGGAGGTAGAGCTACTGGATGGCCGATGGGCCCTGTGGGTTACTGACGTCAGCCAAACTCCGAATGCCATTAGGTGTAGCGTGGCAGTGAGACTGCGGGGGATAAGCTTCGTAGTCGAGAGGGAAACAGCCCAGATCATCAGCTAAGGCCCCTAAGCGTACGCTAAGTGGGAAAGGATGTGGAGTCGCGGTGACAACCAGGAGGTTGGCTTAGAAGCAGCCATCCTTGAAAGAGTGCGTAATAGCTCACTGGTCAAGTGGTTCTGCGCCGACAATGTAGCGGGGCTCAAGCGTACCGCCGAAGCTGTGGCAACAACACGCGATGCTGGCGCCAGGAACTGGAGTGCTGGTGTGTTGTTGGGTAGGGGAGCGTCCTGCACGAGGTGAAGCCTGGAGGGGACTTCTGGTGGATTGTGTGGGAGTGAGAATGCAGGCATGAGTAACGAATCTGCGGTGGGAATCCGCAGCGCCGATTGACTAAGGGTTCCAGGGCTAGGTTTATCCGCCCTGGGTTAGTCGGGTCCTAAGGCGAGGCCGACAGGCGTAGTCGATGGACAACCAGTTGATATTCTGGTACCGCGTTATGACCGCCCATGCTGAAGTCATTGTGCTAACCAATCTGCCCGCCGCGCTCTGGTCCTTCGGGATTGGGGTTGTGTGTGGGTCTTGGGGCCCCGGTGATTGTAGGCAAGCGTGTTAACAGGGGTGACGCAGACAGGTAGCTGCAGTGCGCCGATGGTTGTGCGTATTTAAGGTTGTGGCCCGCCTCCCAGGTAAATCCGGGGGACACTAGGGTGAGAACTGATGAGGGACACACGCGTGTGTGGACTTGTGGTGATCCTATGCTGCCGAGAAAAGCCTCGACGTGAGGGCATGACGCGCCCGTACCCTAAACCGACTCAGGTGGTCAGGTAGAGTATACCGAGGCGTTCGAGTGAATCGTGGTTAAGGAACTCGGCAAAATTCCTCCGTAACTTCGGGATAAGGAGGACCCCGTGACTTGCTCCCACCGTGCGTGGGTGGGGTTGTGGGGTCGCAGAGAATAGGGAGAAGCGACTGTTTATCAAAAACACAGGTGCGTGCGAAGCCGTAAGGCGATGTATACGCACTGACGCCTGCCCGGTGCTGGAAGGTTAAGAGGAACCGTCAACATCCTTCGGGGTGTGAAGCGGTGAATTTAAGCCCCAGTAAACGGCGGTGGTAACTATAACCATCCTAAGGTAGCGAAATTCCTTGTCGGGTAAGTTCCGACCTGCACGAATGGCGTAACGACTTCTCCGCTGTCTCAACCGCGAACTCGGTGAAATTGCAGTACGAGTAAAGATGCTCGTTTCGCGCAGAAGGACGGAAAGACCCCGGGACCTTTACTATAGCTTGGTATTGGTGTTCGCTTGGACTTGTGTAGGATAGGTGGGAGACTGTGAAGCTGCCGCGCCAGCGGTGGTGGAGTCGTCGTTGAAATACCATTCTGGTTCAAGCGGTCACCTCAACCTTGGCCCGTGATCCGGGTTGGGGACAGTGCCTGGTGGGTAGTTTAACTGGGGCGGTTGCCTCCTAAAATGTAACGGAGGCGCTCAAAGGTTCCCTCAGCCTGGTTGGTAATCAGGTGGCGAGTGCAAGTGTACAAGGGAGCTTGACTGTGAGACCGACGGGTCGAGCAGGTGCGAAAGCAGGAACTAGTGATCCGGCCATGGCACGTGGGTGCGTGGTCGCTCAACGGATAAAAGGTACCCCGGGGATAACAGGCTGATCTTGCCCAAGAGTCCATATCGACGGCATGGTTTGGCACCTCGATGTCGGCTCGTCGCATCCTGGGGCTGGAGTTGGTCCCAAGGGTTGGGCTGTTCGCCCATTAAAGCGGTACGCGAGCTGGGTTCAGAACGTCGTGAGACAGTTCGGTCCCTATCCTCTGTGCGCGCAGGAAATTTGAGGAGGGCCGTCCCTAGTACGAGAGGACCGGGATGGACGAACCTCTGGTGTGCCAGTTGTACCGCCAGGTGCATGGCTGGTTAGCTACGTTCGGAAGGGATAACCGCTGAAAGCATCTAAGCGGGAAGCCTGCTCCAAGATGAGGTTTCCACGCCCCCCGTGGGGTGAGAGGCCCCCGCCAGACGAGCGGGTTGATAGGCCAGAGGTGGAAGCACCGCGAGGTGCTCGCGAGCCGACTGGTACTAATGGGCCAACACTAAACAACAACCCAACCAACAGTCCGGGTGAACAAAAAACACCAGCAAAACAGCCGCAACCACTATACGAACCACGATCAACCCACACCCCCACCAAACCACGGCGGGGGAACGTGTTGAACACCAATACTTGTGGTGGTCATAGCACCGGGGAAACGCCCAGCCTCCATTCCGAACCTGGAAGCTAAGCCCGGCAGCGCCAATGGTACTGCAACCGCCAGGTTGTGGGAGAGTAGGACACCGCCACAACACACGTACGGAAGCGGGGGGCG
>SKFA01002195.1_pt1 | contig 10070 bp, 7 predicted proteins | sample 4820291 | NCBI WGS metagenome assembly SKFA01 (sample SAMN11008795, study PRJNA524170) | human gut metagenome | isolation source: fecal sample from pouch patient p30 | place: Israel: Tel-Aviv | reverse complement strand
ATTGTGTTTTGTATAATTAGCTTATATATGGAAGGCAGACAGATTTTCTGAGGCTTTACATAGGCAGTTTCAAAACAGGAAAAGATAAAAACAGAAGAACATGACAAGCAGAAAGGTGGATTTATTTTATGAAGAATTTCAGCAATTATACAGATTATGACAAAAAAGATAATTTACATTTTGAATCCAAAGCGGTACACGGGGCACTCGGAACAGAACCGTTGACCGGAGCAGTCAGCATGCCGATTTTCCAGGCAGTGACTTACAGACATCCGGCACTTGGAGAGTCCACAGGCTTTGCGTACAGCCGTTTGGAGAACCCTACCAGACAGGAGTTGGAGCGTACCATGGCAATCCTTGAGGGGGGAATCAAGGCATTTGCATTTTCCAGCGGACAGGCTGCAAATATGGCTGTATTTTCTCTGTTAAATCCGGGAGACCATGTTCTTCTTTCTGATGATATTTATGGCGGAACCTTCCGTATTATCGGTGACGTGTTCGGAAAATACGGCATTGAGCACACTTACGTGGAGATGGATGATCTTGACGCGGTGAAGGCAGCAATCAAGCCAAATACAAAAATGTTTTTCGTTGAGACACCGACCAACCCGATGATGAAAGTGGCAGATATTCAGGCTTTATCTGAGATTGCAAAAAGCGTTGGGGCACTTATGGTGGTTGATAACACATTTTTAACACCATATTTCCAGAATCCATTAAAACTGGGAGCTGACATTGTAACACACAGCTCCACAAAATATCTTGGCGGACATAACGACACACTTTCCGGAATCGTTGTGGTGAAAGACAATGAGGAGATCGCAGAGAAGATCCATGTGCATATCAAGTCTCATGGAAGCCAGTTAGCACCGATGGACTGCTGGTTGTTACTCCGCGGAATCAAGACACTTCCGGTTCGTATGGACAGACATAACGAGAATGCAAAAAAAGTGGCGGAGTGGTTAAGAACCCAGCCAAAAGTAAAAAAAGTTTACTATGTTGGATTTGAGGATCACAAAGATTATGCGACAACCATCAAACAGACGAGAGGCTTTGGAGGTATGATCTCCTTTACCGTGGATTCTTTTGAGACCGTTCAGAAAATCCTTCGAAACGTGGATATGATCATGTTTGCAGAGAGTCTCGGCGGAACAGAGACACTGATCACTTATCCGACCACACAGACACACGAGGATACACCGAAGGATGTCAAGGAAAAATTAGGCATTACAGACTGCTTCCTGCGTATGTCTGTCGGTATTGAAAATGTGGAAGATATCATTGCCGACCTTGACCGTGCAATGAATTCATAAAAGAAATGGATAGGGACTGTCAGAAGATGGCAGTCCCTGGATTTGTCTCTAGGATATAGGTAAAAAGACACAGAAAGAGGGAAAACTATGAAATTTACAAAAATGCAGGCGTTTGGAAACGATTATGTATATATAGATGCAATTCATCAGGAACTTAAAAATCTGCCGGAACTTGCAAGATTCGTGAGTGACAGACATTTTGCAATCGGTTCAGATGGAATGGTTTTGATCTGTCCATCTGACAAAGGGGATTTCCGCATGCGCATGTTTAACCCGGATGGAACTGAGGGCGAGATGTGCGGAAATGCACTCCGGAGTGTAGGAAAATACGTGTACGACCACAGACTCACCGACAAGACAGAGCTTGTGATCGAGACTCTGGGCGGCATGCAGCACCTGACACTGACGGTGACAGATGGTTATGTATCCAATATCCGGGCAGACATCGGGGAACCGAGACTTTCCACAAAAGTGATCCCAATCAACACAGAAATGGATACATTTATCGACCAGCCGGTACAGGTGCTTGACCGTACCTTCCACATTACCGCAGTTTCCTGGGGGAACCCGCACTGTGCAATGTTTGTGAATTCTGTGGCAGATCTTGATGTGGAGAAATATGGAAAAGAGATCGAGCATATGACATCCATTTTCCCGAATAAAACAAATGTAACATTCACGGAGTTTGTGAGCAGGGATTATTTAAAGATTCGCGAGTGGGAGCGTGGAACCGGTGAGACGATTGGCTGCGGAACCGGCTGTGCAACTGCGGTAGTGACTGCAATTCTGACTGGAAAATGTGATCGCAAGGTGACCGTGGAACAGATTGGCGGACCACTTCTGATCGAGTGGGATGAGAAAACGAACCATCTTTTTATGACAGGTCCATCCCATACCGTATTTGAGGCTGAGATCGATGCATCCCATATTTTAAAATAAGATGATCACGGAAACCTGTATGCGAAAAGAATAATTGTTTTACGAGTATTTTTATAGCCAGATCAGAAAATAAGAAAAACGATACGTTGAAAGAAAAAAGGAAACGATAAAATGAAATTAAGTAAGATTTGTGAGGAAATTGAATACACACTTCTTCAGGGAAGCCTTGAAACAGAAGTGCGTGATATTATTTATGATTCCAGAAAGATTGCACCGGAAACGATGTTTGTCTGCATGGTAGGGGCAGTGACAGACGGTCATAAATATATCCCGGATGCGGTCGAAAAAGAAGCTTCCGTGATCGTGCTGGAGAAGGAAGAGGAGGCAGCGCAGATTCCAGAAAACATCACTGTGTTAAAAGTGGAGTCCGCTCGTCTGGCACTTGCGCTGATGTCCGCTGCATTGTTTGACCATCCGGCAAGAAAGCTTGTCACCATCGGACTGACCGGAACGAAAGGAAAGACGACCACCACTTATATGATCAAAAAAGTACTTGAGATGGCAGGAAAGAAAGTCGGACTGATTGGAACCATCGGTGCGATGATCGGAGAGGAGCATCTGCCATCAAAGAATACAACACCGGAATCCTACGAATTACACCGCATGTTTGCTGCCATGGTGGAAGCTGGCTGTGAATATGTGGTCATGGAAGTTTCTTCCCAGGGGTTAAAATTAGACCGTACAGCCGGTATTTTATTTGATTATGGTATTTTTACCAACTTATCACCGGATCATATCGGACCGGCAGAGCACGCATCTTTTGAAGAATATATGGAGTGCAAGAGCCTTCTGTTCCGCCAGTGCAGGATTGGAATTGTCAACGCAGATGATGAGCATGTGGAGGGTATTTTAAAAGGACATACCTGTGAGGTAAAAACATTTTCTGCTGAAAAAGAAGCAGATCTTATGGCATCTGATATTGGATTTATCAATGAGGATGGAAAGCTTGGAATGCATTTTAAAGTGAGTGGCTGCATGGACTGTCAGGCGAAAGTTCACATTCCGGGAAGATTTTCGGTATACAATTCCATGGTGACCATGTTAGTGTGTCATCTGGCTGGAATTTCGGACGAGGCAATTTTAGAGGGACTTTCCAAAGTGCAGGTAAAAGGCAGGGTGGAAATGCTTCCGGTATCCAAAGACTATACGCTGATCATTGACTATGCACATAATGAAGTGAGCACAAGAAGCGTTCTCACGACATTGATGGAATATCACCCAAAGCGTCTGATCTGTGTTTATGGAGGTGGCGGCAACCGTTCCAAACTCCGCAGATATGATATGGGTGAGGTAACAGGAGAGATGGCAGATCTGTGCGTGCTGACCTGTGACAATCCAAGAGATGAGGAAATCCGTGATATTAACAATGATATTAAAGTAGGTCTTGCAAGAAGCAACGGCAAATACATCGAGATCGACGACAGGAAAGAAGCAATCGCTTACTGCATGAAAAATGCAAAACCGGGCGATATGATTGTACTTCTCGGAAAAGGACACGAAGATTATCAGGAGATCAAAGGTGTGAAATATCATTTTGATGAGAGAGAAGCGGTAGCGGAAATTCTTGATGAGATGAAAGCAGGAAAACGTTAAGTTTTTATCAGACAAATGAAAATAAGAAAACGCCGGGTTTAGAGCGTTGATGAACGAAAAAAGAAAAGCCTTGAGGGAATGTATGCAGACATTCTTTCAAGGCTTTTCCAAATTAAGAAGGGGGTTATAATTAATAAAACCCATGTCGTGGTATCACCACAACAATTAATATTATGCACCAGATTCGACAAAAAATCTAGTGAATTTATTGTGAACAAAAAATGTACGAATCGAGATTGAAATGTGAATGTATGGAAGATTTAACGGAACATCATGTTTTGTGTGAACGGGATATGTTATGATAAAAAGAAAAACACAATTAAAGTTTGAAAATTCATAGGATAGATAACAAGAAACAGAGGATGGAGTTAAATGGGTTTAAATATAGGCAGACTTTTATATGGGATACGAACAAAATATGAAATGAATGTAAAGGATATTTGCAGAGGAATTTGCAGTCCATCGTCATATTGTATGTATGAAAATGGTGAGATCGTACCTGATATTTTACTTGTAAATATGTTTTTGGACAGGATGGGATTTGGAATATTGGGATTGACGGCTTATATTTCTGAAAAAGAAGTAGTTTATTTTAAATGGAAAGAAAGTACCAGAGCGTGTATTCGAAATGAAAACTATAAAAAATTGGGGATGTTACTGGAGCGTATACCGACCGGAAATGTTTCACTAAATAAGAAGATCAGAGAGCAGTATGCATGGTTCATAAAAGGGATTGTGGCTGAGAAAGATACTGCAGATTTAAAGAAAGCAACAGAATGTTATGAGAAGGCATTGGAATGTACCTGTGGTTTTTTGATAAAATCGCAGAAAATAGAGGGAACTTTCAGTGTAAGAGAGATACATATTTATGCTATATATCTGAATTTGTTATGCAAAGTAAATCCAAAGGAAAAAGAAGAAGTTATTTCAAGATTTTATCAGTTAATGCAGTATGTTAATGTTCATTATGTAGAAGAACAGCAGAAAGTAAAGATATATCCGCTTCTTGTCTGTCTTTGGGGAAATCTTGTAATAGAGGGGAAAGATACAGAGGGCTCATTTGAAATATTTGAAAAAACACTTGAATTATTGCGAAAACAAAAGTCATTGTATTGTTTATTGGAAATTATGCGTCTGCATATTTTGGCTGGTTTGAAAGAAAAGTGGGATATGAGCAAAGAGCAGGAAGATATCAGAATATTGCAGAGTTTTTTTGAGGAATTTGGGTGCGGAAGCCGGATTCATATATATGAACCACAGACAGAAGAAATTATGACAGAGTTTGTGGGACATTATCTTACAACAGAAAGAAAAAAAATAAACTATACGCAGGAAAAATTAAGTGAAGGCATTTGCAGTGTAGAAAGTTATTCACGGATTGAAAATGGTCGTAAACCGAGCAGGAAAAATTATAAAGCACTGACAGAGAAAATAGGTGTGGAAAATCGATATTATGTGGAACTGCTCAATACGGGGAAGATTGAGGCGTTACTTCTGAGGAGAGAGATTTCACGTATTTTATTTTCAGAGAAAAGCATGGACAAAGTGCAGGAAAGTTTGGAAAAATTAATGGAAATACTTGGAGAAGATGAATGTGCACAGAATAAGCAATATTTAAAATTTATCGAAATATGTATAGAAAAGGAATACAGTCATATGTCTGAGGAAATATGTTGTGAAGAGTATAGAAAAGTCTTAGCATATTCTATGAATGAAAATTTAATAGGTGAAAAAAAGCATATCTATACAAAAGTTGAGATTAACCTAATCAACCATATATCTGTCTGTTTAGCAAAATCTGGGAAAAAAGAACAGGCAATGAGATTGATTAGAGCATTTTTGGAAGATACGGACCAGATGAAAGAAGATAAGTATCATGAAACAAAATTGGCAAAGCTTAATTATGGAAGGTGGTTATCTGATAGTGGTGAGTACTCGAAAGCAGATAGCATTTTCATGGATGGAGCAAAGCAAATTATGGAAAGAGACAGGGCTGAATTATTGGATCAGTATATTGGAGAAATTGCGTATAATAAATATCTGATGAATGGTTCTGAAAAGAATGAACAGATAAAAAGGTAGTAAGCGATGAATAACATACCGTTCCAAATTTAATTGAAGATTTGGGATAATACAGTCAATAAACAGTAAACGACTACTTTATCTATTTTCAGATCTGGATGCGGACGTATCACTCTTCTTTTCTTAAGCAAAGGTAGCCGTTTACGGTGTTTAACTACTTTAGCTAACAGGAGGAGCAGCTTATGCGTAATAAGAGAAGAACAGACGAAGAATGGCTGTCATTGATTCAGCAATGTCGCAGCAGTGGATTTTCTGACCGTGTCTGGTGTGAGCAGAATGATATCTCTATCAATACGTTTTATAATACTGTCACAAGGCTGAGAAAGAAATCATGTATGATTCCGGAGACAGGCAGGCTAATCGTGGATGCCACACACGAAATCGTACCACTTTCCATTACAGAAGAATCGCATATACCGATATCGAATCCAGTCAGACTGCTGTCAACAGATGCAACATCAGAAGGCGAAGCATTGACAGTTATCATAAACGGCTGTAAAGTTGCAATCAATAATCATGCAGGCAGGGATGTGATCTATCATACGATATCTGCCCTGCGGAAACTTTGATCGGTGATCTGTCCAGAGTACAGAAAATCTATCTGGTTACAGGAAGGACTGATATGAGAAAATCCTTTGACGGACTCATGGCAGTCATCCGTGACAGTTTCCAGATGGATCCGTTCTCCAATGCGGTCTTTCTGTTCTGTGGACGCAAAAAGAATACGATGAAAGCCCTCTATTTTGACCGGGATGGATTTGTACTCCTGCAGAAGCGCCTGGACAATGGAAAATTCCAATGGCCACACAATGCTTCAGAAGTCAGACCTCTGACAAGGCAGGAATTCCGCTGGCTGATGGAAGGACTTTCCATTGACCAGCCGAAAGCGATACAGCCTGCGAAAGGCAGGGATTTCTGATTTGTGCAATATGTAGATTTTGGAAAAATTTTCTACAGCCGGAGCAGGCTGTTGACGGAAGATATCCACAGATGTGAGATCATGGGGCGCGTTGTCCGGGGATAGTTGTGCATGACATCATCATGATGTGCATAACTTTACGGAACATCCCGGAAACCGGCTGATTTTGAGAAAAAAAGGAACTATCTGGCTTTCGGCATAATGCCAGTCTGATTTTGGACGGCATTTGCAACCATGCCTTCCTTTTCGTACAATAAAGGTAACGAAAAAAGAGGGAGGGATTCACCGTGGATTCAAAGGGACAGGACATACTTTTTAACAGTGAGATGAATCAGAAGGACCTTATGATCCAGATGCTTTCTGAACGGTTAGATGAAAAAGACGAAACCATCACAGAACTGAAGGAAACCATCAATGACCTGAAAGATACAATTGCCGGTCTCAGGGAAACACTGGATGAATTCCAGCGGAAACTCTTTGGTACAGGCAGTGAGAAGACAAAACAGGATAAGAAAACGGAAGAAACTGTGACAACAATCGTCAAAAGCCACAAACGGACAACACGCAAAGCGAAAGCGACACGTGAAGACCAGTATGGAAATCTTCCGATCCATAAGGAAGTCATCCCCCTGCCGGAAGAAGATAAGTATTGTCCTTATTGTAATTCCAAGATGGAGTATGTGACGGAAATGTTTGTCCGTGAAGAACTACGGATCACCCCGGCAAAGGTGGAACGAATCCACTATTATCAGGAGAAATGGCAGTGCCCGGAATGCAGAAAAGATGGTGACGGGACATTTGCTGAATCCAAGATACCTACAGCATTGATTCCACACAGCCCGGCTTCCCCATCCATGGTCGCATATGTTGCAATGGAAAAGATCGGCATGGCAATGCCTTACTATCGTCAGGAATTTCTGATGAACCAGCTGGGATTTACCCTGCCACGGGAAACCATGGCGAACTGGATCATTTATACGGCAGAAAACTATTTCTATCTGATCTATGACCGGCTGCATGAAGAACTTTTAAAGCGGGACCTGGTACATGCAGATGAGACAACATGTCAGGTGCTGCGGGAAAAGGGACGTACGGCGGAACAGACCTCTTATATGTGGTTATATACAACCGGAAATGATGGTCTTACACCGATTGTCCTTTATGATTATCAGCCAAGCCGGAAAGGATCCTGTGTGCAGGAATTTCTGGAAGGATTCCATGGAATGGTACAGTGTGACGGATATCAGGGTTACAACAGGCTTGAAGATGTCATACTGGTCTGCTGCCTTGCGCATGCAAGACGTAAGTTCTTTGAAGCAGTCCCGGCAGCAAGACGTAAAAAGCGGAAACTTCTGGATGTTAACTCTGATGAAGCGATCGAGGATACCGGTCTTCCGGATGAAGAGAAGCTGGAACAGCTGCTCCCGGCAGAAATTGGACTGCTGTATTGCAATAAGCTCTTCTACCTAGAGCGCACATTAAAAGAACTGGAGGCAGAAGAACGAAAACAACAAAGAACCGTTCTGGAACAGCCTGTATGGGAACAGTTCTGGAACTGGCTTGGCACACTGCATCCAACTGGCGGAAGCAAGCTTGGGAAAGCGGTGAACTATGCCCAAAATCATCATGATACCTTGATGAACTATATGATAGATGGCCGGTGTGAAATTTCAAACAACCGTGCGGAACGGAAAGCCAAAAGTTATGCCGTTGGGCGGAAAGCCTTCCTGTTCCATACATCAGAAGCTGGAGCTGGGGCAAGTGCGGTAATGTACAGCATTGTGGAAACAGCAAAAGCAAACAATCTGAATATTTTCCAATATCTCTATATGGTACTGCTGTATATGCCGGATTATATGAACTCGTCCGCAGGTATAGAACAGCTGATGCCATGGAGTGAATTTATCAAAGAGCAGTGTTCGGGGATCATTGATGTGGAATCCAATGTCCCGGAAAACAGAATTCCCCTGCCATGTAGATAGCAGGGAAAACCTAAAGTAAATGGTAGTCGTTTACTGTTTTGGGTAGGCGGTGTGTTATTCATCGCTTACAAATTAATGACTTCTTCCGAATGGATACGACTATTTATATAAGACTGGAGACTTACATATGAGAGAAAATATTGCAACTATCCCACTGATTGATGCCTTTAAAGCCGATGGTGAATGTCCATTCTGCCATTTAGAGCGCGAGGCAGAACAGCATGCCATCTCCTTTATTTTAGGCTCTGCTTATATGGAGGATGACATCCGCGAAAAAACAGATGCAACCGGATTCTGCCGTCATCACTTTAAAATGATGTATGATTATGGAAACCGTCTCGGAAACGCTTTAATTTTAAGTACACACTTGAAGAAGCTGAATGCAGAACTCACAAAAGAAATGAAGGATTTCTCGCCCGGAAAGTCAAGTTTTTTAAAACGCATGAGAAAAACAGATGCAACAGATCCAAAGCTTCCAGAGACGCAGCTGGGTTCATGGATTTCTCAAAAAGTAAACAGTTGTTATGTATGTGACCACTTCCGCAGCATTTACGGACGGTATCTGGACACCTTTTTTGACCTGTATCTGAAAAACGAGGAATTTCGGCAGATGTTTGAAAACAGCAAGGGATTCTGCCTTCCTCATTTCGGCGATCTGATCGAGACTGCGGAAAATAAATTAAATGATGCACAGAAGAAAGATTTTTATGCAATTGCTTTTCCTCTCATGCAGGAAAATATGGAACGGCTGCAAAAGGAAGTCTCATGGTTTGTGGAAAAGAATGATTACCGCAATAAAGATATGGACTGGGGAACTTCCGCCGACAGTATCCAGAGGGGTATGCAGAAATGCGCCGGGGGATTTCCGGCGGATGAAACCTTCAAAGCGAAACTGTAAACCGGAGTTTCACTTACCGTGGAGCAGCAGATTTTGTGGTGCTTTCTTAGGATGTGAAGGGCAGATATAAGCGTCCTCTCACAAGTCGTGATCTTATAGGTTTATGAAAAGAAAAACGGTACAGACGAAATATGATGTTCCTGTTCGCCAGGCATTCCGCTGGGCTTCTGAGCAAAAATTTTGTGAAGCAGAGCTTCACGAAATTTTTAGAATCCCAGCTCCATGGCTCACGAAGGAAATCATATTTGTCTGTACCGTTTTTCTTTCATTTACGTTATGGATGACTTGTGAGAGGACGCTTATACATGCCCGGTCAACGTCATGAATTGCACCACAGAATCTGT
>SKFA01002193.1_pt1 | contig 10071 bp, 12 predicted proteins | sample 4820291 | NCBI WGS metagenome assembly SKFA01 (sample SAMN11008795, study PRJNA524170) | human gut metagenome | isolation source: fecal sample from pouch patient p30 | place: Israel: Tel-Aviv | reverse complement strand
TTTTTAAAGCTGATTGATGAATAGTTGTTTGATATTACAAAACAATAATTTCACCGAAGGTGAAACAAGCGAAACTTTACAAAAAGTGGCTAGCATTTGCTAGCCTTTTTTGTATTGTGGAGCGTGGTTTTTGAGGGGGATTCAAGGGGGAGCTTGCGCCCCTTTGACAAGCGGTTATTTGCACCAAATACGTAGGTATTTGGCTAGCAAATATAGAGCTTGCCAAACACTTTAGTGAGTTTTGTAGAAAGTACCTTTAAAGGTACTTTCACATTACGAACGATACGTCCGTAGGACGTACTGAAAGGGTGGGATTTATGAGCGAACTAATGCAAAATTTGGCTAGCAAAAAAAGTTAAAAAATATATGCTAATAATCGAGCGAAATGAACACTTTTTCAAGTGAGCGAATCCGCCATGACAAAGCTGAAGCAGTTTATTTCAGCTTTGTCATGGCGTGTGCCTAGACTTTTAAAAAAGTCGGCACACGAGCAAATATCTTTATCAAGCTCTAATTTGCGTTTTAAGACGTTTGAAACGTCTAAGTATATAAATATATAAGAGTAGGTTTAAGAGTGCTTAAATCGAATTTTAGAGGGCATTCAGACAACTTTAGGGTTGTTAGGGCTTGCCCTGACCGCCTGTAAGGCGCTTTAAGAACAAGATAAGGGATTTATACTAAGACTGTCTTAAAACGTCTCAAACGAAGGCTCATAGCTTCTCAAAGAGTTCCTTATGAACATTTTTAGCAAAGGAGCCGGAAGCGACTGCGCAGTATAATGTGAGAGCAGAGCGATCACACCTTTTTAAGCGACTGTAGGGAGTAAGATTCCCAGTTGAGAAAAATGCGCGAATCTGTTTGGAGAAAAAAGAAGTGGTTTTTTAGGCGGGAAATTTTGTCCCCCTCTTTTATAATCTCTTTTTAAACCTCTTTTTAAACCTCTTTACCGTCGGCTATATCCTTACTCTCCCAAGGGAATGACGCTTTTATCTACATCGTTTTGTCTGTTTATCTACATCGTTTTGTCTGTTTATCTACATCGTTTTGTCTGTTTATCTACATCGTTTTGTCTGTTTGTACATTGAATTAGTACATCGACGATGTTAATATAAGATGTAGATAAACAGGCATTTTGTATTTCATAACGTGTATCTCTTGTGCGAGTAAGAAAGGAGCTATTTTAAATATGTCTAATGAAATCGTAAAGTATCATCATGAATTAAATACAATTCCGTTGCGAAAATTTACACCAGTCGAAATGAATTTGTTCTTTTCTATCGTATCAAGAATGCGTGATGTAGGTGATAAAAAAGTACAATTTACATTCGAGCAATTAAAAGATTTAAGCAATTATAAAGCAACTGCAAATGTTCGATTCATAGATGATTTAGAAACAACGTATGACAAATTAATGGATTTACGTTTTGGTAGAAGAAGTGCTGACGGTTTGCAACGTGAACGTTTTGTTTTATTTAATCAATTTAAAATCGACGGAAAATCTGATATTCCTTTTGCTGAAATACAAGTTCATGAAAAAGCCTTACCCTTACTTAATAATCTTGAAGAATGGGTGCGCTATTCTCTCCAACAATTCAATGAATTAGAAAGCAGTTATTCAAAAACAATGTTTCGATTACTAAAACAATACAGAACCAAAGGTTTCGCTTATTTTTCAAAAGAAGACTTTCATGAATTACTTGATATTCCTAAAAGTTACAACCAAGGTACGATTGATCAACGTGTGTTCAATCCAATACGACAAGAACTAACCGCAATCTTTAAAGGTTTAACAATCAAAAAGAAATACGGAAAAGGACGGGGAAAGCCTGTCATTGGCTATCAATTTACATTTAAACCTGAGATAAAAAAATCAGACGACTTTAACAAACATGCCCCAACAAAAGAAGAACAAAACAAAGCATTAGAACTAGCTAACCAACAAGTTCAATCTGAAAAAGCACCTACTTCATTACAAGAAAAAATCAAAGAACAAAAGCGAAAATTGGAACTTTTACAACAGTTAGAAAAGTTAGAAAGAGAACAAAATACCCAAAATAAAGAAAATAATGCACAAAAATCAGAGATAAATTCCGATATTCCTTCAGAACTAAAAAAAGACTTATTAGACAATCTTCAAAACTTATTCAAAGATTGAGGGGTTTTTAGATTTTATGACAGAAAAAACAATCAAAGAACTTGCTGAAGAATTAGGAGTTAGTAAAACAGCAATTAACAAAAAAGTTTCTGACGAAAATCGAAAACTTTGGTTTTCGAAAATCGGAAACAAGTTTGTGATTAATGAAACCGGACAAAAGGCTATAAAATCAATGTTTTTTAACGAAAACGAAAACTCAAATCAACAACTAGTTGGCGAAAAAACGAAAACCGAAACCCACAAAAACGCCAACCAAGTTCCCGAATTAGAAGTCCTTTCTCTCCTAGAACAACAGTTAAATCAAAAAGATATGCAACTACAAGAAAAAGACGAGCAAATAAAACAAATGCAAAAATTACTCGACCACCAACAACAACTCACCCTGCAAGCCAACCAACAAATCGAGAAACTGCAGGAACAACTACAGTTGACTTATACGGAAGAATCTTCGGAAAATAAATCAACGACTCTTTCTGAAGAAACAGAATCGATAGAAAAACAATCAAAGACGGAGAAAAAATGGTGGCAATTCTGGCAATAAAACCAGCAATTTAAATTAATAAAAATTGCTGGTTTTATTCTTCTTTTTGCTTTTGCGAGCAGAGCAACATGGACCCATGTTGCGATATTTTGGTGGCGCCCCAATCCCCGTTTTTTCGTTGAATCTTACTCGGACTGCACTCGTTTTACAGCTGATTTTTCTGAATTTTGAAAGAGCATAAGGAAACGTGGTATCACTTTCTTACGAAAGGTGCTAGATAGGCTGTGCCTATCACGTTTCTCAGAAAAAAATTTGCTATCACTTTTTTGCCATTGTGGCTAGGCTATGTATAGTGTTTTGGCGAAAAATAGCTATACAAATACTATATTTGTATGGTATACATAAATTATACGCTGATACGAAAGGAAAATTTCCATGGACATTTTAGTTCGAAATATCAATCCCAAAATTATTGCAAGAATAGATAAACGTTGTCAGGAACTCACAACCAAAACGGGCAAAAAATGGAGTCGAAATAAATATCTAAAAGTTCTAATCGAAAGTGATTTTGACCGTCAACTTATGAATTACAAAAAAGATCAATTCGATTTATTACTCGAAAAATTTATTGCCATTCAAACAGAAAATACGAACATACTGAATGACTATGTTCACACAAACAACCAACTCATTGAAACACTTATCGGAGGAATATAACATGAGAAAAACTTCTGTTCAAAAACACGTAACCCTTTATCCCAGTCACGTTGACGTTTTAGATTCCATCATCGAAAAAAATCCAGACGTCAACAATTATTCAGAAGCCATTCGTTTTTTATGTATGAGTTATGAACCTGATACCAATACAACCACAACCAGTAACCAAGCAAAACTCAATGCCATGGGAAAAGAAATTTCTATCATGACAGAAATCATGGCAGAATTTGCTGATTTATATCTAAAAGATACTGGTGTTCTTATCGGTACAAATTCTAAAGTGTATCAAGAAGTGAAAGAAAAAATTGAAAATCAACTCAATCCTTCCCGACGAAATCAACCCAAAAATCGTCAAAAAGAAACCAATCAAACCTTTACTTCTGGAAATTTTGACCCAACAAACTTTCTAAAAAGATAAAAAAAGAAACCGATCCCTAAAAAAATTCCTCGATTTCTTTTTAGGGATCAGTCTTCCAGCAAGATTTGCAAGTTGGTACCAACTTGCGAAAAAAAAGAAAAATCCGCTTATGCAACTTCTTCTTTTTGTATTTTGGGGCGCTACCCCAATCCCCAAGTATCGGTTATTTAATAGCGCGGAAATCCAAAGAATAGGACGTACCCTGAAACAAAAAAAGACTGCTCTCACGAGCAGCCCAAAATGAGATTATCCTATTCATCAACATAAAAATATTACAAAGTGAAGAACTAGAGAAAGACAAAAAAAGCATATCAAATCCTCTCAAAAATAACAAGTCTTAAAAAAATGACAGATAAAAATGCACAAAGAATTAGATATAGATAACCGCGAAAAATCAAGCTTTAGAAAGTTGCTTTTAGCTAGACCAATTAAAAATCACAAAGTGAGCGTCTCTATCCATTGGTAGAGGGGCTACTTGGCATAGTGTACATTATGTTAACTAGCTCGATAAATAACGATTATGTTCCCAAAACAATATTTTATGAACTATAACAAAAATTTGTTATCGCATATTGTATATTTTAATTATATAATTATAGGTGTATACCACTTAAATTTAACACAAAGGCGTGGTTATTTTGAAACCCAAAAAGAAAATTTATCTAGGTCTCCTCTTTTCCTTGATGATTGGAATAGTCAAATTGAATCAAAAAGTCTTAATCAAGATCAAATAATAAAATATGCAAATTACTGTGGTGTTTATCCTAAAAAAGTAGCACGAATACTAAACCTTTCAGAGGTCCAAACACAACTAAGAAAAGGAAATGCCATTTATATGGGAACTGCTGGTTATGGAAATTATAGTAACAGCCGTCATGCACTTGCATTATTTGGGTGGGTCAATCAAGGTGGTTATCAAACTTACTATGTGTGGAATCCTTGGTATAACTACCCAACTGTAATAAGTGCAAATGCAGGACCAGTTACAATTCCTGTACCTGGAGGTGGTTTTACTTGGGACAATACCATTACAAATTGGTAAATAAACCCATTGCTTTAGTTATGGGTCTAGTGTTAGTTCTTTTCTTAACTAGTTGTTCAAAAAAACAAGAAATACAAAAGACTGATCTGATTCCTTTTCTAGGAACTTGGCAAACTAAAGATCATTCAGAACGTCTAGTAATCACTAATTTAAATACTTCAAAAAATATAGAACAATATACCATCTTAGTAAAAGAGAACAATCATAAAATTCAAATCATTGATAAAAATTTAAATATAAATGAACAAGTTTTCATTTACAAAGCAACAAATAATTTACTAACACTGCGCTCTAATAAAAAACAATTAGATTACACTTTTAGTTTGGATTCTCCAAAAAAGCTCGTATTTATTTTGACAACGAATGATGGGACAGAAGGGACAGCTAAACCAATTGAATTTTTTAAAGCTGATTGATGAATAGTTGTTTGATATTACAAAACAATAATTTCACCGAAGGTGAAACAAGCGAAACTTTACAAAAAGTGGCTAGCATTTGCTAGCCTTTTTTGTATTGTGGAGCGTGGGTTTTGAGGGGGATTCAAGGGGGAGCTTGCGCCCCTTTGAAAAGCGGTTATTTGCTAGCCAAATACGTAGGTATTTGGCTAGCAAATATAGAGCTTGCCAAACCCTTTTAGTGAGCTTTACTCATTGTACCTTTTTAGGTACAATGGTATTGCGAACGATACGTCCGTAGGACGTACTGAAAGGGTGGGACTTATGAGCGAACAAAATCAAAATTTGGCTAGCGATCATTCTAAAAAATATACCTATCGATCCGAGCCAAAACAAATCAGTTTTCGAGTGAGCGAATCTGAATTTGCAAAGCTGAAGCAGTCAGCTGAAGCTTTGCAAATGAGTGTGCCGGCTTTCGTAAAAGCCAAGGCACAAAACGCGCGTCTGGTGACACCGAAAGTGGCGCCAGACATTGCCCAGGCAATCGCGCGCGATTTAGCCAAAGCTGGAGGGAATATCAATCAAATTGCTAAGTGGTGTAATACACACCAACACGACGTTGCTCCTGGAGACGCCCAACGCTTATCCGAAAACCTAAAAATCATGCAAAAGGAGCTACAAAAGATATGGCAACAGTTAAAGTAAGCCGAACCACTTCTTGTAGTCGTGCAATTAATTACGCTGAACCACGAGCAACCATTAAAACAGGAATAAACTGTGACGTCGATTATGCCAAAAGTGAAATGAAACAAATTCGCATGCTGTATGGAAAAGACGACCGTGTACAGGCACACTTATTGATTCAATCTTTTCGACCAGGAGAAATTACCGCTGAAAAAGCTAATCAACTAGGGGCAGAGTATGCAAAAAAAATAGCCCCCGATCACCAAATAGCTATTTACACACATACAGACAAAGACCATATTCATAATCACATTGTCATTAACTCCGTTAATCTGGAGACTGGAAAAAAATTTCAAGCTCATGGTCAAGCATTTCTAAACAAATGTTATGACCTAAATGACGAGATTTGTCTTGCACATAACTTACCAATCACTGAGCGAGGAAAGAAACCAGAAAAACGAACCATGTCTGAAATAAAATTAAAAGAAAAAAATGAACCTGTTTGGAAAGACGAAATTCGGATTGCGATCGATCAAACAATGAAAAACAAAAAAACCAGAACCTATGACCAATTTTGTAATTCCCTCAAAACATTGGGGATTCATTGCTTCAATCGCGGGAAAAATTTCACTTACGAATTGATCCACAAAAAGAAAAAAGTACGATCCAACAGACTAGGAAAGGACTACGAAAAGGAGACGATTTTACATGAGCTGGACAGACGAGAACGAACCTATAACCAACAGCGAACCAACGAGCTACGAAGAGCTCGAGCTAGCATTCGCGAAACTGCAGAAGAAGTACGAAGAGAACAACGAACTCTTACGCCTGAACAACCGGAAATTAGACCGGCTCGAAGAAACCATGAACAACACGTTGAAAGAGGAACAGACCACCAACAAGAATTATCGCTCTAAAACGTTAAAAGACATAGAAAACGAAATAAAGAAACAACGTGCTTTTCTCGTTCCTTATACGCAAGAAAGGATACAAACTACGATTGATTTACAAGTTAAAAAACTCCATCAAGAGCTATTAGACCAGCGAAATAAGGAACAGAAAAAGGTGCTTATTCAACGATCATTGGATTTTCTTGCCCCCTTATGTTGCTTAGTCCTGACACTGTTCGCATTTTGGTTAGTATGGGGAGGCTAAAATGGCATTTTATTTACCCTATCTACTCATTTTTGTTAGTATTTCAGGAAGTATTTGGCTCATCTATAAAATTTTTCAAACAAGATATTCATTAAAAGGCTCTAAAATTCGATTTAAGCGATTTTTCTTTCTTGGCTGTATATTTTCCTTGATAATCGTTTCAAGCGGCTTATTCGGCGTTTTAGAGGGAAATAAGCGCGTTTCTAGAAGTATTTTATTAGGAAATGTCACTCAAAAGTATGAATCAGCGCGTGATAAAAAGAAAAAAGAGCAAGCATTAGCACAAAAAATGGAAGAGTTTACCACTTGTTATAAGGAAATGAACGATATTTTTGTGAATCAAGAAAAACGTTTGACGGATAAAAACATGGAAAAACTCACTCGTCTTTATCAAAACTTGCCAGAAAAACAGCAAAAAGAGGTTCAAGACAACTATGAGCGAACCAAAAAAGACGTGCAATATGTAAAAGATACAAAGATAGAAGAAGCCTGTAGTGATCTATTTGGAGACACAAACCCTTGGTTTGCCAGTGAAGAAGAAAAAAAAGAAAAACAACAATCTGTCACATATGAACGCTACGAAAACCTGTTTCAACAAGCAACTAACATGCAAAATCCGACAAAAAAAGAAACCGCCTTAAACTATCTAAAAAGTGTCAAGGAATGGTTAGATCAGCAACAGCAAAATTGAATTTGATTGAAACTCATGTTAAACTGAATGTGCAAATGATCAAACATTAGATACACGAAAGCCCCAGAGAGGTCGGATTCTCTGGGGCTTTTTTTCAGGTTGATGTCGCCTTTACTGATTTTACTTCTTGTTTCGGTTATTCAACCAATAACTGAATAAAGAGACACAAACTCCTACAAGAAGGGGGCAAATGAACTGTTCAAACATTAGATACACCTCCTTCCAGTCGCAAGACTGTCGGATAGGCGACAAGTTATTATACCCTACAAAATTAAATCTGTGTGGCGATTTTAAGTATACCTTATTTTCGGGTTGTTAGGGCTTGCCCTGACCGCCTGTAAGGCGCTTCTCGACTAGATTAAGGGAGTTAATCAAGAATTGTCTTAGAACGGCTTAGACAAGCTCTCAGATTCTCCCACCTCCTCTTTGAACAACGGTTTTAGCAAAGGAGCCGGAGGCGACTGCGCAGGTACAATGTGAGAGCGTAGCGATCACACCTTTTTAGCGACCGTAGGGAGCAAGTTTTCTAGTTTAGAAAAATTCGCGAACCTTTTTGGAGGTAAAAGTAGGAGTTTTTTAGGCGGGAAATTAAATGTGCTCTTAAGATATACTGTTAGATATACTGTTAGATATACTGTTAATAATAACTGTTAGGGATTAGCAACCTTATGGGAGAGTAAGTATTGACATAGGTAGTGGGGGATAAATTGTCACACTATGGGGGATAAATTGTATTTTACACCCTCTTATGTCTATGATAACATAATTTATTGAGGTGATTTTTATTGAGTAACGATATAGTTCGATATAATAATGGATTAAATTCTGTCCCTTTAAGAAAATTTACCCCTATAGATATGGATTTATTTTGGGGAATATGTTCTAAAATGAAAAGAAAAGGTACAAAAGAAGAAATTTTTACATTTAAACAAATAAAAGAATTAATTGATTACAATATAAATGCACGTGGCGACCGTTTTGCTAATGATTTAATAAAAATGTCAAAAAAAATCATTACTTTGTCTTTTATTTATGAAGACGAAAAAACATATGAACAATTAAATCTGTTTCAAAAATTTAAAATCGATAAAGTGAATGAAACATTATTAATAAAGGTTTCTGAAGAATTTGAATATATACTTAATTCAATCGGAACTAATTTTACTCGTTTCGAATTAGAAAATATGACAAACTTAAAGAGTAGCTACGTTAAAGAGTTATATCGCCAACTTATGGCTCATAAAGACAGAAGATCTAAAAAAGGTCACTGGTTTGTAAAAATAGAAGATTTTAGAGCTCTATTAGCAATACCAGAAAGTTATCGCATGAGAGATATTGATAAACAAATTTTTGCCCAAGCGAAAAAAGAATTTTTAAACGTTAATTCAACTCACCCTGCTATTTTTAAAACTTTTGAAATCAAAAAAATTAAAGCCTACAAAGGAAATAAGATAGGATCTCTGCAAATTTATTTTGAAGAAAATATACCTTCAATTACCTTAGATAATTGGTTAGAGAAATAATAACCTAACAATTTAGGAGGCAATTATCATGCAACCCAAAGAAACCTTTACAATAAAGGAATTATCTGAATTATTTGAAATAAGTAGGCAAGCAATTTCTAAACATGTTGATAAATTAGACCCGTCCTTATTAGCTAAAAATGAGCGTGGTTATAAGGTTGTATTACGTTCTGGAGTATTGCAACTTGCTAGCAACTTAGGTAACCAAAGGTTACTAGATAGGTTGCATGAGTATGAACAAGAAAACGATAAAAACGTTTATATATCAAGAAAAAACGTGGTTGTAAACGAGTTGCTAGATAAGTTGCGTGAAGAAAATGAATTTTTACGAGAACAACTTTCTCTCAAAGAGCAAAATAATTCTAATATGCAAAAATTACTCGACCAGCAACAACAACTCACCTTGCAGGCAAATCAACAGATCGAAAAACTGCAAGAACAGTTACAATTAGCTTATACGGAAGAACCTGAAGAAGAGGTATTAACTTCTGTCAATAAAGAAAACAACAATGCAATAACAACAGAAAAAAAGTGGTGGAAATTTTGGTAACAATTACCAACTTTCCATAAAGAAGAAATCAATTTCTATAGACTTTATCTTTCTAAAAATAAAAAATATGTTTAGGTGATCAAATGACTATAAGTAAAGTAATCAAACAAAAAAGAATAGAAAAACAACTAACTCAAGAAGATTTAGCTGAAATGCTTTTAGTATCTAAAAAAACCATTTCTAATTGGGAAAATGGTAGAACAATACCAGATACAGAAAATTTAATTCAATTTGCTAAGTTATTTGATTTATCACTAGAC
>SKFA01002192.1_pt1 | contig 10073 bp, 10 predicted proteins | sample 4820291 | NCBI WGS metagenome assembly SKFA01 (sample SAMN11008795, study PRJNA524170) | human gut metagenome | isolation source: fecal sample from pouch patient p30 | place: Israel: Tel-Aviv | reverse complement strand
GGATAACGGCGTGCACATCTTTGACGGCAAGGCATACCCCATGGAGAACCACGGCTTTGCCGACCTGTGCGCATGGGATGTGGAAAGCGTCGGCCCGGACGGCGTGACCCTGATTTTGGAGTCCACCCCGCTGACCAAGTTCCTCTATCCCTTCGATTTCACCGTGCTGATGAACTATAACCTCGAGGGCAACACTGCCGCCATCAACATGACCGTGATCAACGAGGGCGACACCAACATGCCCTTCAGCTTCGGCTTCCACCCCTACTTCAAGGCTTCCAAGCTGGAGAATGTGGACTTCGATATCAAGTGCGCCACCTGTTCCGAGAGCGCCAAGGGCGAGCAGCCCGCTGCCCCGGAAAAGATCACCCTCACCCGCAAGGAAGGTGCTGACAACAGCGTGCGCCTGCTGACCGGCGTGCAGTTTCCCATGACCCTCACCGACAGCGGCAACGGCCACAAGGTGACTGTGGATGCCGACGACAGCTTCGACCACGCCGTGCTGTGGCAGCAGGATGCCGAGAGCTTTGTGTGCATGGAGCCGTGGAACGGCTGGGCCAACAGCGTCAATGAGGAAGGCAAGCACGAAGTGCTGGAGCCGGACGAGGCCATGACCGCTGATTGGAGCATCACCATCGAGAAGGTCTAAGCTTCATATCGTATAACAAAAAGGACACACCATTGTGGTGTGTCCTTTTTGTTATAATTCAGTTCTTTGCCGGAATCATAAAGCTCTTATTTTCCGCCGGGTCCCAATAAAGCAGTTCCACCCTGCCGCCCTGTGCCAGCAGTTTTTCCTTCGGCTCCTGCTTTTGCCAGCAGCGTTCCAGCAGCTTTTCCATGTCGGCATCAGCAGACACCTTCTCCGGGCAGAGGGCGCTGCCCTGCCACCTGCCGTCGGCATACAGACTCAGCACACCGGCATTGCCCGCCAGAATGGCTGCAATGTCCTTCTTCATGCGGTCGTAGTCGTACTCCACGGCCTTGTACTGCCCATGCCACAGGCCGAAGAAGAGCGAGAACTCGCCGCCCAGTTCAATGAGCAGATTCTCTTCGCTGTGCGGATTCTTGACCACAAAAGCCACATCCCCGTTTTCCATGTAGTCGAAGTCCGGCTCCTCATTCGTGTGCACGGTCACATGCTGGCTGCTCAGCGCCGCAAGCAGGTCCTCCTGCACGGCACTGGTATCCGGGATCTCATCATAATTGATATTTGCGTTCATGGGATGCTCCTTTTCTCTGTACTATTTGTGTTGTTATTTTTCACCAGACCGCACAGGTCTTCTTATTTTCCTTCATATTGCCGGATCATTTTTATACGCTGTGTAACAGAATCCATAAAACGGTTCACCCTACTTCACATTAGATCAATGCTTTTTGAATCTAACCATCGAACACACGACCTCGATATGTGTCGTCGCTAGAATCGGAACACATGGATTCAGCCTCGTTAGAAGCATGGGAACACAAAACAGCAGGGGAGTGGTTCTCCTTGCTATTCTTGCGAAGCGGCTTGAAATTCTTGCCGTCCACACTGTTTTTGAACCCGGTCTTGTAAACAAAGACAATCATGTAGGGGTCTTTGTTCCCATTACTATCATAACCGCCCACGATTACTTTTTCAACTATACTTTCAAAAATATGTCGGTCAAAGGTGTCCAGAACCTCGTTCTGTTCAAGGGTCTGCCGGAACGTGGCAACACGCTTGCGCATTGTAGATTCGGTTTCGGCTGCATCTTGCAGGCTTTCACACTCTTTCTGCAACTGCTCAATCTGGCTGGACAGGTCCAAATACTTTCGGTCGTAGGTCTCCTTGTCGATGGTATCTTCAAGACGCATATCAACCAGCTTGTTTTTCTTGACTTCCAGAGCGTGAATCTCTCTTTCGGCTTTCGCAAGACGCTTGCCCGCGTTGCTTTCAGAAAGAGTTTCTTCTGTCCGTTTCATAAACTCGTCCAGAACATCCTTGTTATTCTGGCACAAGAGGCGATAAGATTCTACAAAAGCCCGCTCAATCGTTCTTTCGTCAACGCCCTTGCTCTCCGGGCAGAACTTTTTTCCTTTTTTGGTGGAAACAACACATTGCCAGATAGCTTTATTATACTGTGAACTGCTATGCCAACTCCTCCTTGTCAGGGTGCCACCACAGAAACCACATTCTATCATGCAGCTAAAAGCGTATTTCCGACTGAACTTTTCACGTTTGCCGTCCACGTTAAGGCTGCGGGGCTTTGCACGCCGCTGCAAAATTTCCTGTGCGGCTTCAAAGACTTCTTCCGAAATAATGGGCTCGTGGTGCTCACGAATATAAAATTGATCTTCCTCGCCGAAGTTGTACAGACGCCGTTTTGAAATAGGGTCAACGGTAAATGTCTTTCCTAACAAAATGTCGCCTTTGTATTTTTCGTTTTTGATAATGCCGATTACGGTACTGTCTGCCCATTTGGGACTGCCGCGTTTGGTTTTATAGCCTAAGTTTTCAAGTTCTTTGGCAATAACCGAACCACCGGCACCCTCCGTGTATCGCTGAAAAATGTAACGGACAACAGCCGCTTCTTCTTCGTTGATGGTGATGGTTTTGTCCGCTGGATTGTAGTCATAACCTAAACAGCCCTGAAACCCGACCAGCTCACCGCGCTGCATCTTCATCTTCAAGCCCTTTTTGACATTTGCAGAAATATTTTCGACTTCTTGCTGTGCAACAGAGCTTAAAATTACAAGGAGCAGTTCACCGTCCATAGTAAGGGTGTTGATGTTTTCTTCCTCAAAAAACACAGCCACGCCTTTATCTTTGAGCATCCGAACATATTTCAGAGTGTCAAGCGTATTTCGGGCAAAACGCGAAATGGATTTGGTAATCACCATATCCACGTCACCGTTCATACAGTCGTTGATTAAACGCTGGAAATCCTCGCGCTTTTTTACCTGCGTACCCGTGATAGCTTCATCAGCATAGATGCCGGCCAAAGACCATTCCGGCTTACTTTTTATAAGTTCGGTATAGTATTTGACCTGCGATTTGTAGCTGTTCAGCTGATCTTCGGTATCAGTGCTGACACGACAATAGGCAGCTACGCGTAGCCTTTTTTCAAAGTTTGTACGCGCTCGTGGAGAGAGCGTGTTGCGCGCTTTAATGACTTCAACATCTTTCATGCTTGACCTCCTTGTTGAATGTGTTCCTTTCATTGCGTTAATCATAACGCCAATGCGACACAAAATCAAGAAGATAGTTCGGAAACCACACGATAATCTTTCATTAAGCGCTGCTTGATAAGGGAATACTCTCTATCGGTTATGAGCTTTCTTTCTAACAGCTGCTTCAAAAAAGCAAGCTGAATGCTATAACGTATCAAATTTTGTTCTTTCAAAAATATCCCCCTTTCACAAAATAAAAAATGAGCCAACGGACGGCTGCTGGCAGCAGCCCACGGGAATCTCGCCCCTGCATTCCTCATGCAACCCTACTCATTGCCTGCGACGCTCTGAACGCTCGGACTTTGACGGTAAGGGAGTATCAGCCTGTCAGTATGTCATGGCCCGCAAGCAGCCGCGCTTACATTGCGGCGGGGTGGAGATCGCTCCGCTTTTCAGAGAAAAGCATCGTGGCGCACCCGCCGTCCGGCTCGATACAGACAGCAACGTATCCGTTTGCCCTATGATGCACCGCCATTATCCTGCGGGCATATTTTTCAAGGTGCGTCCCGAAACGTGGAAAGGGTCAGACCGTTTCGGCTTTGGTTACAATAGAAGAAATCAGTTTGATTTCCAGATGGCGTTTCATGTACTCGTCTATGCACACATGAGGCTGACCGTGCTTGTCATAGAGAATGCCTGTACAGAGCTTGTTGATATAACCTCTGTAATGTCGCAAAACCTGTTCAACTGCATCGGTGTCCCCAGCGCAGGCAGAGCGAATCACCGAGAGCGGTAAAAACTCTCTGCTCGTGTGTTCATAGGAGTTCATTTACGCCTAACCTCCCTCCGGCAAGTGCGCCTTTAGCTTTTTTTGCAGCTCGTTCAGCGTTTTTGTCCGGTGGCGCTGTACAGCACTCCGGGACATTCCCATGAGGTCGCCAATCTCGCCATCGCCCAGTTCCAGAACGCAAAACAGAATCAGAATGCTTTGTTCTTGCTTGGGTAGCGCGGCAAACGCATTGGCAACAAGTTCATTGTCGATGTGCAGATCACAGCCGTAGGACGAAAACACAAATTCTTCACTTGGATAATGGTCCACACTCGTGAGCTGCCCCAGTTCTTCCAACGAAAGAACGCTGAATGACTTTTCACGGTCGAGCAGGCGTTTCTTATTTCGGTGATAGTTCCGGGCCTCATTTCGCAGCACAGCTTTGCAGAACGCATCGAATCGGTACTGTTCGCCATCGTTGCGAGGGATAGCTTCCATCTTCTCACCCCCTTTCCGTGGGGATGTCGGGTGGATTTTTCCCTTTCCGCTAATATGACACCTGAAACACCCGATTCTGCCCGCTTTTTTGAAAATTTCCAAAAATATTTTTGAAACAGGCAGCTTTTCAGGCGGCAATAGAAAAGCCCAGCAGACCGAAAACGGCCAACCGGGCATAATGGCAGCACGAAACGCGCAGTAGCTACATCGTATAGTACATAGTAAAAGCCCTGCTGACCCTGTGCGGGAGCAAGGCTTTTTTTGACAGTTCAAAACTGGGCGGCTGATAGAATATCAAGTACATGACGGCATCCTCCTAGTGGCCGCCATACGGATGATGAAACGCTTTGATAAGCAAAAAGAACCGGCGGCCTTGAGTTACTCAAAAGCCGCCGGTTCAAAATGGGCGCGCGGATATGTCTGCTATACGACGGCTTTTTTTCTTTTGCCGTCGTGCGGCAGGTGTTTTTACTTTTTATTCTTTTGTGCTACATGGACGATTATGGCAACTAAAATAATTGCGGCGACCATACCAATTAAAGGGAGCCATGTGTCGGTGATGCTTTGCAATACGGCATTCCAGTTTACATTTTCGGGCAACATAGTTTAGACCTCCAATTCTCGCTGTTCTGTGACAATACGTTTACAGGAAAGATACGTTGCAAGGAAATAACTTCCGTAGACAAGCAGAAAAAGAACGATTGTCAGTCCGATATTGGTTGCGATATGGATATTCATAAATTCTTCCACCACAGCCATTGCTTTGTCAATCAGGAAAGCAGAATACACGCCAGCGACGACTAGCGGAATGGCAAAGAACACGACTGTCTGCACAAAAAGCGTGTGATCGATTTGCCTGCGGCCTGCACCCAGCTTTTGCAGCAAGCCATAACGATACACATTGTCGGTCGTTTCGGTAAGCTGTTTTAACGCTAGAAGTGCGGCGCAAATCAGCAAAAAGACCAACCCGATATAGCAGCAAAGGAAGCTCACCAAGGCATCGAGGCCGTAGAATGTCTCATACATCATGTTCTTTTCGGCATACCGATAGCCGTGTGTACTATCCAATCCAATCGGAATCATCTTTTGCAAAATTTCATTGGAATCTGCATCTGGCTCATATTGCACCAAAAGCGCATTTACGTCTTTTTCAAGTGAAGCGGTGACAAAATCGGGAACAATCAAGGTGCCGCGGTCATTATTGCCAACCGAAGTCATAACGTATGTTTCCTGCAACACTTTATCTTCTGCACGCTGTAAAGTCGCCCCGCCAACCGTGATTTCCGGGTGGCTCTGCAATGCAGCAGCAATATACCGATACGTTCCATTGTAGTTGCAGTTCAACAGGTATTGGCCATCGTTCAGCGTGATGGGTGCTTTGTTCTGCATGGCTAAGGCACGATTCAAGTCCGAAATGGAGATTACGGAAACCTTGCTGTCAGGAACTTTTTCATCAATCGGCCAAAATTTGACTTTCTGTCCTTCAAATAGTTCAGAGTAGGTTATATCGGCCTCGTAAACACTGATTTGCTCTGTAGCTTTGGCGTAGTTGCTTATGGTAATATCGTGTGCAGCGAGATAGGCAGCAATATCGCTGTCCCCATCAACAGAAACATTGGAAAGCACGTTCAAATCATAGGGCGTTGCAGATTGAGACATTTTGTTCATAGCAAGCGCTGTGCTCGCGCCAATCGACACGGCGCAGATCGTGATGGTCAGCAATCCGCATACAACCGTTACCACAAGATAATTGGTTCGGATTTTGCTGCCAACCTGACGGACAAGGAACGTATTCAGACCTTTCAGGTAAAAGCATTTCCTTGCACTTGCTGCTTGCATGAAAACGGCTGACAGCGAGTAGAACAGCAGAAAAGTTCCCGCGACCAATGCCGCCGCTGCCAACTGGAACAGATTATTTTCATGCGATGGCAGAATCCCGTTTTTGTTGAACAGCGCGGCAGAAATTCCGATGCAAAGCAGCGAAAGCAGGAACAGACAAACCGGCAAGATACGGTTTTCAGTCTGCATACTTTCGTTTTTTCTGCCGTCCGTAAATAGGTCAATCAATTTAACATTGGTGACAGACCGAATATTGAAAAGCATGACATTAAAAAAGATGATTGTGAAACACAACACGGTCTGGCGAAGCGCTCCGGCTGAAAACACGATCCGAAACTTTTCAAGATTGATTGCAAAAAGCCGCAATGCAATTAAAGAAAACCCTTGCGAAAAGAAAAAGCCCAAAAGCAATCCTGTGCCCAGCGCAATGATGCCAACACAAAGCGTTTCGCCTGCAAACAACCGGGAAATACGCCCTTTTTTCATGCCGAGCATCATATACACGCCTAATTCCTTTTTGCGACGTTTCAATAAAAACTGATTGGCATAAAGAATTAGGAAAGCCAGAACAACCGCAATCATAGTGGAAAGCGTAGAAAGCATAATGCCGAGCTGACGATATAAGAGCGTGCCGGTCATGCCCATATTGGAAAAAGCCGGCTGGTCAGAAATGGAATTGAACGCATAGAACAAACTGACCGAAAGGGTCAGCGTAAGAAAGTAAATCAGATAGTCACGAATGTTCTTGCACACATTTCGGAAAATCAGCTTACATGTGTTCACTCTGTTCACCTCCCAAGACGGAAACTACTTCCAGAATTTTTGTGAAAAATTCTTTGCGCGTATCCGTCCCACGGTGTAGTTCGTTGAACACCTGCCCATCTTTGATAAACAAAATGCGATTGCAATAGCTGGCAGAAAAAGCGTCATGCGTTACCATGAGAATCGTTGCCGAAAGCCGCTCGTTCAATTCAGCCAACATTGTCAACAACATTCGGGAAGAATTGGAATCCAGTGCGCCGGTCGGCTCATCTGCTAGTACGATGGCGGGATTTGTCACCATCGCTCTTGCGGCAGCTACTCTCTGCTGCTGACCGCCAGACATCTGATAGGGATATTTACCCAATACATCCTGAATGTTCAGCGCTTGGGCAATCTGTGGAATACGCTGCTCTATTTCACTGGGTTTGGCACCTGCGATGGAAAGGGCCAGAGAGATATTTTCATAGGCGGTCAAGGTGTCCAGAAGATTGAAATTCTGGAAAATAAACCCCAGCTTTTTTCCACGGAAATCTGCAAGCTGTGCTCTATGCAGCATCGTGATATCCTTTTCCTCTACATAGATATGACCGCTGGTGACGGTATCAATCGTGGAAATGCAGTTCAGCAAGGTGGTTTTGCCAGAGCCAGAAGCACCCATGATGCCGAGAAATTCTCCTTTGCGAACAGAAAAAGAAATGTGGTCGATGGCTTTTGTCAGGTTGCCTTTGTTACCGTAAAATTTTTGGATGTCATCCACCCGTAAGATCGTATCGCCCATAGGTCAGGCTCCTTTCTCAAAAGCGCTTTGCTTTTGTGCTTTTACTCTACCACAAGGAATTTTCCGATGCCATTAAATTGGATTACATTTGTATTACCAAAATGTAAGGTTGAAAAAAGCGAGGCTTTACAGCCCCGCCGCCTGCAAATAGCTTTCCGTAGGAAAAACCATCGTCACAGTCGTTCCCTGTCCCGGAACGCTGGAAATAGAAAGTGAGATATTCATTTTTCGACATAGCCTTTGGCTCAAGTACAAACCAATGCCGGTTGATTTGGAATAACGGCGGCCGTTTTCACCGGTAAAGCCTTTGTCGAACACGCGCGGCAAGTCAGCAGCAGAAATACCAATGCCATTATCGGAAATGAAAAGAGATACCGTGTTTTTCTCTGCTCTGGCTGAAAATTTAACTTGTAAATTATCTTTCCGATACTTGATAGCGTTGGACAGAATCTGTCCGATCACAAAGGTGCAGCTCTTGCTGTCTGCGGCCACGGGAATATCCAGTTCCTTTAGAACCGGCTTTCCACCGACCTGAATCAACGGCTTTGAGTACGTTTTTAGCGCAGCGTACACCAATGCCTGCAAGGTGGTTTTCTCCACCTTAAAGTCCTTTTCAACATCGGTACTGCGGGCGTAATATAGCACCTGCTCCACATAAGCATCAATTTTCCGCAGTTCATCGTCAATTCGCAGTGTGGTGGGATTCTTTTCATTTTCAACGATCAGCCGGGCAGAGGTGATAGGCGTTTTGATTTCATGCACCCATGAATCAAGGTATTCCCGATATTCACGGTTCTCCTGTTCTGCACAGGCAAGCTGGTCGTTCTGATATTTGTTACAGCACCGCAGAACGTCCATCAAAATCTGCCCCTCTAAAAAATGAGGCGGTACCATTAACTCACCTAAAAGTGTTTTTATGTCCAGCTGCTCTGTCATTTTTTGAAGCAGATTGTAAAAACTCTGCTTGCGAAAAAAGTCATACAGCAGCGCTGTACTGTACGCTGCAAGTAAAATCACCTCGGCAAACAGAATAAACACAGCAGGTGTTTCAATCAGCCAGAGGAGCGCAAGCAGCACGAGTGCAGCCACCAGCATACAAATCAGGGAAAAGATACGGTCAAGCAGATACTCGGATAACTTCATACGCAGTACCCTAAACCACGTTTCGTTTCCAGATAGTCCGGCAGACCGATTTCGGCCAGTACTTTCCGTAACCGAACGATGTTGACATTCAATGTGTTTTCGTCTATAAATTGTTCACTCTGCCAGAGTTCATCAATAATAGCATCACGGGGAATAATGTTGCCCTTGTTCACCATAAGCAGGCGCAGAATCCCAAGTTCATTTTTGGTAAGTGATTTTTTGCTCCCTTGGTAGCTGATTTCCGCCTTGAGCAAATTTAAGGTCAAGCCTTTGTGCGTGAGAACGATGTTGTCCTGTACTTCATAGGTCCGAGCCAGAAGTTTTTGGATTCGCGCCAAAAGAATCTGTGCATTGTACGGCTTTGCAATATAATCATCTGCGCCGATGTTCAAGCTCATCAACTCGTCAAAATCGCTGTTTCTGCTGGTAAGTACAATGATAGGAAGATTGGATTTCTGTCGGATTTCTCTGCATACTTGGAAACCATCCTGATAGGGCAGATTGATGTCTAAGAGAATCAAGTTAGCCCCTGATGAAAGAGCAGCTTGCACAATGTGGTGAAAATCATCGCTGCTGTCGCATTGGTAGCCGTACTTTTGAAGAAGCTGAACAAGTTCCTCGCGGATTGCCGGTTCATCTTCTATAATGAAGATTTTCATGCTCACACCTCCTAGACGTATTATATTCGTTATCTCAAAGAATACAAGGCGGTAAATATGAATTATAAAATGTTTGTAACCGAATAAAAACTTTTGAAAAAGGAGAGCGATGCCATGACCCAGCCCAAAACCGACCTTGCCTATCTCCGCAACGAAAAAGCTAAAGCAGAGCAGAAGCTGCGCTCTTGCCAGCACCGGGAGAAAATCCTTGAACGTCAGATGTCAAAGCTGAACCGGAGAGAGCGTGTGCATCGCCTTTGCACTCGTGCCGGAATGCTGGAAAGCTTTTTGGTCTGTCCGGGAGAATTGACCGACGATCAGGTGATGGAGCTTTTGAAGATCTCGTTCCGTCAACCGGAAGTCGTGCTGGCTCTTGCAAAGATGGTGCATGATGTTCACGAACGCAGCAACGTCCAAAACCCTTTAGAATAAAGGGCGCAATTATACACCGTTCCGGTGAAATTGCGGTCTTGCAGACGGCTCGATGAAA
>SKFA01002191.1_pt1 | contig 10075 bp, 16 predicted proteins | sample 4820291 | NCBI WGS metagenome assembly SKFA01 (sample SAMN11008795, study PRJNA524170) | human gut metagenome | isolation source: fecal sample from pouch patient p30 | place: Israel: Tel-Aviv | reverse complement strand
GTGAATAACCGTGTCGGTTCGAGTCCGACCCTAGGCACCACATATGAACCCTTGACCGTTGGTCAGGGGTTTTTCTTTTATGCATTTCAGCCAGTAAAATCAATACGTTACGTTCATATTCGCTATAAACCTATCATCAGTTACAACCTCAAATATTGCCATTTTTTAAGTATTTTTATATATTTTTATGCATCGATTACGCCAAAATTACGCCAACTAACCTTTAAATTTTGACGTACCCTAGCAAAAAAATAGGAGCAAAAAATGGCAACAATTCGCAAGCGTGGTGATAAATGGCGGGTGGAAATCTATAAAAACGGTGTGCGCAAATCCAAAACCTGCGCAACAAAAGCCGAGGCTACATTATGGGCCGCGGAAGAAGAAAAGAAAATGGAGTTGCAGTCGCAAGGACTGCAGCCTGATACATTATTTTCTGATGTTATTAAGCGGTATTTGAATGAAATTACGCCAACAAAGCGTGGAGAAAAGCACGAATTTAATCGGCTGAATCGCTTTTTGCACCATCCAGTTACGGATAAATATATATCTGATGTTAGTCGGAGGGATATTGAGGATTGGATTGCGGAGCGATTGGAATCGGTAAAAAGTGAAAGTGTGCGCCGTGAATTATCTACGATAGGGCACATATTCAAAATTGCTCTTGAGCGATGGGGGTATATACAAAAAAGCCCAATGGTCGGCATACAATTACCCGAGAAAGGGAAACCTCGAACTCAGCGAGTAACGGAAGAAGATATTAATGCCATTATTGCTATCAGTGGATATGTTGATGCGCTCAAAACAGCCAAGGCGAGAACGGCTGCGGCGATGTTGTTTGCTGTTGAAACCGCAATGAGAGCAGGGGAAATTTGTAGTCTTAGCTGGGATAATGTAAATTTTAAGAAACGTACTGCATTTTTGCCGATGACAAAAAACGGTACATCAAGAACCGTGCCATTGACTAAAAATGCAATCGCTATTTTAGAACGGTTAAAAGGCGAGGTAGGGGATGAGGGATTGTGTTTTGATATTAAGTCTAGTGTGCTTGATGCAACATTCCGAAAACTCAAAAAACTTGCCGAGCGAGAATATCTACATTTTCACGACACACGGCGTGAGGCACTGACTAGACTATCTAAAAAAGTAGATGTGATGACGTTAGCCAAAATATCTGGGCACAAAGATATTTCGATTTTACAAAACGTCTATTATGCCCCTGATATGGCGGAGGTGGCGGAATTACTTGATTAGCCAATACGTTTAGCATTGATCCGCCCCCAACGAACAACTTCGCCTGCGATATAACGTGGGCGAGAATTTTGTTGATCGACCGTAACGGGTTTGGGGAAATTAGGCAGTTTTGAAATATTCTTGGCCACGGTTTGATAGTGTCGCCCGAAATATATTGCTATATCTTCAAGTGTAATTAAATTTTGGCTTTTCTCAGTCAAATTGGATAGCGCTGCCATTCTTGCCGCATTCACAATTTCCTCTTCGGCTTTCTGTGAAAGTTTAATTGGTTCCATATTTTCTCCAATAAAAAACCGCCATAAGAGCGGTTGTAACTATTTATTTTAGTTAGCCCACTTCATCTAACTTATCCCTCTTTTGCAAAGAGGGGTTAGGGGAGATTTGAATGGGCTGTAAATGGGTTTTAAAAATCGTCTGGGTCGTCGTCTTCCTCTAGCTCTATCACATCAAGCCGTTGAATAACTTCAAATTTAGCTAAAAACCGCAGTCTGTTCTCAAAATCACCATCTCTCCATACATACATAACTTCTCGTTCCGGTGCCTCAAACATATCCCAGGCATAAGCGTTTTCTGCCGCGATATGTAAAGCGACATCATCAAAACACTGACTTTTATCCTCCCATGTATTTCCATCATCATTGTTTGTAGGATTGTTACTTTCCAATGCGTAACGATATAAATATTTAGCCATAATCTATTCCTCCGGTGGTTGTGGTAGTGGTTGCCAATGGGTTACCCCCCAGCAACCCCAACCCTCATATGGTTCAAAAATATCTATCTCTGGTGTATCAAATCCATCTCTCCACACAAGCACAGGGATTGATGTTTCGCCTACCATAGGTGGCATACGTTCACTGCATTTAATCCATTCGCTCATATCACACCACAAACCGAACAATTTTCCACGCAACGCCAAGAAATAATCCTATTCCAGCTCCGGCCATAACAATGATAAAAGCTCCAGTCAATACATAGACTAGCCAATCTATAAATTTATTCATATTTACTCCATCATACTCTTCATAAAATTAATCCATTTTTGAGCATCTTCTTCAGTTCTGAAACATTGGCCATTCAAGGCGGCTTTTAAAGCAAATTCTTTCATGGAAATTTCCTAAAAATAAAAAACCCCGTTAGGGGCTTTATGATTTTAATATTACCATTGGTACATGTAACCAGCACCTACAGTAACATCTTTTTGACTATCAATACCTGCAGATAGCTTGATAATGTTATGGGCGTTATCGCTTGATTGTGAATAGCCAATAGCAAGAGCTGTTTGACCATGCTTATGGCCAACACCAACACCTACACCAGATTTACCCGGTAAATATACTTGTGGAATGTTTGCCATTGCTGCTACTGCCGCAGTACCAGCATCTGCACGTTTACGGTTTTTGCGCATATCTCGGTCTAATTTACTGATAGCTTTAGTATTTTGAGCTACTCCCTTATCTAATTGAGCGATATTTTCAGCGTTACGAGTTACTTGTCCAGTGATTCGTTGATTCTCTTCGCGTACTTTGTTTAACTGATTAACATTAACTGCATCTGTACCATTAGACCCTTCCTTAACATTGATGATGCGTTTACCGCCATTGTTTAAACCATCTGTAGTTAGTGAAATTTCATCAACTGGGTTAGCATCGCCATCGTTTCTTTTAATGGTTAGGCCATTATGGTTATAACTGGTATGGTACTCCATGCCGTTAGGACTGTCGTAATGAGTGATATTCACCCCGTCAGTAGTAACAGTTGTAGTATCGCCATTATCCGTACTTGTCGTAATGGAGTTAAGGTTAGTAATGTCTTTGTTAAGTGTGAAATCGAACGTTTGTTCATCGTCTTGCACGATATTAACGTTGTTATCCGATGAATACATAGTGAGGCATAAAACCACTTGGTTTTCGACAAGGTTTTCTACTGCTTGGGCGACGGTATATAATTGAGAGCCATTTACTGCATCAGTAGATGTTGAAGAAACTTCGCCTGCTGCTACGTTTACAATCTGACGTTCTTTATTTTTATCGCCCACTGAAAAGGTTGCTACTGGGTTGTTACCAGCAAAACCAATGTAAGTAGTATGACCAACCTTCATTTCGTTAACCGGTACTTCTTCCTTAGATACAGAGCCGGCGCCGATTGCTACAGAATTATCATGAGTCGCATTGGAATCACGACCGATAGCAACAGAGTTTACACCCTTAGCTTTTGAGTCTACAGAAATTGCTACAGAGCCGCTTGCTAATGCACTTGCACTATCACCGAATGCTGATGCAAATGCAGCAGTGGCATTGGTTGATTGCCCAACTGAAACAGAACTTTTACCTGTTGCATTTGAATCATTACCGATTGCTACAGCACTATCTGCTGTTGCATTTGCACCAGCGCCTACTGCAAGTGCTGATTCACCAGTCGCAGTTGTTGCTGAACCGAATGCTGATGCATTTAAACCGGATGCTGTTGCACGCTCACCTATTACTGTAGTTTCGTTTGCTGTTGCTTTATTTTGAAAACCAATGGCTGTTGCATGATTTGCTGTAATCACATTTTCTGAACCTAATACGGTATTATAATCACCTGTTACTGTATTTGTACCGGTTGCATAAGCACCTGCACTCACTAACATTGTCGCTAATAAAGCTGGGATTTTGTTGTATTGTTTCATTGGGTTTACTCCTGATTGAATTAATGAAAGGAACTTTGATTTCCTTTTTACTTAAAACAAAAGGCGCTCACTTGGAGCGCCTTTGGGATTGGTTAAGTGTTGTTTATTTTTTGTAATCAACCACCGGCAACACATCAACCAGCGGACGTGCTGTGTTGTAATCTTGCGGTGCATTAAATTGACTTTGGGCCCACTCAACAAAATTGTTTACGTAGCTGTTAACTACCGCAGGATAGTTTGCCGATTCCGCCGTCCGGATAATGTCATTTCGCAACTCAGAGCCAAACATAAGCCAACTGTATTTAGCGTCATCTAACGCCCGAGTAACAGACGACGGGGAGCCGCTATTCATACGCACATAAAAATAACAGTAGAAAATATCAGAGAATCTTGAGTATGGGATATTGATATTAATTTCGTTCATATTCGCCTCGTAACTTTTTATACACACTTAGATAAAAATACTCAGATTGCCGACCTAACGGATGGATTTTAACTTGCGCCGGAGTTACGCCGTCTAGTTGAGGCCATTTTATTTTTGACTGTGGCAATAATTGATGCCTTTCTGCCGCCAACATTGCCAAATCCATTGCTTTAATGGTTGGATTGTTAAAATCCTCAACTTCAAACTTATCAATGATTGCAAGCTCAAACTTACGCTCAATGTTTTTGTAAGTATCACCCAAAAGGCGTTTTAATGGCGTTGGGATGTCTTTTAAATATGCTTCCGCCGCATCGTGTAGCAAAAATTGCAACGCAAGTTCAGGCTTACCTTGCTCAATAAATAACTCAGAGCCCAGTGCGCAATGTTGAGCCACTGAGTACGGCTCCCAAGCTTGCCCTAAAAAACGATTTTCGAAACTTAAGTTACGTGCAATGTCGCGAATGTCGATTTGTTTTGGACTTGGATTTTGATAGTCAATAATATGAGCGTGGTATGTTTGTATTTTGTACATTATCAATCTCATTAATTTGGATAATAAAAAAGCCCTCGTAGTGAGGGCTGTTGTTGGTGGAAATCGTCTATAAACAGGCTTTTTCGCCGCCGAACTCGTTGATCAGATTTTCAACAAGTTCGGATAGTGTCGCCGTCATTAAGATAAAATCTGCATCAAAACGCTGTGCGACATCTTCTTTCAAGATATCGTCATTTTTCTCACGGATCTCATCAGCAAATTTAAGTCGTCTTACACTGCAATCATCATTAAGCACAAAAGATAGGTTATTTTCCCACTCCAGCGCTAATTTTGTTACAAAACCACGACCAGCCAGCGTTAAAATTTCCTCTTGAGCTAAGTCATTGTTTTTACATTTAAAAACACCATTATCCACTTTACTTCGTAGCTCCAAGTCCTCTTTTACGATCAACCATTCAGGGGCGTCCTCGTCAGCAATCCATCGTGACATAACAATTGCCGGCTCGTTTTTAAATGCCAGTGGAACTACAGGTAAACTACCAAGAGTTTTACGCAACAAAGCCAGTACATCTTCCGCGCGATTGGATGATGCCGCGTCAACATAAATTAAGTCGTTTTTAGTATCAATCCAAAGTGCGGTATGTTGATATTTGCTGAATGCGCGAGGTAATAAAGCGGCAATAACATCATCTTTTAGGGCTTGCTTTTCGACTTTCTTAAGCTTTCGCCCATGGTCTATTTCGAGCTTTTCGATCCGCTCATTTAATTCTTTATTTACCACCTCCACCGGCAGGATTTTTGTTTCTTTTTTGGCAACTAAAAGCACATTTCCGCCCGCTGTGTGGTGCAACAATCCGCTGTCTTTAAGCGGGGTAGTCCAACCGAAATGCGTACTATCGGATGGTTGGCAAGGGGCGAACACCGTGTAATTTAATTTGCTTTGTAAGTCGTCTAAATTAAGTGATTTAGTTAAGCGATAAATCATCGCATTTTGGAACCAGTACATTTTTACCTCAAATAAAAAGCCACTATTTGTTAGTGGCTTGTAACTCAGAATGGAATATCATCATTAAACCCATCTTGTTCTGCTGCTGCGCTTAATGGGTCGGGTTTAGCTTTGCTTGGCTGTTGTGTTTCATTGCCTGACTTCGCATCTAGCATTTCAAAGGATTGTGTCGCTACTTTAAGTGCGGTGCGGTTATTGCCGTTTTGATCTTGCCAGCTTTCCTGCACCAGTTTACCTGTTACACAGATTTTTGAGCCTTTTTGCAGATATTGTCTTGCTACATCAGCAGAGTTGCCGTGTACCACAATGGGTATCCAATGCGTACGTTTAACCGTATTACCTTGTTTATCTCGGTAATCATCACCGATAGCAAGATTAAATGTGGCAATTTGCCCACCATTTTGAAATTGGCGGATTTCTGGGTCACTGCCTAAATGACCGACTAATATAACGGTGTTGGTATTGCGTGCCATTAACTCATTTCCTTAATTAATTGTTGATAATATTCTTGAGCGGCATTAACTCGCTCTTTGATTTCTTCGATGATTTTGTTATCGCGCTTAACTGTAACTGTTGTAATACGTTTTGATTGTGGTATTTGCTCCACTAAATCAATGTACCGTGTCGGGTCGTCATAGCTTGATAATTGCTCGTATGGAGTAGGCAATAACACAAAGTCAATTTGAGCCTCTTCACAACCCCATAGCCACATATAACCTTGCATTTGGATTGTATAGCCTGCTTTTTTGGCTTTTTCCTCCGCCTCATCTACAAAGAAAGGATGCGAGCCAATATCCCATGAGCATTTTGTATCAATGATTAGCTTTCTAGTCGGAACGTAAATATCACATTCACCGGTAATCCAATCGTTTTCCCGTCTTTCTTCATTTTTCTTTAGGGCCAATCCACGCTTGCGACCGCTTAACTTAATGGCTTGTTCTTCAAGTGCGATGCCTTTTTCGGTGTATTTATTGCCCTCAAAATCTTGATAGCCAAATAGGTCATATTTAACTATCTTTCTCACCGCACTTTTAGCGGTAGCAGAAATTCCGTTACCGCTTTTAGGTTTTGCCATTAAATCAGCCAAGCCAGAGCATCTAGCTTTCATCTTGTACATTTCCATTTTCAATCGCCTCTAATTCTGCAATTTGCTCTTGACTAAACTCATAAGCTCCACTATCGCACAAGTCTTGTAGAGTAGTCTCACCGTTGATAATGCTTTGCTTGCAGTTATTAAAAGTTTCATCATCAACACTTGAATTTATAACTTGTTTTTCAGGCTCGACTTCAAACCAATCTCTAGGATGCGACATGCCGTCTTTCATTGATTGGTAGATTGTTCTTAACTGGACAACTTGAGCAGGCCGCAATGATTCAAATTTACATTGATAGCGTTTGCCTATCATTTCTTGTGTAACATTAAAATTTTCTTGGAAGATGCTTGCAATTTTCTTTAACCCGTCAATAGAAACATCAGCATTTGCCTTTAGAGTAATAGAGCATTGCTCCATCGCAGCCTCAATAACATCACCAGGAATTACCCCTAAAATACAAGCTCTTAATCGTCTAGCGCCATTATTAGCTACAACTTCATATATATCTCTAGGGTCTGTAAGAATTTGTTTTCCTTTTTTTGTGTATCTAACGTGTGGTACTTGAAAGACCTTAACTTGTCTTGTATTTGTTTGAATATCCCAAGCAAAAGCCTCAACAGTACTTTCTCCATTAGATTGGCTTAATTCTCTAATTCCATATTGAATATTCCCCCATTCTTGGGCTAATGTCTCAGCTAGTCGGATTGATGGGCCTTCTACTGATTGCCCGCCTCTTGGGTAGGAATAAACCGCACTTTGAGCCAAAGTCTTTCTTGTACAAGATTTTAAAATTCGGTCCATTGCATCAATTGGATCGCGCGGGAATCGTTTCGCTATAAGCATCATAGCTTGTACTTCTTGGCTTTCTCTCGCCGATTGAGTATCAATCATCCCATTGTGTTGTTCATTTTTTTTCATTTCTGCAGAGAAAATGTTTGCTATTTCCGCCATATCTCATCTCCATTAATCTGGGTCATAATCATTCATTTTCGCGCGCCATTCGCGCTCGGCTATCTTTTTAATTAGGTCATGGCGCACTTTGTAGATTCCGTCAAATTCCTCTTTGACGACATCACGCACATACCCTACGGATTTATAATCGTGGAATCCGGTATATTCAGCGCCTAATTGATAGAGATACTCTTCATCTTTGGCGTTGATTGCCTCCTCGATTTCCCTCATTCGATTCTCGATCCATCTGTTTTCGGCTTCTTCAGCAAGCATCATATCTTCGTAATGCTTATCTATGGCGTAGTACGGATTCACGACAAGCCCTCCAACCATTTTTTAATGGATTCCCAATGCCAAAACTCTGTCGTCATCCCTTTTGCTTTGGTTTTGCGTACACAAGGATGAGGTAAGAGTCCTGCACCAACCGCGCTCTCAATCGTTGTTGCCGATAAGCCAAACAACTTAAACATGTCGTACTTACAAAAGTAAGCCGTTTGCTTATCTGGCGGTTGCTTATCTCTAAGCAAGCAATAAGCTCTAAAACTTTCGATTCGGTTGGATAAAGCCTTGCGACCTCTTGTTCTTGTGTGTTTCTTTTTGTCCTCACCAATCACCATGCCAACCGATACTGGTCTACCGGTATTTTTACCTAACGCCATCAGCGCCAAGTGCGCCTTAATTTCGTCCTCGCAAAACTCCTCGCAAGAGTGGTTTTGACTCGTCCATAACCGCGCGCCACGGTGTCCGATTAATACGGCAATAAACCCCAATCCTTTGGGGTGTGGCTCAATTATGTAATTTTCGCGTGTTGGCATTTTGGATTGCCTCCGTTGTTACAGCCAGGCGGTTAAATTCGCCTTGCGATAAATCTTTTTGATATTGTCCGTTATTGGCCATCCATTCGGCACGCATTCGTGCGCGCTCTTGTTTGCTAATTTGTGCGCTGACATCGTCATCGTGCCAGTCGGTGTTTGTGGTTGCCTTCGCGGTTGTCGCTGTCATCAAGGCAAAAGCAAATAATCCGGTAAAAACTGCAAGTGCCACGCCGTAGATAAATGGCATGGCTTTTTTGATTCGGTTAAGGTTTTTCATTTTGTTTACCCTATAAAAAAGCCCCGAACCAAAAAAACTGGAACGGGGAACTCCTGGAGAACATATTGACTAGATAAATCTAGAGCTACGCCTTTCTTTATCCTTGTAAGGCTCAAGGCTAACATCAACACTAAGGAGGTGGCTTTAACCACCTCAAAACGCACTCCATCTATCATTCGCAACGGTATCACTTGCCGTTGTGTCTCTGTACTAGCAAATGCGCTTTGAGGTGGTGCCGCGGGGCGGGATCGAACCGCCGCATATAGATAAATCTATCCCTCTACCTACTGAGTTACCGCGGCAATTTACCGTCTCTCCGGTATGTCACGTTTATTACGTCACGTTGACGTGCATAGTTTGTTTCATGCCGCCTTGTTAGCCTCCCTCCTGGGAGCGCATTACTGTCAGTCTCACTACGAGTCATCGGCTTGTCTAACATTGCAATAAAAGACTCTGTTCGGTTGCTTACGTTTAGCTATTCCCACCTATTGGCTTTGTTTGCATTTCCGTAAGCATTCACACCGCAATGTAAGCTTTCTCCATCCGTTCATCGCTATTTGCGATCCGTCGGGATTGGCGTGTTATCACAACAAGACCATAAGTCACTTACTCCTAACTACTTATCGCTAATTACTCGGTGAGCTTTGTCATTCTCACTGCCGTCTTAACTGCGCTTAAGTGTTGGTCGATGTGTTTTTAATCTAATTGTTAAAGAGCGTTGAGATTGTGTATCTCGTTTTGATGGGTGTATAATATAGCTAAAGTTTTACAATGTAAATAGCCAAAGTTGTATTTTTTATTAAATTTTTATAGCCCTTTGTTTAAGTGGTTGTTTTAAATAAAAATAAAGTTTTGAAATTTTTGTTTACTTGCTTATTTTTTAATCAAGTCATGAAGTAAAGTTTATGTTTTGAAGTGTATTTTTGTGATTTTTGCGATGCTGATCGCAAATTTCGGTAGCGATGGTTGGTTTAAATTGCGGTTGATTTATTATGACCCGGCCGATAAGGAGGGCGAATTATGAAAAAAGAGTTTAAAAAATGGCTACTCTCGCTGAATTGCGAAGGGATTAATAGCTTAGGGATTAATGAGATAG
>SKFA01002186.1_pt1 | contig 10092 bp, 5 predicted proteins | sample 4820291 | NCBI WGS metagenome assembly SKFA01 (sample SAMN11008795, study PRJNA524170) | human gut metagenome | isolation source: fecal sample from pouch patient p30 | place: Israel: Tel-Aviv | reverse complement strand
TTGCCATTGTAAAAAGCCCGGTAGGAATGCCAGGTCGTGCCATTATGAACAAATTCATGACCCGTGTCATGAACGGCGAACAGATTCCACACAGTCCCTGTCATGGATGTCTTGTAAAATGTAGCCCCAAAGAAATACCTTACTGTATTACTGACGGACTGATCAATGCAGTAAAAGGGAATGTAGATGAGGGACTTCTCTTCTGTGGTGCAAAAGCATGGAAAGCAGAGCATTTACAGACAGTACAGGAAGTGATTAATGACTTGTTTTAATCAATCAAGTAGCGAAGCGGATTGCGAATATCCGTTTGACTATAGAAATGCATAATTTAAGGGGTGAACGTTTTGTAATGTTCACCCCTTATTATGGATTTGTACAGTATTTAATTCTGAATTTCTGCCAGTGCCTTTTTAAACTGAAATGTAAATAAAACAGAGGTAAAAATCACAGCAGTAATATCTGCAATGGGTTCTGCCATATATACGCCTGTTGTTGAATCAGATATCATATGAGGCATAATATAGATCAGCGGGATCAGCAGTACAAACTTACGGACAACAGCAACAATAATAGAGTTTACTGCCTTTCCAAGGGAGGTAAAGGTCATCTGACAGGCAATCTGGATACCGAAGAGGAACAGACCACCCAGATAGATTTTCAGCATTGGTGCAGTAAATTTGATAAGACTTGTATCTGCCGTAAAAATGCTTACAAATACTCTGGGAACAAGCTGTACAGCAGCCCAGAGGAGTACAGAATATGACAGACAGGTGATCAGAAGCAAACGAAAAGTTTTCTTTACTCTGTCTGCGTTTTTGGCACCGTAATTATAACTGGAAATTGGCTGTGCTCCCTGCGCAATTCCCTGAAGAGGAAGCATGGCAAACTGCATAACACTGGTCAGGATGGTCATGGCTCCCACCGCAATATCACCGCCGTACCGAAGCAGGGATGAATTGAAGCAGACAGTTACAATACTTTCGCTTGACTGCATGATAAAAGCAGCAAGTCCCAGTGCGATGCAGGGAAGAACAACCTTTGCCTCCAGATGGAGATGCTTTTTCCTGAGGTGAAGCTGTGTCTTTTTGCCGCAGAGGAATAAAACTACCCAGAGTGTGGAAATTGCCTGTGAGATAACAGTTGCCAGTGCAGCACCGCGTACCCCCATATGAAAAACAAAGATAAATACAGGGTCTAAAACAATATTGCAGACAGCACCGATCAGGACGGAAACCATGGAAAATGTGGTAAATCCCTGTGCAGTGATGAATGCATTCATACCAAGGGTTAATTGTACGAACAAGGTACCGAAAGCGTAAATATGCATATAATCTGTTGCATAACTGATGGTGTTTTCACTGGCGCCAAAAGCCAGTAATAAATCTCTGCCCCAGATCAGTAAAATGGCAGTGAGGATAACAGAGATAATAATCTGAAGAATAAAACAGTTGCCTAATATATTCTCAGCAGATTTATTATCCTGTTTTCCCATGTAAATAGAAGCCCTTGGTGCGCCGCCGGAACTGACCAGTGCCGCAAATGCGGAGACGATCATGATGATGGGCATACAGACTCCCACACCGGTAAGTGCCAGGCTGCCTTCCCCCGGGATGTGGCCGATGTAAATACGGTCTACAATGTTATAAAGCATGTTGATGAGCTGGGCGATCACTGTTGGAATGGATAGCTTTAAAAGAAGCTTTCCAACAGGTTCTGTGCCCAGAAAATTTTTGTTATTCTGCATGGATGATAACCTCTTTCTTAAAAATATTTTTGAATGAATAATATTTAATGATACGATATAAAGAAAGGAAAGTCAACTCAGGATAGAGAATTTGGGCAACGTTACTGAGAACGGAGTGAACAGTAACGAACGGAGTGAACAGTAACAGTTCCGGGACATCTGGCAGATACAGATACCCGGAACTTTTTGGATTAAGATGCGTTATTTTAGAGGATTACTATAAATCAGGCAGCGAAGCGTATAGTTTTATCTGCCTGATATGTCAGAAAATGTCCGGATGAGATCAGATTGCAATTACATACGCCCTGTTTCCTCTATAATAGGGACGTCCGTCTACACCACTGAGATCATAACTCATACGGTAATATCTTTCGATATGTCCTGTGCCTTTTGCCCAGTTCGGATCGCAGACTTCTCCTTTGATCTCAGCCCATCCATGACCGCCTGATGAGATAACCTTGGCTTCAAATCCGACTGCGTTAGCCAGGTAAGCAAATGCAGATGCAAAAGCGAAACAGTCGCCATGCCCCCGGTAGAACATATCCTCCGCATAGCTGACATCCCAGTTTGAGTAATAGTAACGGAAATCGTAGTCATTGCCGGTGCCACCGTATCCGTAGCTGACTGCCTTCAGATAACATCTCCATAATTTCTCTGGTTTGGACATATTTCTTTTGGTCACACGACGCATGACCTGGTTAGCTGTGACCATAAGGTTCAGTTTTCTTTTTTCTTCACTGTTATAGCGTGCTTCTCCACTTTTGGTAAGATAAATACCATTTACACGCCGGGAAGTTACCATGGAGGCATAACAGCCGTTGCGGATCTGGAAGAAATAATAATCTCCCTTGATCTTCTGCCAGCCGTTCTGCTGGATTCCCTTTTCATTAAAATAATATTTCTTTCCGCGGATCGTGACAAGTCCCTTTACAGTATGTCCGTTTTCATCATAGTAATAAATGTTTCCGCTGGGTTTGTGGTCAAATTTGTTACGTTTTTTTGATGCTGCGGATACTGAAGCTGAAAATAAAAAAGAGCAACAGATAGCAATAAGAATTGCTGAGATAGAAAATACTTTTAATTTTTTCATAGAGCACCTCCGTTCTTTATGAGCAGATACTTATTTCTGATAAATAATGTACAATGAAGAAATTATCTGCTCTAATCATAAGATATATTTTATTATATAAGACAATTTAACTGTGCGCAATATTAAATTAAGGAGAAAAAGCGTTACTGTTCACACACCACTATCCCGCGAGGTGTTTTGGCATAAATATGCCAAAATCCCGAGACATACAAGCCAAAATTCCATTGCCGCAGGCAATCTGGAATGAATTTTGGCTACGTTACTGTGAACGGAGTGAACAGTAACGAAAAAGCTGAAGAGCGGATTGTTGCGCGGATGTGTTTTGTGGTGTATAATTAAATGCAATAGGCTTGTGAACAGTAGCTCTGTAATTTAAGCAAGGATATAAGGTGAACAATTTTGAAAAAGACGATAGAAGAACTATTAAGTGGAAATTTCAGACATGAACATCCGCAGCTCCTTTTTTCGCAGGACAAAATAGAAGTGACTCTGAAAGCAGGTGATGTGTACAAAGGGGAACTGTATTTCGGAACAGAGGATAATCAGAAAATACGTGGATATATTACATCTTCCAACAGGCGCGTGGTACCGGGAACCGAGAAATTTTCGGGAACTACGGTGAGACTGCAGTATGGAATTGACGGTGCGGGGATGCACCCGGGTGAGAGACATGAGGGATGGCTTTGTTTCACCACAGACATTGGAGAATATAAGCTGCCATTTCTTATTCAGACAGAGAAAGCAGAACTGAAAAGTGCAGCCGGAGATGTGCCGGATATGGATACCTTTGTGAATATTGCAAAGGACGATTTTAAAGAAGCATATCGTGTTTTTACAGACCGCAGATTTGAACTTCTGTTAAGAAATGCCGGACAGAAAGAGAAAGCTCTTTATAAGGGACTCTCAAAACAGCCTGTGACATTTCAGCATGTAGAAGAGTTTCTGATCGGAACGGGAAAAAAGGATCCTGTAAAAATTGAACTGAAGGCAGATCAGAACAGCTTTTATGATATCAGTGAATCTGTCCGCGAAACTTTTGCAGTCCAGAGGAGCGGATGGGGACATCTCAGGCTGGAGGTAGAGGCGAAAGGCGATTTTCTGGAAGTTTCCAGGCATGTGGTCACAGATGAGGATTTTATAGGAAGCTATTATCAGGTGGAATATGTAATCCGTAAAGAAAAGCTGAAAAAAGGACGTCAGTTTGGTGAGATCACTGTGAAGAGTCCTTATCAGCAGCTGACTTATCAGATCACTGCATCCATGGAATCGAAAGTGCAGCTCAAAACAGAGATTCATGTGAAACGGCATAAGCTGGAACTGTTACGTGACCTTGCAGAATACTCCTGCAAAAGAATGGACAGTAAGACATGGATCGGCAGCAGCAGATTTGTCCTTAATCAGTTAAGGGAAGAAGGCTGTGATTATCCGGAATATCAGATGTATGAAGCATACATTCTTCATATGGAAGAAAAGGATGAGCAGGCAAGAGAAATTCTGAAGAAATTTAAACATCAGAACTTTGTCAGAGAGAATCTGGAACTGGCAGGTGCTTACCTTTATCTCTGCGTTCTTACAGGATTGCACAAAGACAGAGAACAGGCGATAAGACGTCTGTACAATTTCTTTCTGCAGAAGGAAGACAGTTTCCTGTTGTTTAAACTCTGGCTGGAGATGAATCCGGAGGATAAGGGTTCCCCTTCAAGGCTGGTATTTATGATGGAGGAACTTTTTGAGAAAGGCTGCAGGAGTCCGTTTCTGTATCTGGAAGCATGGAATTATATCAGCAGTGATACAACACTTCTTCACAGAATGAGCAGTTTCTGGACACAGGTATTTTTATTTGCGGGAGAGAAAGGTCTTCTGACAGAAGAGCTGGTGATGAGATTTGCCTATCTTACAGGGTATGAGAGAGAGTTTTGTACCAGTATGTACAGAGCACTGGCAATGGGATACGATGCTTTTGAATCCGATGATACGCTGGAAGCAATCTGCAGATATATCATGCTTGGAAATCCGAGAAAACCGGAATATTTCAGATGGTTTTCCCTGGCAGTGGAGAAAGGGATCCGTCTGACAAGGATATATGAATATTATGTGGAAACAATGGATACATCTTATCAGAGAGAACTTCCAAAGCCCCTTCTGATGTATTTTACCTATAATAATACTTCTCTTGCAGATGATAAAAAGGCATTTATTTATGCAAGTATTGTGGGAAACAGAGGCCGTCAGCCACAGACATATGCGGATTACAGGGATCATATGAAGATTTTTGCCATGCGCAAGGCGAAAGAAGGACGGATGAATGAGAATTATGCGGTCCTTTATCAGGAATTTTTAAGCAATCCCAAAACAGAAGGACAGGCAAAACTGCTCGCGCAGAAGCTGTTTACACACAGACTGTACTGTGATGATAAGAAGATACGCTATGTGATCGTGCGCCATGAACAGCTCAGGGAAGAAGAAATTTACCCATGTATCCAGGGCGTAGCTTATCCAAGAATTTATACAGATGATGCGGTGATCCTGTTTCAGGATGGGAAGCAGAGAAGATATGTATCAACAGTAGATTATAATATCAAGAAATTATTTGATGAGCGTGAACTGACAGATAAGGTTCTTGGTTTTCATATTGAAGAGCCGGGACTGGTACTTCACTGCAGTGAGCATACAGAACTGAAACCGGAGAATCTTCAGGCATTCCAGAGAATCCCGGAGTCAGAGGAATTTTCAGATGAATATCAGAAATGTATCAGAGAGAAGCTGCTTTCTTATTATTCCGAACACACCAGAGCAGAAGAAGCAGATAATTATCTGAGACAGATGGATTATAAGAAATATGCGGCTGTAGACAGAACAGCTCTTCTGGAAGTACTGATCTCCAGAGGAATGTATCAGCAGGCAATGTCCATTGTTTCCCAATTCGGATATGAAGGAATCCGCATAGAGAGCCAGCTGAAGCTGACCAGCAGAATGCTGACAAGATGTGAGATGGAGGAGGATGACGAATTGCTTGCCCTTGCATCGGATGTATACAGACGCGGAAAATATGATGAAGTGATCCTGAAGTATCTTATGGAATACAGATTTGGTCCTGTAGATGAACTGATATCTGTATGGAAAAGTGCGCAGGGCTTTGAGATGGATACTTATGAACTGGAAGAGAAGCTTCTTGGCCTTCTGATGTTTACTTCTGATTACAGGAAAGAGGGAGAGAAGATCCTGGAGGATTATGTTCATCACAGCGGAAAGGAACGTATTACAGGAGCATATCTTACGCAGACAGCATATGGTGCATTTGTAAAAGAATATCCGATGAGTGTTTTTGTAAGAAGTCTGCTGGAGCGGGCTTATGATGAGAAATGGCCGGTTGATTTTGTATGCAGTCTTGCTCTTCTGGAAGCGTATTCCAAAGAAAAAAAACTGGAGAAAAAACAGCTTTGCAATGCAGAGGAGATTCTTCAGAAATGTGTGAAACAGGGAATGTACTTTGCGTTCTTCGGGAAACTTCCGGTATCTGTCTTAAGTCCTTATCAGTTGGATGATAAAACCTTTGTGGAATACCATGCAGATCCGTCTGCAAAGGTGACACTCTATTATGCACTGGATGCAGGCCTCGGAAATCAGGTGAAATATCAGACAGAGCCTTTGCGTGATTTATATGAAGGTATTTTTGCAAAATCATTTACATTGTTCTACGGGGAGACATTGCGGTATTATTTTGAATCAGTAACAGGAGAGCGGGTAAATCGGACACAGGAGAGGGTACTTACAATGAATAAGATTGAGGGTACACCTGTAAGCAAATATCATATGATCAATCAGATGCTCTCTGCACGCAGACTGGATAAAAAGAAAGAAGTGTTTTCACAGGTGAAGAAGTATCTTCGCCAGGAACAATATGTGAAGAAGATGTTTGTGATCGAGAAAGAAGAGCAGGAACAGATTGTCCTGAAACCGGGAGGAACAAATGAACGAAATTCGTGATTTGATCGTGGGAATTGATTTTGGCAAAGAGTATTCTCAGATATGCTATTATGACAGAAAAGGAGACGAGGCACGTTCTCTTTCTATGAAAGCGGGTGGAAATCAGTATGAGGCTCCCTGTATTCTGTGCTGGAGACCGGAGCAGAAAGACTATTGCGTAGGACTGGAAGCAGATTACTTTGTCCGGGAAAAGGGCGGAGTCATGATCGATGATGTCTATGGAATCTGTGAAAAAAGTGATTCTGTGCTGGTGGAAGGACAGGAACTTGCACCATGGGAGATCCTGGCTCAGTTTCTGCAGGGAATGCTTAAATTTCTGGGAGTGGCAGAACTGGTCAAAAATACTAAATGTGTGGCGGTGACACTGCCCGGGCTGACGGAAATTCAGGTTGAGAATTTCCAGAAAGCATTTGAGATAATTGGATTTCCACATGAGAAATATATGCTGCTGGATTATGGGGAAAGCTTCTATTATTATGTGCTCTCACAGAAAAGAGAAACCTGGAACCGCAGTGTGGGATGGTATGCCTTTACACCGGAGAACGTGTCTTTTCGCAAGATGACAATGAACGGTGCAACAAAGCCTGTCACTGTAAAACTGGAAGAAGCTGTGGAGACAGAACTTCCTGCTGAGGGACAGGAGAGAGATTCGGAATTCAGTAAGTTTGTCCAGAAAACACTTGGCAGAGATCTGTTTTCCAGTATTCAGATCACAGGAGATGGATTTTCACAGGACTGGGCAGAGCAGTCTGTAAGGTTACTCTGTTATCAGAAAAGAAAGGTTTTCTATGGAAATAATCTTTTTGCAAAGGGTGCCTGCGCTGCAGGAAAAGAGAAAACAGAGAACAAGGCATTAAAGGGATATCGCTTTTTAAGCGATTCTCTGGTTATGGCTGATGTGGGGATGGAAATGAGAGTGATGGGTTCTCCTACCTATTATCCGCTGATCGAGGCAGGAAATAACTGGTATGACAGTAAGGCATCCTGTGAATTTATTCTTGATGATACAGAGGAGCTTGTGTTTATTGTAAGCACGTACCACAGACCGGAGAAAAGAAGGGTAGGAATGATGCTGCCCGGTATTCCGTTGCGTCCGGACAAGACTACCAGATTACGGCTGGAATTACAGTATGTCTCATCTGCAGAATGTAAAGTGACGGTTACAGATCTGGGATTCGGAGAAATGTTCCCTTCCAGTGGGAAAACCTGGACAGAGACAGTAGAATGGTAAAGGAGATGGAGCAATGAGCGGATATATTTTATGTCAGACAAAAAAAGCACAGCGTCCTTATTTTATAGAGAATATCAGTATGAATATTTATTCTATAGAAGAACTCTGTTATTATCTGTACCACAATCTTTACCTTGCTGATCATACTGTTTTTAATGAAGAATTATGCAACTGGCTCAGAGATGAGCTTGAACTTGTGCATCTGGCTGCAAAGCTGAAACAGAATCTGGAGAGAAATGTAAGTGTGGAAGAGATGATCTATCCTGTTTTCAAGGAGATCAATTACCTTACCTATGAGGAGATGAAAGGCTTTAACAGCAGGATTGTGACTTATGGAAAAGAAAAAGCGGCAGTCCGTCAGAAGAGAAAGGGAGATGCACTGACAGAAAACGGAATGTATGTGAACGCCATCCGGGTATACCAGAAACTCCTGGAAAGAGAGGATCTGTCTGAGCAGAGAAAAGGATTCGCAGCTTCAGTGCGCTATAATCTTGGCTGTGCATACAGTTATCTTTTTCAGATGGAAAAAGCACAGGAATGTTTTCTGGAAGCATACAGAGAAGCACATTCAAAAGATGCCTTAAAAGCTTATATCATAGCATACAGCAGTGTTCATGATAAGACAGATTATGATAAGGTTATGGAAGAACTTGAAGTAGATGAAGAACTGAAGAAAGATATAAAAGAAGAAATCAGGCAGTCTCTGAAAGCTTTCGAGTCTGTACCGGAAGAGAAAACAGATGAAAAAAATCTGGATGCCCTTCTGGAGAGACTTATGAAAGATTATCACAGAAGTACAGGTTCATAACTTACTCTTGACAGAGGCGGAGGTGTGTGATAGGATTAACACATACTTTCACATGGTAGAGTGGCTGTGTGATAAATAACAAAACAGATAAAGAGGAGATATTTATCATGAAAAAGAGATCTTTAGCAGTACTCATGGCAGGAGTTATGGCAGCTTCTATGATGACGGGTGTTGTTTCTGTATATGCAGATGCTGACAGTAAGACATTAACTGTAGGATTTGATGCACAGTATCCTCCTTTCGGATATAAAGACGATAATGGAGAGTATGTTGGTTTTGACCTTGACCTTGCACAGGAAGTATGCGACAATCTCGGATGGGAACTTGTAAAGAAACCGATCAACTGGGATTCCAAGGATATGGAACTGAATTCCGGTTCTATTGACTGTATCTGGAACGGATTTACTATGAACGGAAGAGAAGATGATTATACTTTCTCAGAGCCGTATGTAGATAACAGTCAGGTAATCGTTGTTGCAGATGATTCCGGAATTGAGAAGCTTACAGATCTTGCCGGTAAGACCGTTGGTGTGCAGGCAGCTTCCGCAGCACTGGATCTTCTTCAGAGTGAGGAAGAAGGCGGACAGAAAGAACTGGCGGATACCTTTGGAGCACTGAATGAATTTGCAGATTACAATACTGCATTCACAGAACTGCAGGCAGGGGCACTGGATGCACTGGCAATCGATGTCGGAGTTGCCAAATATCAGCTGAATTCCAGAGGAGAGGGATTCAAGATCCTTGATGAGACACTGAATACAGAACAGTATGCAATCGGATTTAAAAAGGGTAATACAGAACTCTGTGATATTGTGAATGCAGACCTTCAGAAACTTGCAGATGATGGAACGGTTGCAGAACTTGCTGAGAAGTATGAAATCGCAGATATGGTAACACTGAAAGCTTCTGATGATGCATCGACAGAGGATTCCAAAGATGCAACAGATGATGCAGAAACAGATAAAACAGAAGAAAAATAAGCAATACATAAAATACGAATACAGAATGGGATGCTTCCCGGTTTTCCGGGTGGCATCCCTCTTGTAGGTTTATGGAGGAGAGTACATGAGTTTTCAGGTAATGTTACAACAGCTTACCACGGGATTTGGGCAGACACTGCTGATCTTTTTTCTGACACTGTTATTTTCCCTGCCACTTGGCATGGTTGTATATTTTGGACGTGTGAGCAGGTTCAAGCCATTAAGCTGGATCGTTAAGGCGTATATTTCTAT
>SKFA01002181.1_pt1 | contig 10103 bp, 9 predicted proteins | sample 4820291 | NCBI WGS metagenome assembly SKFA01 (sample SAMN11008795, study PRJNA524170) | human gut metagenome | isolation source: fecal sample from pouch patient p30 | place: Israel: Tel-Aviv | reverse complement strand
AGCAGGCCCTGAGAAGCGGTGAAGGTGGTGGTAACAGCACCTGCACCCAGAGAGCCGTGCACAGCGCCTGCAGCGCCTGCCTCAGACTCCATCTCGACGACCTTGACCTGGTTGCCGAAGATGTTCTTCTGGCCCTGAGCGGACCACTGGTCCACAGAGTCAGCCATCGGAGAAGAGGGGGTAATGGGGTAGATGGCAGCCACGTCCGTGTAGGCATATGCTACATGAGCGGCAGCGGTATTGCCATCCATGGTTTGCTTTGCTCTAGGCATTTTTCTTCCTCCATTCAGAATTTGGTACCTTCTGCGCGGGGCAAACGTCTTTTTACCGGAGCCGGAGAACTCCCTTAAAAAACGTATTGCTCAACTGATAAGCGCCGCACTTCGCCGGAGCCGGAGAACTCCACAAAAGCACACGCTCATCGAGGGCAATAGCCCTGCCCGGGGCCGGAGAACCCCATGAAGGCACTATTGCTCATCTAATATAATAGCAAATTCCGCCGGTAAAGGCAACGCAAACCGACTGTAAAAACACAACAAAAATTCAAGAAATTTTTTAGCGCTTTTTTACAGATGTGTTCTTTGCTGCATCCATGACGGTGTTATGCTCCAAAATCCAGTATCCATGAGGCTTTTTCTTACAAAATTCTAAATTTATAATTGACATTTGTACAGATTCTGCCGTAAACTTTATCTATAGTATCATGCGCTGCACAGCGCAGGGGAGGACAGGCACAAAACGATGGATGCTGCACATTTTGAAAAGACGCTCTCGAGCGAAGTTCTCTTTGAGGGCCGGGTGGTCACGCTGACCAAAGACGTGGCTCTGCTGGAAAACGGTGAGACTTCTATCCGGGAGGTGGTCCACCACCACGGCGGGGCCTGCATCGTACCGTATTTTGAGGACGGCACTCTCTGCATGGTGCGCCAGTTCCGCTACGCCATGCAGCAGGAGCTGTGGGAGCTGCCCGCCGGCAAGCTGGAAAAGGGCGAAGACCCCTTCGAAGCCGCCAAGCGGGAGCTGGGCGAAGAGTGCGGCCTGACCGCCGACCACTACACCCCGCTGGGCGAGTTCTACCCCACGGTGGGCTATGACACCGAGATCATCTATATGTGGGTGGCCACCGGCCTGCACACCACCCAGATGCATCTGGACGACGACGAGTTCCTGACGCCCGACCGCATCCCGCTGGCAAAAGCCTACGAGATGGTCATGAGCGGCGAGATCAAGGACGGCAAGACCATCGCGGGTGTGCTCAAGCTCAAGGCGCTGGTGGACGAGGGCAGGCTGTGATACTCTACGAAGATACAGCCCTCGTGGTTCTGGACAAGCCCGCCGGGCTTTCCAGCGAGGACGGCGTACCCGCCGCCCTTCGGAAGCTCTGGGGCAGGCCCGACGCCTATGTGGGCGTCATCCACCGGCTGGACACCGGCGTGTCGGGTCTGATGGTCTACGCGAAGACCCCGCAGGCAGCCGCCGCCCTCAGCCGGCAGGTGACGCAGAGCCAGCAGGTTTATGCCGAACAGGATGGCCGGGCCGAGCCTGACGCCGGCACACCGGACGCGCCGCCTTTCGTGAAACAATACCGCGCCCTCATCGCAGGCGGGCCGGACGAAAAGCTGCCCGCCGAAGGCGTCCTGCGGGACTACTTATTCAAGGACAGCCGGAAAGGCCGTGTTTTTCCGGTGAGCCGTCCGCGCAAGGGCGTGAAGGAGGCTGTGCTGGAATATCGCATTTCTGCCTCCGCCCCGGACGGCAGCACCAGCCTCGCGGACATCACCCTCCACACCGGGCGCACCCACCAGATACGGGTGCAGTTCGCGTCCCGCCGCCACCCGCTCTGGGGCGATGGCAAATACGGCAGCCGCATCAAGGGAGACATTGCGCTTCAGAGCGCACGGCTCCGCTTCATCCATCCCGACACCGGAAAGGTAATGGACTTCCGCCTCCCGGTGCCCGGGACATGGCCCGCTTGGGGCATCAGACAGGAAAACGACAATGGAACAACAGTATAAAACAGATTCTGAAATATACGCCGTCCTCGAGCGGGAGATCATCGATTTGACCCTCCGGCCCGGCTGTTCGCTGAGTGAAAACCCGCTCTGCACCCGCTTCGGCGCGCCCCGCTCCCTCATCCGGGTGGTGCTGCAGCGGTTACAGGAAAACGGGCTGGTGAAGATCGTGCCTTACAAAGGCACGACTGTCACCCGGCTGAACCGGGACATCGTGGACGAGCTGATCTATGAGCGCATCGCGGTAGAGGCCCGGGTCTTGCGGGACTTTGCGCCCCACTGCACACCGGAGCACCGCGCCCTCATCCGCCAGCGTGCCGCCGCCTACGACGAGCTGGCCAAGGCCGAAACGCTGGACTTCAACCGTCTCTACGAGGCTGACACCCGGCTCCACGAGACGTGGTTCTCTGCCATGGGCAAGATGTATCTCTGGCGCACCTTGCAGAACGCCCACGCCGACTACAGCCGCTTCCGGATGCTGGACACTCTGACCACCGGCGGGCTCGCCGAGGTGGTGGCCGACCATCACAATCTCATCGACGCCATCGAGCGGTGCGACCTCGCGGCCTTTGAGCCGCTGGTGGAACGCCATTTGTATGGCGGCATCCGCCGCCTCGGCTCCAAGCTCACCGAGGAGTATGCCGATTATTTTGAATGATGTTCCATGGGGAACAAAAAAGCGCCTCTGCACGATGTGCAGAGGCGCTTTCTCATATCAGTTTATTGGAGATTTCATCCGACTGTTAGTCGTCATCTTCCACCAGTTTGTACTGGCTCAGGATCTTCTCGAAGTTCATGTAGTTTGCGTCTGCGTAAGTGTCGCATCTGGTGATCTGGCCTTCCATGACAGTCTGGACAGCAGTCTCACCCTGCACTTCGGCAATGCCCTTCACGATCATATACTTCGGCTTGCTGCCGTTGAAGCAATAAATCATTGCGACCGTCACAGGCACACCATTCTCAGTTTCCGTAAAAGCAATGCAGTCTGCCGGATACTCGGTAGAGCCGATTTTGTAGTAGCCCTGCATGATCTTGTACTTAGTGAAGTCTTTGATGACCGTGTCGTCGTCATCATCAGGCTTCGTCGGATACTTGCTCCAGTCAGTGACAGTATAAGTACCCTTAATGCCATCGATATCCCAGCTCTTTTTCTGAGCCTCATCGTGCAGGTTAATCTCATCCTTCCTATATCCCGGAGCAAGCGTTCTATTGTAACTCTTGTTTCCGTCAGTAGACTGGACAGCCTTCATGCTGACCGTCTCGCTGCCCGCCAGTATCTTCACGTTCATCTCAAGAGTATACTTCTCAGAGTTCATGTTCTTCAGATAGCTGCTCGTGAAAGGAACGACCTTGACATTAGTCATGCCAAGCTGCTCTGCAATGTTTTTATCAGTCGTCGTGCCGGAAGAGCTGGAGCTGCTGCTCGAAGAGCTGGAAGAAGAGCTCGAAGAGCTACTGGAGCTAGAGCTGGAGCTGCTGGAAGAGCTGCTGCTCGAGCTGGAAGAATCGCTGCTGGAGCCGCCGTTTCCGCCGCCGCCACCACCGCCGCAGGCGGTGAGCATCGAAACCGTCATAGCCGCAGCCAGTGCGACTGCCATTACCTTTTTTGCCAATCTCATGGTAAATTTCCTCCCACATTTTCAAAATCGACAGCGGAAATCCTCGTTCGGCCCCTCTGTTTCTCTAAATTTACCCCCCCTGTATCGATTTGTCAAGTAGTTTTGATAAATTTGTGTTATTTAATAAAATCGTCCCTGAAATTGCATCAATTTGACAACAAACGTCGTTTCAGTTTATCCCGGCATACAAGAGCCCTGTTCAACAAAGAAGCGGCACATCCACCGCAAAGGAGAATGTGCCGCTTTTCTATATTTTTTCTCAGCCCATCATGCCGGAGATGAAGATTTCCAGACCGATGCCGATGAGGATGACGCCGCCGAGGACGGAGGCTTTGCCGGAGAGCTTGGTGCCGAACTTTTTGCCGATGGCAAGGCCGGCCTCACAGATGAAGAAGGTGACGATTGCCACCATGAGGGAGCAGACCAGCGCCATGAACCAGCCGTACTCCGAGATGGTGAAGCCCACCGACAGCGCGTCAATGCTGGTGGCGACGCCCTGCATGAAGAGTGCGCCCGCGCTCAGCTCAGCGGCTTCCTCGGCCTCTTCGCCCTTGATGCCCTCGATGAGCATTTTACCGCCGATGTAGCCCAGCAGGATGAGGGCGATCCACGGGATGAACTTTTCAAACGAAGAGAACAGCTCCACGATGGTGTGGACGCAGACCCAGCCCGTCATGGGCATGACAGCCTGAAAGATGGCGAAGGTGCCTGCGATCTGGACGCCCCGGCGGCGGGACATCTGCGAGTCATGCAGGCCGTTTGCCATCGAGACGGAAAACGCATCCATGGCAAGGCCCACGCCCAGCAGGGCGCTGTTGAAGAAAAACAAAAAACTCCATTCCATAACGATGCCTCCTGATTTGACCGGAATTGGCGGGCAGACAAAAGACCCGGAATCGGCGCGCATTTCGCCAATTCCGGGTCGGATTTTTACAAACTGACTCCATGTGGAATGGGCGTGGTACTCGCACCAAAGCACATGAGTCTCGCAAATGAAAGCAAGCCAGACAGCCGCCCGGGCTGTCATTGTGTTGACTTGCTGCGCTGCCTGCAAAACAGCGCCTGCTACTCCCCCATGAGGATCTTTCTTGTTGTCCGGCTATAGTACCACACAAACAGCGGATTTGTCCAGTATAACCGTGATTTTTTGCAAAAACCTGCGGGAGAGCACCGCAGAAAGCGTGTACTCCCCCGCAGGGTCAGTTTATGTGTGGAAATAAGGTTTATTCCTCGTCGCCGGTGTCAGCCTCGGGAGCTTCGGCGGCCGATGCCTCATCGGCTGCCTCCATCTCCGCCAGCTGCTCGGCAGTGGGCTCGTCCTCGGTATCGGCCTCGATGCTCTCGGTCTGTGCCTCGTCGTCGTGGTCGGTGCGGGCCAGCACCATCACCTTATCGTTCTCGCCCAGACGCATGACCCGGACGCCGGAGCCGTAGCGGCTCTGGACGGGGATCTCGTTGGCGTGCAGGCGGATGATGATGCCCTCCTGACTGCTCAGCAGCACATCGTCGATGTCATCCACGATCTTGACGGCTGCCACCTTGTCCTTGGAGGCGTCGTAGTTGCGGATGCCCTTGCCGCCGCGGGCAGTGATGCGGTAGGTGTCGATGTCGGAGCGGCGGCCCTTGCCGTTTTCGGTCACGGTGAGCACCGTGCCGCCTTCGCGGCAGATGCACACGCCCACCACTTCGTCGCCTTCGGCCAGCTTGATGGCGCGCACGCCGTGGCCGCTGCGGCCCATGGGACGTGCATCCTCTTCGTTGAAGCGGATGGCCTGACCGTTGCGGGTGGCAACGATGAGCATATCGTGGCCGGAGGTCAGGCGGGTCCATGCCAGAGCGTCGCCCTCGTTCAGGGCAATGCCGATCAGGCCGCTCTTGCGGATGTTGGCGTACTGTTCCAGCGGGGTGCGCTTGATCAGACCCTGCTTGGTGACCATGGTCACATAGCCGCCCTCCTGCTCAGCGTCCTTGCTCTGGCAGATCATATTGGTGACCTTTTCGCCCTCGGCCAGCTGCAGCAGGTTGACAATGTTCATGCCCTTGCTGGTGCGGCTGCCCTCGGCGATGGTGTAGCCCTTGATGCGGAACAGGCGGCCCCGGTCGGTGACAAAGAGCACATAGTCGTGGGTGGAGCCTACGAACATCTCCTGCACGATGTCCTCTTCCTTGCGGGTCATGCCGGAGATGCCGCGTCCGCCGCGCCGCTGTGCCTGATAGGTGGCCTTGAGCTGACGCTTGATATAACCGGCCTCGGTCAGGGTGTAGACACACTGCTCCTCGGCGATCAGATCCTCGATATCCACCTCGCCGGTCACGGACTGGATCTCGGTGCGGCGCTCGTCGCCGAAGCGCTTCTTCATTTCCAGCAGTTCGTCCTTGACGATGGCAAGCACCCGGGCGTCATCGGCCAGAATGGCTTCCCAGTCCTCGATCTTGGCCTGCAGGCTTGCCAGCTCTTCCTCGATCTTCAAGATCTCCAGACCGGCCAGACGACCCAGCTGCAATTTAACGATGGCGTCTGCCTGCGGGTCGTCAAAGCCGAACTGCTCCATGATGGCAGCTTTGGCTTCTGCCATGCCGCCCTTGCAGGCGCGGATGGTGGCGATCAGCTCGTCCACGATGTCGGTGGCCTTCTTCAGACCTTCCAGAATATGGGCGCGCTCCTTGGCCTTTTTCAGGTCGTACTGGGTGCGGCGGCGCACCACTTCATCCTGAAACTCCACATACTTCTGCAGCATCTGCTTCAGGGTGAGCACCTTGGGCACCTTATGGTCGATGGCCAGCATAATGACGCCCACGGTGTCCTGCAGCTGGGTGTACTGGTACAGCTGGTTCAGAATGACCTGTGCATTGGCGTCCTTGCGGATATCCCCCACGATGCGCATACCCTTGCGGTTGGTCTCATCGTTCAGGCCGGTGATGCCCTCGATGCGCTTTTCCTTGACAAGGTCTGCCATGTGCTCGATCAGACGCGCCTTGTTGACCATATAGGGAATTTCCGTAATGACGATCTGGGTGCGGCCGTTCTTGGTCTCCTCAATGGTGGCGCGGCCGCGCAGGGTGATCTTGCCGCGTCCGGTGGCGTAGGCGGCGCGGATGCCGCTGCGTCCCATGATGATGCCGGCGGTGGGGAAGTCCGGGCCCTTGATGTGCTCCATCAGGCCGGGCAGGTCGATGTCCGGGTCATCGATATAGGCGATGCAGCCGTCAATGACCTCGCTCAGGTTGTGGGGCGGGATGTTGGTAGCCATACCGACCGCAATGCCCTGACTGCCGTTGACCAGCAGGTTCGGGAAGCGGCAGGGCAGCACGCTGGGCTCCTTTTTGGTCTCGTCAAAGTTGGGGTCCCAGTCGATGGTGTCCTTCTCGATATCGGTCAGCATTTCCACCGCCATGCGGCTCATACGGGCCTCGGTGTAACGATAAGCAGCCGGGGGGTCGCCGTCCACAGAACCAAAGTTACCCTGACCATCCACCAGCGGATAGCGCAGCGAGAAGTCCTGTGCCAGACGTACCATGGCATCGTAGACCGATGCGTCGCCGTGGGGGTGGTAAGAGCCCAGCACCGCACCAACGGTATCGGCAGATTTGCGGTATGCATGGCTGGGGTCGTTGCCGCGCTCATGCATGGTGTACAGGATGCGGCGGTGGACGGGTTTCAAGCCGTCCCGCACATCGGGCAGGGCGCGGGACACGATGACCGACATGGAATAGTCCAGGAAGGCCGTTTCGATCTCCTTTTTGACGTCGCGGATGATCTTTTTGGTTCCGCTGCCCGGTATCATCACATAATCTTCTTCCATTATTTCCTCCGTAGGGTTTGACCCTTTCTTTTATATCGGAAAGGGATTTTTTCTCGGAAAACAGCCTCGCCCTCTCAGGCGCTTACACGTCCAGCTTTGCGTACTGGGCGTTGGTCTCGATAAAGCGGCGGCGCGGCTCCACCTGATCGCCCATCAGGATGGTAAAGGCTTCATCGGCCTTCTCGGCATCGTCAATGGTGATCTGTACGATCACGCGGTTATCGGGGTTCATGGTGGTCTCCCACAGCTGTTCGGGGTTCATCTCACCAAGGCCCTTATAGCGGTTCACCTTTGCGCCGGGCATTTCCTGCGAAAGCACGGCCATTTCGGCGTCGTTGTAGGCGTACTTGATGGTGTTGCCCTTCTGCACCTTGAACAGGGGCGGCTGGGCCACATACACATGGCCCTGCTCGATGAGCGGGCGCATATAGCGGAAGAAGAAGGTCAGCATCAGGGTGCAGATGTGGGAGCCGTCCACATCCGCATCGGCCATGATGAACACCTTGTCGTACCGCAGCTTGGAGATATCGAACTCGTCACCGATTCCGCAGCCCAGCGCCAGCACCACCGGCATCAGCTTGTCGTTGCCGTAAATTTTATCGGCGCGGGCCTTTTCCACGTTCAGCATCTTGCCCCACAGCGGCAGGATTGCCTGGATGTTGGAATCACGCCCCTGCTTGGCAGAGCCGCCAGCAGAGTCACCCTCGACGATGAAGATTTCGGTCTTGGCGGGGTCATTCTCGTGGCAGTCTGCCAGTTTGCCCGGCATACGGTTGCTTTCCAGCGCACTCTTGCGGCGCACCAGGTCGCGGGCCTTTTTGGCTGCGGCACGGGCGCGGGCTGCCTGGGTCACCTTTTCAAACACAGCCTTGGCAACAGCAGGGTTTTCTTCCAAAAATTCGCTGAGCTTGTTGTACACAATGTTGGAAACCAGCGTCTTGATGTAGGTGTTGCCCAGCTTGGCTTTGGTCTGGCCCTCAAACTGCGCTTCCTGCAGCTTGACGGAAACAACGGCGATCATGCCTTCGCGCACATCGCTGCCCTGCCAGTTTTCATCCTTCTCCTTCAGGTAGCCCTTGGCACGGCCAAATTCGTTAAACACGCGGGTCAGCGCGGTTTTCAGGCCTTCCTCGTGGGTGCCGCCCTCCGGGGTGTGCACGTTGTTGGCAAAAGAAAGGATCAGCTCGTTGTAGCTGTCGCAGTACTGCAAAGCAACTTCGGCCACAGCGCCGTTGGCTTCGCCTTTCATATAGATGACCTGCGGGTGCAGCGGGGTCAGGTCGCGCTTTTCATGCAGATACTGCACAAAGCTGCGCACGCCGCCCTCATAGCACATGGATTCCTGCGGCGGTACACCGTCGTTTTTCTCAATGCTTTCGGGGCGCTCATCCGTCAGGGTAATGCGCACACCGGCGTTCAGGAAGCTTTCTTCCCGCAGGCGCTTGAGCAGGATCTCATAATCGTATTCGGTGGTTTCGGTGAACATTTCCGGGTCTGGCTTAAAAGTAACGGTGGTACCCGTAGATGCCGCCACACCGATCTTTTTCAGGTCTCCATCCGGTTTTCCACGCTTGAAACTCTGCTCGTACTCGGCGCCGTCACGGCGCACATGCACACCCAGCCATTCGCTCAGCGCGTTTACAACGCTGGCGCCGACGCCGTGCAGACCGCCAGCCACTTTGTAGCCGGAATCCTCGCCGCCAAACTTGCCGCCGGCATGCAACACGGTATACACGACCGTGACAGCCGGGATGCCCAGTTTGGGCTGGATATCCACCGGGATACCGCGGCCGTTATCACTGACTTCAATGATATTGCCCGGCTTGATGGTCACTTCAATATGGGTGCAGTACCCGGCCAGAGCTTCATCGATGGAGTTATCCACGATTTCATAAACCAGATGATGCAGACCGGAAGGGCCTGTGGAACCGATATACATGCCGGGGCGCTTGCGCACAGCTTCCAGCCCTTCCAGGACCTGGATCTGCGCGCCGCCGTACTCATGGTCGGTCGCCGTTTCGCGGTTGGTTTCGGTGATGATTTCTTCTGACATGAACTTTCCTCCCATTTCTTACGAGGTGCGGGGATTTCGGCAGCTTTTTTTCAAAAGCTTAAACCGGCATTTCTGCCGTTATCAGGGTAAAACCTGCCCTTTGGTATATCTGGGGTGCATTTTTGTATCTGTAAAAATTATAGACGCTTTTTTGTCCGCCTAACGTTTTTCTGCAGTTTTACTGCCCCATATCAAACTTTGCCGCGCGGTTGCGGATGGCGGCGGTGGATATCTGGGTAATATAAACCGTATCATCGGGAAAATCTGTCAGGACAAAGCTTTTTGGCATACTGCCGCTCACATCCACAACAGCCCCTTCCTGCTGGGCATGCCGCAGGAATTCATCGGTGATCTTTGCCTTCTGGCCCGCATCGGTTGCGGTATCCAGGTCAAACACCCCGATGACGTCCCGCGTATTTACGATAAAATCCTGACCTAAGTGAAGATACATGATAATTAGTAATGAGAAATTGAGGCAGAACAAACTGCCGGGTTTGTCTTTTGGGGATCACGGTTCAGGAATGGGATGGCACTCTGCGCCGCCCTTTGGTCATCTCAAAATTTAGAAATTTTATTTCCGTATCGCGTCAATTTTTGCAATGTTTTTATTTTGAAC
>SKFA01002180.1_pt1 | contig 10118 bp, 10 predicted proteins | sample 4820291 | NCBI WGS metagenome assembly SKFA01 (sample SAMN11008795, study PRJNA524170) | human gut metagenome | isolation source: fecal sample from pouch patient p30 | place: Israel: Tel-Aviv | reverse complement strand
AAATAATATAAAATAATAAATAACAATAAAAATCAATAAGGAAACGGAAATTTATATATGTTGTCAAAATATGCTTCAAAAATGACATGATCTTATAACAGGAGGAACAAAAAAGAATGTTTGTAGAAGAACGACATCAGGAAATATTACGTTTGCTAGAAGAAAATGAAAAAGTGAAAGTAAAGGATCTAAGCAAACGCTTTGAAGTAACAGAGGATTGTATTCGTAAAGATCTGGCAAGTATGGAGGTAAAGAACCTTTTAAAAAGAACATATGGTGGAGCGGTTCGCCCTGATACATTGCATCCAGGACATAATAATATTGTATCGACAAGAAAAGATAAGAATATAAAAGAAAAACAACAGATTGCAAAAAAAGCAGTTGAGTTGATTCGTAATGGAGATATGATATTTCTTGATATATCAACGACGAATATTGAATTGGCAAAAGAAATTATAAAAAGAGAACTTCAGATTACAGTGGTAAGCTGCATGCTTGATATAGCAGAATTATTTACAACAACAAAAAATGTAAATTTTATTTTGCTTGGTGGACAGTTTAATCGCAGTCAGAATGGATTTTTAGGTGAATTAACGAGACAGATGATGGAAAATTTCCGATTTGATATTTGTTTTATGGGCGTTGTAGGTGCGGATCTTTTCAATAATGTGATCACGACGTATGTTCCGGAAGACGGCATTATGAAACGTGATGCAGTACAAAAAAGCAGTCAGTGCTATCTTGTTATGGAAAGTAATAAGTTTGATTTTAAAGCGAACTATGTATATGCTACCTTTAATGACATAGAAGGAGTTATCTGTGAGAGGGAACTTTCAGAGGAAATTAAGAAGAAATTAGAAGAATATCAGACAAAGATCATATAGAAAAATAGAAAGGACAAAGACTATGGATGGATTATATCAGACACAACGAATCAAAGATTTAAAAGATAAAATGTTGTCAGAGCCAAGATATGCATCAATTGAGCAGGCACTGATCATCACAAAAACATATCAGGAAAATGAAGATGATCCAAGAATCATCCAGAGAGCCAAATCTTTAAAGGCAGCATTAGAACAGATGGAGATTCGTGTAGAACCGGATGAGCTGATCGTTGGAAATCGTACAGCCGGAGTCCGTTATGGAGTTGTATTTCCAGAGAGTGGAAGTACATGGGTCGATAAAGAATTTGAAACACTTCCAACAAGACCGCAGGATCGTTTCAATGTGCATCAAGAAGATATTGAAACATTCCGCAAAGTCATCAAACCATATTGGGAAGGAAAATCCTTAGAAGATGTCCTGAACCAGAGATATGGAAAAGAGATCAACGAGATCGCTAAAGTTGTAAAGATCAATCAGAAAGACCATGCACAAGGACATATCTGTCCAAACTGTGTAAAATGGTTAAAGATGGGACCACAGGGACTACTTGATCAGGCAGAAGAAAAATTAAAGACATGTAAAGAAGGGCAGAAAGACTTCTATGAGAGTGTTAAGATCGTTATGGAAGGTGCCAAACATTTTATGGTCCGTTATCACGATCTGATCATGGATATGGCAGAAAATGAATCAGATGAAACAAGAAAACAAACAATGATCAAAGTAGCCAGAAACTGTAAGAATATTTCTGAAAGACCAGTACAGACATTCCACGAAGCAGTGCAGTCTACATGGTTTTTATTTGTTATCTTACAGATGGAATCCAATGCATCTTCATTTTCACCAGGAAGATTAGACAGACATTTAGCACCTTATTATGAAAAAGATATCAAAGATGGAATCTTAGATAAACAGCAGGCATTAGAGATCATTGAATGCTTATGGCTGAAATTTAACGAGATCGTATACATGAGAAATTCTCACGGAGCTAAATATTTCGCTGGATTCCCAATCGGATTTAATATTGCGATCGGTGGGCAGGATGAAAATGGAAATGATACATATAATGATCTTTCTTTCTTATTCTTAGAATCACAGAAGCACTTAGGACTTCCACAACCAAATCTTTCTGTCAGACTTCACGAAGGAACATCGGATGAGTTATTAAAAGAAGCAGTCAGAGTCGTAGCCAAAGGAAGCGGAATGCCACAATTCTTTAATGATAAGGCAGTGATCCCATCTATTCAAGAATTAGGAATCGAAGAAAAAGATGCCAGAGACTACGCGATCGTAGGATGTGTAGAATTAACAACACAGGGAAATAACCTTGGATGGAGTGACTCTGCAATGTTTAACTTGAACAAAGCATTGGAAGTCACATTAACTGGTGGAACATGTCTCTTAACCGGAGAAAAGATCGCACCAGATTATGGAAATCTTGAAACATACGAGACATTTGAAGACTTGGAAGCAGCATTCAAGAAACAGATTAATTATTTTATGGATAAGATGATCCTTGCATGTGAAGAAGTAGAGAAGGCACATATTGATCTTCTTCCATCTCCATTCTTATCAGCTTCTATTGAGAACTGCATGGAAAATGGAATGGATGTCACAGCAGGGGGAGCAAAGTATAATTTATCTGGAATTCAGATGATCCAGGTTGCCAATCTGGCAGACAGCCTTGCTGCGATTAAGCAGCTGGTGTATGATGAAAAAAGATGCACACAAAAAGAAATGCTTGATGCATTAAAGAACAATTTTGAAGGATATGAAATCTTAAGAGCCATGTGCGTTAATAAAGTTCCAAAATACGGAAATGATATTGATGAAGTTGATAAACAGGGAACAAAATGGGCAGATTATTTCAAGAATCGATTAAGAACATTTAAGAATTATCGAAATGGTCCATATCACACAGGTATGTATACCGTATCAGCTCATGTACCAATGGGTGAAAATGTCGGGGCAACTCCAGATGGAAGATACGCAGGGGAGCCACTGGCAGATGGAGGAATGTCTCCAGTATATGGAAGAGATATCAAAGGACCAACAGCCGTATTAAAATCTGTATCCAAATTAGATAAGACATTGACAACGAATGGTGGATTGTTGAATATGAAATTCCTTCCAGAATTTTTTAAGACAGAGACAGGAATTGATAAGTTTGCGAATTTCTTAAGAACTTTTGTTGATCTTGAGATTCCACATATCCAGTTTAATGTAGTAAGAAAAGAAGACCTGCTTGCAGCAAAGAAGAATCCAGAACAATATCGTGGATTGACTGTTAGAGTTGCAGGTTACACAGCCTACTTTACAGAACTTGCCGATGAACTGCAAAATGAGATCATCGCAAGAACAAGTTATGGAGATATTTAAGATGACAGGAAAAGTATTTGATATTCGTAGATTTTCAACGCACGACGGAGATGGGATCCGTACTACAGTCTTTTTAAAGGGATGTCCTTTAAAATGTGTGTGGTGTCAGAATCCAGAAGGAATTTCCATTCGCAAAAGACCAATCTATTTTGAAAATCGATGCATACATTGTAAAACTTGTATTGCTAAATCAAAAGAACACGGAGTTACACTGGAAGAAGACCAGATTCATCTTCATCCTGACAAAAATGAAGACTGGAATACGATCATTGAGTGGTGTCCAACGGGAGCGATCGCTATGGATTCCAGAGAGATGACTGTGGAGATGGTGATGGAAGAAATCCGCAAAGATAATCCATTTTACCGCCACGGAAACGGCGGGGTTACGATCTCAGGTGGGGAACCACTTTTACAGTGGAAGTTTACAAAAGAGCTGTTAAAAGCATGTAAAAAAGAAGGAATCCACACTGCGATTGAGACATCTCTTTATGCAGAGCAGGAAGTGATCAAAGAAATTCTTCCATATTTAGATTGTATCTTTGCAGACCTTAAGTTAGCAACAGAGAAAGATCATATGCATTATACAGGGGTTTCAAATCACAAGATCAAAGAGAATATCAGATACTTACTAGAGACATCAAATAGAAACAAAGTGATCATAAGAACACCGATGATCCCAGGCATGACTGCAACCAGAGAGAACATCAAAGGGATTGCAAAATATTTAAATGGAATCTATCAGTATGTTTCTTATGAAATCTTAAACTATAATCCACTGGCAGAAGCCAAATATCATTTGGTAGATAAAGAATACTGTTTTGAAGAAAATCCTAAATTGTACACGAAAGAACAGATGCAGGAATTTAAGAATTGGGCAATTGAGGGTGGATTAGAAAATATTATTATTGAATCATAATAAATATGTATCATGAAGAAAAAAGTGAAATGTACAGCCGTTTTGTGCGACTGTATTTCACTTTTTTACGTTATGCTTCGAGCTGTTTTCCTAGAAAATCAGAAGCAATTTTGGCAATTTTAAACTCCTGATCATCTAATTCATCTTCAATAGAAAGAATACATACAAATCCAACGGCTTCACTTTCTGCAATGATCGTAGAAAGACACACATAGCGAAATACCTCTGGGAAGTCCAAGATCAGAGGAAAGAAATCTTCTTTTTCACGGTCCATCAATATATGTTTTCGATCTATCAAAGCTTCTTCAGCCTTTTCATCTAATAATTTTCCGATTAGTTTTTTGGCATTTGGTCCGGCAGCAGCGATCACACAGTCTTGATCACAAATACAGATTGTATGTGGAATCTGAGCAGCGATCGATTCTGCATATAGCTTCGCACTGTTTCCTAGTTCACCGATCGGGGAATATTTCTTTAAAATGATATCGCCGTCCCTCTCTGTAAATATCTCCAAAGGATCGCTTTCTCTGATGTGCATGGTTTTTCGTATTTCTTTTGGTATAACGATCCGGCCAAGGTCATCAATCCTTCGTATAATACCTGTAGCTTTCATTCTTAAGATCCTCCATATTCATTGGTTTTCATGTATGCTTGTAGTATTTGTAAAATCATTGGTTTTATACCCGGATTATGGTATAATATTTCATTAACAGAGAAAAGGTAAGGAGAATTAAGATGAAATTTCATACACAATTAAAAGCGAAAGATATTTTTAAATTTTCATTAGCATACACGTATTCCGGAGTACAGGCGATTTTGACGATTTTTATGCTGGGAGTCGGAGCATATATGATCGTCCACGGAATCGGTCAGCCAGAAGGACAGACGAATATTATTTTTGGTGTAGTTGTTATTGCATTATTTGTTGTCATTAATCCACTGATGATATATGTAAAAGCAAAGAAACAGGCAATTGAGAATCCAGTATACAAGAATCCAACATACTACACTTTACGAGATGATGGTATTTTTGTAGAGCTAGGAGAAGAAAGTGCAACGATCGAGTGGGCCAGAGTTTATAAGGTCACACATTTTATGGGACTGACATTATTGTATACAGGAAAACAGCAGGCATTTGTATTTCCAGATTATGAACTTGGTGATGACAGAGAAAAGATGTTAGATTATATGAAAGAACACATCAAAGAAGCAAGAAAGAAGGCTGTTCAGACACAGACAGATGGAGGAGATATTTCAAAATATTCCAAGGCATCAGCAGAAACTGAGCGGGAAGAGACAGAAGTAGAAACGGAAACTCAGGTTGAAGCATCAGGATCAGAAGTTCAAGAGAAATCAGAAGGAGAAGAATAGAAAATGATCGTACAAAGTTTTTGTGCAGAAGATACGTATGAGATCGGAAAGAAGATCGGACAGGAGGCACAGCCTGGACAGGTGATCTGTTTATATGGAGATCTTGGGGTTGGTAAGACTGTATTTACAAAAGGGTTGGCAGATGGACTTGGTATCACAGAACCAATTCAGAGTCCGACTTTTACGATCGTAAGAGAATATGAAGAGGGAAGGCTTCCACTATATCATTTTGATGTTTATCGTATTGGTGATATTGAAGAGATGGACGAGATCGGATATGAAGATTATGTTTATGGAGAAGGAGTCTGTCTGATCGAATGGGCAAATCTGATCGAGGAGATTCTGCCAGATCATTATCAAAAGATTACGATCCGTAAAGATTTAGAAAAAGGATTTGACTATCGAGAGATTGAAATGGAGGAACAATAGATGAAATTATTAGTACTGGACAGCTCTGGTCTGGTAGCTTCTGTGGCATTGATCGAAGATGATCAGTTGATCGCAGAGTATACGACTGGAAATAAATTAACACATTCTCAGACGTTACTTCCGATGTTAGATGAAGTAATCAAGAGAACATCCTTTGAGATAGAAGATATTGATGCGGTTGCGGTAGCAAAAGGACCAGGTTCTTTTACGGGACTTCGCATTGGTGCAGCAACAGCCAAAGGATTAGGGCTGGCACTGGATAAACCGATCATTCCTGTGCCAACTGTAGATGGGCTTGCATATCAGTTATTTGGAACGTCCATGATCATTTGTCCAATGATGGATGCCAGAAGAAAACAAGTGTATACAGGATTTTACCGATTTGAAGGCAGTGAAATGAAAGTCTTAAAGGAACAATGTGCCCAGAGTGTAGAAGATACTTTGATACAGTTGAGGGAATACAATGAACCAGTTGTATTCCTTGGGGATGGCGTACCAGTATATAAAGAAGAAATCTTAGAGAAGATGGGTGATCTGGCAATTTTTGCTCCAGCACATGCAAACCGCCAGAGAGCAGCAGCAGTCGGAGCGTTAGCACAAGTATATTTTGCACAGGGAATTTATGAAAGTGCAGACGAATTTGTGCCAGAATATTTAAGAAAATCTCAGGCAGAACGAGAGAGAGAAGAGAGGCTTCATGGACAAAAGTAGTATAACAGCCAGAGAATGGCATGTGAGGAAAGCACTTCCAGAAGATCTTCCAATGATCGCAGAGATAGAAAAACTTTCTTTTCACAGACCATGGAGTTTCGATAGTATTGAGTCTTTCTATTATCGTAAAACTAGTGATATTTATGTATGGAGAGACAGAAATCGTATTAGTGGATATATAATCGCTGAGCATGTGTTAGATCAGGCAGAATTACATAGGATCGCAATGATTCCATTTATAAGGAAAATGGGAATTGGCACATTGTTGTTTCATGAGTTCAGACGAAGGTATCAGGAGATAGGGGTAGACACGATCTATTTGGAGGTCAGAGAATCAAACGAAGCAGCGTATCAGTTTTATTTAAAGAATGGATTTGAAGAATATGGACGCAGAGCAAAGTATTATAAGGATCCGATCGAGGATGCGATCTTAATGTTTTGTGAAATTTCAACAGATGACCAATCATTTCCACTGGATTCTTCAGAAACGCCCGTTTATAATGATGAGCGTAAGGAGGAGAATGAGATGAAGTGTAATGTATGTGGACAGTTATTAAACAATAAAACAGATTATATAGAAGTTAAAAAAGAATGGGGGTATTTCTCAAACAAAGATACGCAGATTCATGAATTTAAGATTTGTGAGAGATGTTACGATCGTATCGTAAAACAATTTGAGATTTCTCCAAAGGTAACAGAGAAGAGTGAGATATTATCATAAAAGGTGATTTATGTTAGATGTATGTTTACTTGGAACCGGTGGAATGATGCCGCTTCCATATAGAAAGTTGACCGCATGTATGACAAGATTCAACGGGCATAGTCTGTTGATCGACTGCGGGGAGGGAACACAGGTAGGAATTAAAGAGAGGGGCTGGAGTGTTAAACCATTAGATGCGATCTGTTTTACACATTTTCATGCAGATCATATCAGTGGACTTCCAGGACTTCTTTTAACACTTGGAAATGCAGAACGAACAGAACCTCTTTTGATCATAGGACCAAAAGGCGTAGAAAGGGTTGTGAATTCACTGCGCGTGATCGCACCAGAACTTCCATTTCCGATCGAATTTTATGAATTAAATGAGAAAGAGCACGTTATTGAGATGGATGGCTATAAAATTGAAGCTTTCTATGTAAAACATAATGTGCCTTGTTATGGCTATAATATGATCATCCCAAGAGCTGGGAAGTTTGATCCTGTAAAGGCAAAGGAAAATGACATCCCGATGAAATACTGGAACAGGCTTCAAAAGGGAGAAACTGTGACAAGTGAAGATGGTCGTGTACTTACAAGTGATATGATCTTAGGAAGTCCTAGACCTGGAATTAAATTGACATATTGTACGGATACAAGACCAGTCCAGACAATTTCTGAACACGCAAAGAATGCAGATTTATTTATTTGTGAAGGAATGTATGGAGAAGAAGGAAAAGAAAAGAAAGCAAGAGAATATAAACACATGACATTTTACGAAGCTGCGCATCTTGCAAAAGAAGCAGATGTAAAACAGATGTGGTTAACTCATTATAGTCCGTCATTAGTCCGGGCAGAAGAATTTATGGGGAAAGTGAAGTCGATTTTCCCTAGAGCAAAAGCTGGAAAAGACGGTAAGACGATAACTTTAGATTTTCAGGAAGAATAGGAGAATACGATGAGCGATAAGATTAAGATTCTGGCAATCGAATCTTCCTGCGATGAGACAGCGGCAGCAGTTGTAGAGGATGGAAGATGTGTAAAATCCAATATCATTTCATCTCAGATCGAACTGCATAAGCTATATGGCGGTGTTGTCCCTGAGATTGCCTCAAGAAAACATGTAGAGAAAGTGAACTTTGTAGTAAGAGAAGCATTAAAAGAAGCAGGAGAAACATTAGACAGTATTGATGCGATCGCGGTTACTTATGGACCAGGATTAGTCGGTGCACTATTAGTTGGTGTGGCAGAAGCGAAAGCACTCGCGTTTGCAAAGAAGAAACCATTGGTAGGAGTGCATCATATTGAAGGACATATCTGCGCTAATTATATTGAACATCCAGATTTAGAACCTCCATTTTTATGTCTGGTCGTATCAGGGGGGCATACACACCTTGTTGATGTCAAGGATTATGGAAAATACGAGATCATTGGGTGTACAAGAGATGATGCAGCAGGAGAAGCCTTCGATAAAGTAGCACGTGCGATAGGACTGGGATATCCAGGAGGTCCAAAGATTGAAGCCTTAGCAAAAGAGGGAGATAAGAATGCAATTTCATTCCCTAGAGCCAAAGTAAATGATTCCAAGATGGACTTTAGCTTTAGCGGGTTAAAATCCTCTGTATTAAATTATTTAAATAAATGTGAGATGAAAGGGGAAGAAGTAAACCGTGCGGATGTCGCGGCTTCTTTCCAGGAAGCGGTTGTAGATGTTTTGAGTTCTCACGGAGTAGAAGCGGCGAAAGAATTAGGATACAAGAAACTTGCAATCGCAGGTGGAGTTGCATCCAATGGAGCATTTCGTGCAAAAATGATCGAGAGATGTAAGGAAGCAGGAATTGAATTTTATCATCCATCTCCTATTTTCTGTACAGATAATGCAGCAATGATCGGGGTTTGTGGATACTATGACTATATCAATGGTGTAAGAAGCGGTTTAGATCTGAATGCGGTACCTGGATTAAAGATTGGTACCAGACAGGGGTAAATACATGGGAGAAAAAATTGCGGCAATCGTTTTGGCAGCAGGAGAAGGAAAAAGAATGGGAAGCGGAATCCCAAAACAATATATGCTGATCAAATCAAGGCCTTTGGTGTACTATGCGCTGAAGGCTTTTGAGGAGAGCGCTGTAGATGAGGTTATTCTTGTTACAGGAGAAGACGAGATAGATTACTGTAAAGAGTATATTGTAGACCGTTATCATTTTAATAAGGTGAAAAAGATCGTGCCAGGCGGATGGGAACGTTATGCATCCGTTTATTTTGGGCTTGAAGCAATTGAGGATGCAGATTATGTACTGATCCATGATGGAGCACGTCCGATGATCAGTGCAGAATTAATACAAAAATGCATATACTATGTAAAAAAATATCGTGCATGTGTCGTGGGAATGCCATCGAAAGATACGATTAAAGTTGTTGATGAGGAGAATTACGCGATCCGTACACCTGAGAGAAAAACATTGTGGCAGGTTCAGACACCACAATGTTTTGAATTTGACCTTGTAAAAAAGGCATATGAAAAGATGATGGAAAATGATGATGGAAAAGTAACCGATGATGCAATGGTAGTAGAAACATATGGGAATGTGCCGGTAAAACTGTTTGAAGGTGGTTATGATAACATTAAGGTCACGACACCAGAGGATGTTAGACTTGCAACGAATCTTGTACGTGTAAGGAAAGTTTTTCACAAGCTTCATGTGTTACATGATAAGTTGATATATCTACAGA
>SKFA01002178.1_pt1 | contig 10122 bp, 9 predicted proteins | sample 4820291 | NCBI WGS metagenome assembly SKFA01 (sample SAMN11008795, study PRJNA524170) | human gut metagenome | isolation source: fecal sample from pouch patient p30 | place: Israel: Tel-Aviv | reverse complement strand
ATATTATACAATGAGAAATCAAGACATAATGATATTTGATACCACAAAGAACAGGATGTGATCATATGAAAATTGAAAAGATCAGCGATACCCAGATCCGCTGCACTCTTACGAAAGAAGATCTGGACAGTCACCAGATCCGTATCAGTGAGCTTGCCTACGGCACGGACAAGGCCAAGAAGCTTTTCCGGGAAATGATGCAGCAGGCCCAGATCCAGTTCGGCTTTGAAGCAGATAACATCCCGCTGATGATAGAAGCAATCCCGATAAGCGGGGAAAGCGTAGTCCTGATCATCACCAAGGTTGAGGATCCTGAGGAGCTTGACACCCGTTTTTCCAAGTTTTCACCATATAAGAAATCCAAACCGGATGCCCTTCACTTTGACGGGGCTGACAATATCATTGATATTTTCCAGAAGCTTTATGAAGAGACAAAGAAAGCCATCTCCAGCGAGGATTCCTCTGAAAAGCAGAAGAACGCCAGCGCAAAGAACGACCAGGCTGCCTCATCTTCTGGAACTTCTGAAAATGAGGATGATGCCGCGAAGATTTCCGTTAATCTTGTAAGGCTTTACAGCTTCCGTACATTAGATGATGTGATTGCGGCAGCCCATGGGCTGGACGGCTTCTATAAGGGCGTGAATACCCTTTATAAGGATGAGAACGCACTTTACCAGCTGATCGTACATCAGTCTTCCTGCACTGCGGAGGAGTTCAACAAGGTCTGCAATATTCTCTCTGAATATGGCAGCGGGCATGCTTTTACTCCTGCCGGAGAAGCACACTTAAAAGAACATGGAGAACTGATCCTGCGCAAGGCACTGCAGCAGCTCGCCCAAATCTGATAAATAAAAAGGACTGGCATTTCGCGCCAGTCCCTTTTATTTATCACTTAGTATATAACCGAACTACGGTACTATATACTAAAGCGTGTTTGAAAAATCATTCCCGCAATCTGCACGCCCCACTTTGCGGGAGATTTTGCCCGAATTCGGTTGCCGTAGCCCGCTACGGCGCCCTCATCCGGACAAAATCTCCCACAAATTGTGACGCACAAGTTACATGTGAAAGGCAGGTTTTACCAATGAACTGCAATAAAAAAGATCTTTTACTTTATGCCGTTACTGACCGCAGCTGGTTAAATGGCAGAACTTTATACGAGCAGGTAGAGGATGCCCTGAAAGGCGGTGCCACATTTATCCAGCTCCGTGAAAAAGATCTGGATGCTGACAGCTTTCTGAAGGAGGCTTTGGAAATTAAAGAACTATGTGCACATTATCATGTGCCATTTGTAATTAATGACAACGTAGAGATTGCGAAAAAAATTGACGCCGACGGCGTGCATGTAGGACAGCATGATATGGAAGCATCCAATGTGCGGGCGATTCTTGGACCGGATAAAATCATCGGTGTTTCTGCCCAGACAGTAGAGCAGGCAGTGCTTGCCGAAAAAAATGGTGCTGATTACCTGGGTGTCGGTGCTGTATTCCATACCGGAACCAAGAAAGATGCCAACAGCATCAGCCATGAAACTGTGAAGCAGATTTGCCAAGCAGTAAACATCCCGGTTATTGCTATTGGCGGAATTTCCCGTGAAAATGTTATGGAGCTTCAGGGTACCGGAATCTGTGGAATTGCAGTAGTCAGTGCTATCTTCGCAGCAGAAAATATTACAGAAGCCACAAAGGAGCTCAAAGAACTTACCAAGAACATGATTCAGAGCTGCGAAGCAAATCACTAGGAGGTTACTTATGTTAAAGGGTGCAATCTGGGATCTGGACGGAACTCTTCTGGATTCCATGTCCGCCTGGGATCATGTAGGCGAAATTTACCTGCGAAGCCAGGGAATCGAGCCGGAGCCTGATCTTAATGAGATAATTGCTACTATGAGTCTTCAGCAGGCAGCTGATTACTTTATTGATTATTATGGCGTAAAGCAGACACCTGACGATCTGATCAAAGGCGCTGTCGCAATTGTAGATGACTTCTACCGCTATGAGGCTCAACTAAAGCCTCACGCAGCCAAATTCCTCACACAGCTTCATCAGGCAGGTGTTAAAATGTGCATCGCAACCGCTGCAGAACGATCTCTGGTAGAGACCGTTCTGACTCGCTGTGGGGTGCTTCATTGTTTCAGTGAAATATTTACCTGTACTTCCGTAGGAGCAGGTAAGGACGAACCAGCTATCTATCGGGAAGCTATGAAATTTCTTGGTACTGACAGAAGCAATACTATTGTTTTCGAAGATTCTCTCCATGCACTGACAACAGCCAAAAATGATGGTTTCTATGTGGCTGCTGTTTATGATGAGCACGAGGAACACCAGGATAAAATCCGCCGTATTGTGGATTGCATAATTACAGACTATGACAATCCGGAAGAATTTAACAAATTTATTCAAGGCATTTAGAAAATTTTTGAAAAATCATTTCCTGATTTTTCAGCAGTTCTCTAACTAATCTGCCACCTTACATGACTTCCCTTCTCGTCCTTCGTAACGATTAGCTGGTCTTCAATTTCCTGTTTCAATTCCGTTACATGGGAAATAATACCGATCAGTTTGCTGCCACCAGCAAGTTCCTGAAGAACCTTTACGGCCTGCTCTCTGGAATGCTCATCTAATGAGCCAAAGCCCTCATCTACAAACATTACATCTAAATTAATAGATGCAGAGCTTTCCTGAATCTGGTCTGCCATTCCAAGAGCAAGGGACAATGCAGCCATAAAGGACTCTCCGCCGGAAAGAGTGCGGACCTCCCGCTCCTTTCCGGTTACATTGGAATATACCATAAGATCCAGACCACGGTTTTTACCCTTGCCGGCATTGGCTGCATCTACCATTCGAAGCTCAAACTGTCCCGCAGACATATCTGAAAAGCGGCGATTAGCTGCATATAATATTTTCTCCAGATAATATCTCTGCACAAAGGTTTCCAGATCCATTCTGTTACCGGACATATTTCCAGACAGCAATTTATACAAAGTTTCCAGCTTGGCATGCTTCTCAATAATCTTGCCTCGCTTCTCCATCTGCGGAGTAAGAATACTGCAGGCATCCTGATCTGCTTTATATTGTTCTTTATATGAATCCAGTTTTTCCTGTGCCAATCTGCGTTTTACTTCCGCTTCCTCCATCTGAGCCTTCGCAAGCTCCAGATCTGGTTTCGTTCTTCCGTCAATTGCCTTGCTGGTAGAATCTTTCACTGTCTGCGCCGCAATTTTTTTCTGTTTCCAGGTGTCGGTTTCTTTCTGCAGTTGGTCTGCCATCTGGCGGGAATATTCCTCTGTTAAAGGCTTCCATTCACTCTCTGTCATATCTTTGGCATGCAGCAATTCTGTATAAGAAGCCTGCCTCTCCTGCAAAGCTTTCTGTAATCCAGGCAGTTCATCCATGTAACGCTGAATCAGGCTGATGCAGTTCACAAAGGCTTCGGAAGCTGTAGATGATTTCTTCTGTGCATCTTCTGCATCCCTGGCAGCTTTTTTCCATTTCGCCTTGGATTTATCAAATTCCTGCATAGCGGCTTCTTCCGACGGATATTCCAGAGAACTGCTAAGCTGTTCCAGCACATCCTGACTGCTTTTTGCAGCGGCGATTGCTTCTGTCAGCTTCTGGCTGGTTTCCTCAACGGTAAGTTTTCCCTGTTTTTTCGTTTCTTCTACGTGACTAAGCTGATTCTGGAGCTTCAGCAAAGTGTTCTGATCTTTTTGAAACTGTGTATACTGTTTTTGCAATGCAAGCTTTCTGGTTTCCAACTGCTGTTTTATGAACTCCAAAGGCGACCGGTCTATTATCCCGGAAATTCCAACGGCATTCTGCACATTTTCTTCAGCAGCATCTTTGAAAAGCTCTTGCATTCCTCCACACAGCTTCTCCAGTTTATCCTGGTATCCCTTTTCTTTCTCTATGGCAAGGTCTGCTGCCGCACGGGCTTCTCCTGCAAGCTGTTCCTGCTGGCTGCGCAGCCGGGAGGCTTCCTTCTCTGCCAGATCTAACTGCTCTCTGGTAAGGTCGGCATGGGATTCCGATGTGGCACAGGGATGGGGATGCTCCAAAGCTCCGCATACCGGACATGGTCTGCCTGGCTGAAGTTCTCTGGCAAGGAAGCCCGCCTGCTCATCCAGAAAGATTCGTCTCATGGATTCATATTCTTGATTCTGGCTTTCATAAAGCGCACGGATTTTAATATAGGATTTCTTCGCTTTTTCAGATTTTTTCTTCTGCTTTTCGGTCATTTGAAGCTGCTCTTCTGCCTCTTCCAGATCTGCAAAGAAAGCTTCAAGCTCCTGGTTCTGCCCTTTCCAAAGGGCTATTTTCTCTCCAGTATCTGCAAGTGTCTCTGCCTGGGTACGCCACTCTTCTTCCTTTTTCTCCAGGCTGTCCAACTCTTCACGTGCTTTCTGCGCAGCTGTTTCCGCTGCCTGAAGCGCTTCCTGGCTCTCTCTGGCTGTAGCCTGCGCTTCGCTAATCCGCTTGCGAAGCTTCATTTCCTTATTTACCCGCTCATATATGGTGGTATAAACTTCTTTCTCTCCTTCAGCAAGTTCCTGCACTTTAGATGCTTCTTCTGCTGTAAGCTTCGCCTGGTTTTCCAGTTGTGGGCTGCGTTCCTGCTGCTCTTTCAAGGCATTTTCATGATTTCGCAGATTTCCAAAGGCGTCCTGACAACGCAGGTACTCTGCTTGAATCTCATATGCAGTTCGTATATGCTCAGAAAGAAGCATCTTCTCTTTTATCTGTGCTTCTACGTCTTCGCATGCTTTTAACTTAAGAAGTGCCGCTTCAAGCTGATTATATAAACCCTGCAGTTGACTGGCACTGGTATAGGCATCCCTCTTTTCATCCCGAAGCTTAGAAAGAGTATCCAGATTTTTCTGTGCCTCTTGTATACGAGCCCTCAATGTACTGCATAGCTCTGTCAACTGAGTGAGAAACTGATCCATCACTACAATCTCACCGTTCTGAATCTGCTTTTTCAGTGCTTCCATTTCTTCCCATTTCTCATATTCCTGGGAAATTACCACATGAGCAGTCTCAGTCTGGCAGGCAGTCTTGATCTGAGCAATGTCTTTTTCTAATGATCGTTTGCGGTTCATCAGCTCATCTGCAATATTCTGATACAGCTCTGTATTAAAAAGCTTACGGAAAATCACCTTCTTATCGTCAGATTTGGCGCGAAGGAGCTCCATAAACTCCCCTTGCGCAATCATGGCAACCTGCATGAACTGACCTTTATTAAGACCAAGGATTTCGCCAAGCTTGCTGTCCGCTTCTTTCTGCGGATATTCAGTTCCATCTGGCATAATCAGACTAACTGATCCTGTCACTTCACGGCTTCCGGTATTTTTCCCGGCACCTCTTGTAAGACGCTTCAAATGCCTTGGAACGCGGCGAACTGTGTAAAGCCGGCGGTTCTCCCCTGCCCCTTCAGAAAAAACAAGCTCTACAAAGGGTTCTACATTCAATTCTACATACTGGCTCTGAAGTACAACACCATCCTTCTTATTAGTACTGGAACTTGCTTCTCCGTAAAGCGCAAATACAATGGCGTCAAATATAGTGGTTTTGCCTGCTCCCGTATCTCCTGTCACAAGAAATAAGTTCTGGTCCGGCTCCTGAAAATCAATCTGTGTCAGATTTCCGTAAGAACCAAATGCCTGCATGGTAAGCTTCACAGGTCTCATTTCGTCACCCCCTGTACAGTATTGATGATGTCCTGAAGAATCTCTTTCTCCTCCTCGTCTGCGTCATTCAGGAACTGACAGCAGAGTTCAAAAGGATTTAAGGTTTTCTCTACAGCAGCATGTCTGGTATAGTCTGCCTGCCGTACCGTTTCCCGGCGTATTTCCAGAAGTCCCGGAAATGCCAGGCGCAGACGATCCTGCATATCGATTACATCCAGATCTACTTTATCTGTAAGAATAACTGTTACATAATCCCCGCAGGTCTGTGCCAGAACCTCCTCAAGGTCACCACGAATCACTCTGATCTGCCGCAATGGAACAAGAGGCAAAATCTCTGTAGTAATCTGGTTTTTTTGTTTTATGTCAACCATTATAATTCCTTTGCTCTGGCCTGCTTCACTGACAGAGCATGCAAGGGGCGTACCGCAATAACGGTAAAATTCGCTTCCTACTTTCATTGGTTTGTGAATATGTCCCAGGGCTGCATAATCAAATTTCTTCAGGATATCAGCGGATACCTGGTCAATATTTCCGATAGTACGAATCTCAGAATCCATTCGTTCTACCTCTTCTGCACTTTCGCCAGAGGGAAGATAAAACTGATGACTGACCAGAATATTCCTCTGGGTTTCATCAATTTCCTCGCGATCAATCAGACGATGAATGGTCTCATTATATGACAGATTATTTCCATTCTCATCTGTTCCTGTGATCAACTTCACCATAGAAGGTTTCACAAAGGGAAGAAGATAAAAATTCACAGATCCATATTCGTCCTGAAGTACTACTTTCTCAATGTGGTCTTCTTCGGTCTGCGGAGGCATTCCAATCATGTGGATGCGCTGGTGGGTCAGCACACTGCGGAAGCAATTGACGCGGGGTGCACTGTCATGATTGCCGCTGATCATCATAATAACTGATTCCGGTACTGCCGTGCGCAAATTTCCAATAAAGTGATCAAATACCTCTACCGCTTCAGCAGACGGAACAGCTTTGTCGTAAATATCACCTGCAATCAAAATTGCCTCCGGCTTTTCCTCCTTCGCTTTCTGAATAATCTGGTTCAAAATATATTCCTGATCTTCTCTGAGATCTCGATTAATTAATTTCAGTCCAATGTGTAAATCGGATAGATGAAAAATTTTCATGGGCAATTCCTCTGTTTAATATTTGATGATAAAATAGTGGGTAAGTATGCTCTATCAAACGAAATATTCCTACTTACCGGTATTTTCTTTTTCGATCCAGGTCATAAGTACATCTACCACATAGTCCTGTTGGTTCTGAGTAAGCTGTACGCCCTGTGGAATTCGATGCCATTTGTACAGGCAACCGCGGCAACAGCAGCCTGTGGCATGCTGCGCCAGAAATACCGGATGTCCACGCATGGGAGTCTGCTTGCCATCGTTTGGAATCTGGGCAGGTGCCAGCCTCGTACGCACAAAATCCCTGGCATGGCTTCGGATCGTGTCCATTCCTTTCTCCTGAATGTATTGCCTGTCCTTCTCTTTCAGATGGAAACGGCTGCGGAAATTGGAACGGGCCAGCCGTTGGAACAAATCGGAAAAGCGGCCTTGCTGCAGGTATTTCTCATATTCGGAAAGAAGCTCTTCTATTTTTAGGTTCAGGTCTGTGCTGTTGTAGCTCTCATCTTCCAGGCGGAAGTAGAAGTCTATGTCAGTCTCCGCTGTACGGCTCCCGGTATAGCTTCTGCCGGAGCGCCTGGTGCTTCCTGTGTATTTGCTCTGATGCATTCCCTGCTCTTCTTTACCGTCGGATTTCACCAGGAGCTTGACCTGGGCGGCGTGACGCTTCAGAAGGGGGATGATGCAGAAGTACAGACGGTCATCTTCCATGTGAAGATAGCCCAGTACCTGCCTGTCTTTGTTCATGAGCTGAATCTGGTTGCCGTGGAATGCTCTTGGGTAAAGATATTCTCCTGGCTGCAGCTGGGCAATCCGTGTGCTCTCCACTGTCTGCGGCGGTGCGGCCAGAAACGCCTTAAAATGGTAGATTCGCTGACCTTTCCCATCGGTGCTTTCTGGTTTCACAAGAGAGTCAAGTACCTTCACTGGATTCACATACTGCATGGAAAGATATTCAAAAAGCTTCGCCTGGGTGCGGAAGCGGTATTCCTTCAGGTCTGGTATAGCTGTCAGATCTACAGAGGCAGTGTTTTCAATCTGCTCCAGAACATCGGCTGAAGCGTGACGAATACTGGTAAGAAACAGGGAAAAATCCTCCTCTTCCGGATCCCACATATATTTGCCCCTGGCAGCCTGGTAGAACAGTTTTTCTGCAGAGGCTGCTTTTTCTTCCTGGGAAAGATCCATACTGTAGTGCATATAGATATTCCGGGCAGTAAATGCGCCTTCGTTCACATCAGTGCTCCACTGATTCTGCGCATTTTGACTTCGCGTATTTGGATTCTGAGCTTCCTGGTTCGGCTGTCTTTGCTTTCGTGGATTATGAGCTGTTGCAGCCCCTTTCGTTCTCTGGGCTGTCCCATTCTGGCTCAGGATTCGATAGGCTTCATTAATTTCCTGCGCATGCCGAATATATTCCCCATCCTGTTCATTTACATCTACCGAATCTGGGTGAAAAAGGCTGATCATCTTATGATATTTCCGTTTTATCTCCCGTTCATCATCATCCTGATTAATTCCGAGAAGTTCCCTCGCTTGCTGTAAGTTCATTGCATGCCTTTCTATTGACCGCTATAGCATTTTATTTTCCATATAGCATTCATATATATAGGATGGATTTTCGTAATAGACACTGCTGTTATAATCATCTATTTTAGAACTGATAAAAGAATTGTATACTTTCATCAATGCTTCTACGGCATCCATCTTTTCTGTTTCCGCAACCTGTTTTATTAATCTTTTGTACACCTTTCCTATATCCCAATGGGATGGAATGGAATATGTGCACATTCCTACATTATCAAAGGTTCCATTTTTAATATTCGCATCTTCTATATAATCTGTGCTCACACGATCGATATTATCGCTGTGATAAATATCCGCCAGATCATAGATTTTTCTGATTCGATTTACACCTAATGTATTTACAACATCGGCCCTTGTATTTTTGGTTTTTCTTGCAATATAATCAATAAGGCTGCACGTATAGAACAAATCATTATCTTCTCGGCTTTCCCTTCCCAGTTGTCCTGCCATTTATTTTACCTCCTCATAGTCTCGATATTGCAGGCACTTTAAAGCTTTCTGCGTGCAAAAATTAATCTGATATGTGGGATACTTAAACTTCGCCATAACCCAAAACTGCTCGCTTGTAATTGTCCCTTCCATATAGTCAGATATGTAATTATATATCTGATCATCGGCCATTGCACCTATTACTATATCAAAATCATGCGGGATTCCACTTCTGCATGCTATAATAAAATTAAGCCATTCATTTGTCATGTCTTTAAATTCCTTGATTTTCAAAGTTGGCCTTAACCGAACCTCATATATAGATACAACTTTGGTATCATATCTTCTTGCCCACCTCTGCGCCTGTTCTTTAATTACAGTACAGTAAAATCCGGTTCCAAAATCCTTTATATTGCGACCTTTACGGATTTCAGGCTGTTTTACAGCCATATATCCGCCATGGTATACCGTCATTAAAGCCATCTCTACCTCCTGTTACAAATTATATTTTTAGTTTCAATGGTGTATACTGTCCTTTAAACCCAATAATTTTGCGTTCTCTTTTGGGATCCGTTTTAATTTTTAGTATACACGATTTCTCTGGGGAAGGCTATAGATTTCAACTATAAACAGTTGTTGTATTTTCCTTAAGTTTATTTCTCAATGAGTGGGTTATATTGGATTTTGTTATAAATATGGCTGGGAAATAAGTTCCCAGCCAGTTTTTCTGATGTGTTTTGTTATAGATTTTAGCGGATGTGTTCTGCAGGGGATACTGTCTTATCTGGAGTATTTCTTACAGGGTCTTTGGTTGTTAAAATTCTTTCGTAGTTTGAAATTCTTTAGTGCTTTTGGTTTCTTTGGTACTTTAATTTTCTTTCGTACTTCTATCTCTTGTCTTTTGTTGATGTATCTATACTAACATATCTGTCGCATTTTGTCATCTGGCAAATCGCACATATTTTCGATTTTATTTTCGTGTATTTTTATTTTTATAAATATATATAAAAAATCCCACGTAATTACGCCAGCACCAGCACTGCGATTCCGATGACTACAAGCAGCGGCAGGGCTATGTACATCAGGCCAGCCAGTACAAGTCCGATCAGAACTACTGGAAGAAAGATCAGGCGAAAAAAGATCTTCGTAATTCCCCATGTGGCACGGAATGCAAGTCCAATCAGTTTACCGAATACGCCAAACATCAAAAATATAAATAATAACGTCCACATTCATCAGTCACCTCGTTTTCTTTTCGGGAATTATACTATATGT
>SKFA01002046.1_pt2 | contig 10156 bp, 5 predicted proteins | sample 4820291 | NCBI WGS metagenome assembly SKFA01 (sample SAMN11008795, study PRJNA524170) | human gut metagenome | isolation source: fecal sample from pouch patient p30 | place: Israel: Tel-Aviv | reverse complement strand
GGAGTAAGTACTCACGGTATTGCCTGGTTTCCCCAGTATGTAAACAAAAGTTCTTTTGCCAGTATGAAGCGGATGGGGGCCAATACCATTCGACTGGCCTTTTACAGCGACCCGGCAGCCGGTTATGATGCCGGATTATATAAAAAAGTAGAAGAGGGGATTCAGGCAGCTACCGGCCTGGGAATGTATGTTGTATTAGACTGGCATATTTTAAGCGATGGTAATCCTAAAATCTATGAGAAAAATGCCGGAAAGTTCTTTACCTATTTTTCCAGAAAATATGGAAAACAGAAGAATATTTTGTATGAAATCTGTAATGAACCAAATGGAAATGTGACCTGGGCCAAAGATATAAAACCTTACGCCAGACGCATCATAAAGAAAATACGAAAGTATGATAAGAAGAACATTATCATTGCAGGCAGTTCCACCTGGAGCCAGGATGTAGATCAGACCGCTAAAAGTCCGTTAAAAGGAAAAAACATTGCGTACTCCCTGCATTTTTATGCAGCAACACACAAGGAGGATCTGCAGCAAAAACTGAAGACTGCTTATAAAGCAGGACTGCCGATTCTGGTTACGGAGTTTAGTATCTGTGATGCATCGGGAAACGGTGCCATCGATAAATCCAGCGGAAAAAAATGGATAAAACTGTTGAAAAAATACAAGATAGGTTTTATAGCCTGGAGTTTATGTAATAAGCAGGAGAGTGCTTCTTTGCTCAAGGCCTCCTGTAGTAAGACAGGAAACTTCAAAAAGTCAGATCTTTCTAAAACCGGAAAATGGATTTTGGCCCAGATGAAATAGAATAATTAAAAAGAAGTTTCGACTATTTGAAACAGGGGAAATATAATTCCTGTCTCAAATGGAAGAAACTTCTTTTTATGGTTATATATAGAGTTGTTTACTCTACGGTAACACTTTTTGCCAGGTTTCTAGGCTGGTCTACATTCAGTCCTTTTTCCACTGCTACATAGTAAGCAAGGTACTGCAGGATAACTGCACTGACAAATGGTGTAAATAAAGGATCTGTCTCCGGCAGCACGATCTGGTGGTCACACAATGCGGCATCCACAGAAACATCCGGTTCGGTCAGCAGGATTACTTTAGCACCACGGGAGCGAACTTCCACAGCATTGGAAATCATCTTAGGGAAGACATCCGGCTGGGTGGCTACTGCAATCACCGGTACATTATCGGTGATCAAAGAGATGGTTCCATGTTTTAATTCGCCGGCTGCATAGGCCTCGGAGTGAATGTAACTGATTTCTTTTAATTTCAGGGATCCCTCACAGGATAAGGCATAATCCAGTCCTCGTCCAATGAAGAAAATATCGTCACTGGATGCAATGCGTTTGGCTATTCCTTCTACCTGGGTATCGTATCCAAGGGCTTCGTCTACTTTATCAATAGTTTCCATCATTTTGTCCATATAATCAGATGCTTCTGCTTCTGAGATCTTGCCGGTAAACAAAGCCAGACGGAATGCGATCAGGTACATAACAGCAACCTGGACGCTGTAAGCTTTTGTACTGGCAACAGCAATTTCAGGGCCTGCATGGGTGTACAGTACATAGTCACTGGCTCTGGCAATGGAAGAGCCTTTTACATTGACAACAGACAATGTCTTGGCACCGCGGCTCTTGGCAAGGAGAAGTGCCTCCTTGGTATCTGCAGTTTCGCCGGACTGTGATACGGCGATCAGTAAAGTATGTTCATCCACGATCGGATCCTGATAACGGAACTCGGATGCAATGGTAACGGTAACCGGAATACGACAGAGTCTTTCAATCATATTCTGTCCCATAAGTCCTGCGTGCATGGCAGTTCCACAGGCAGTAATAATAATACGGTTTATTCCTTCAAAAATATCATCCTTTACGCCATCTGCCGTAAAATCAGGAAGATTGTTTACAATTCTTGGGCGGATGGTATTTAACAAAGCCTCCGGCTGTTCATGGATCTCTTTCATCATGAAATACTCGTAGCCACCTTTTTTTGCAGCAGCCATATCCCAGCTGATATGATGGATCGTCGGGCTGTATACTTCACCATTTTCATCTTTTACAAGAATTTCATCTTTGGTCATTTTGGCAATGTGTCCTTCTTCCAGGACAAAGTAATGCTTGGTGTAACTTACCAGTGCTACCATATCAGAAGCAATAAAAGATCCTTTATCTGTATGGGCAGCAACTAAAGGACTGCCGTTGCGGATAGCAAAGATCGTATCAGGGATATCGGAAAACATGATACAGAAACCATAGGCTCCATGAAGACGGTTACAGCCGTTGCGGATGGCTTCTTCCGAGTCGTCGCTGGAGATCATGATCACCGGCACATCCTCGATGGTGTGGTTGGTGTTCATGGTGCGCAGCACCTCAAAGCCGTCCATGACCGGCATATTGATATCCAGCAGCACCAGCGAGATCTGCCCCGCCTTTTCCCGCAGCAGCTCCAGACACTGTTTGCCGTTCCCGGCTTCCAGAATACGGTAGTCCTCGCCCAGAATGCCGGTAAGCATCATGCGGTTCATCATGGCATCGTCCACCAGCAGGATGACGGGCTTTTCCTCCAAGACTTGCTCCTGAGCCGCCAACCGGCTGTCCTGTGTGTCCACCGCTACCGCGTCCTTGTGGTTCTTGGCCTGATACATCAAAAGGTCTGCCCGGCGCACCACATTCTCCATGGGGTCGGCAAGGGTCTGCATCGCGCCGCCGATGCTCAGCGACAGCCGGAAGTGGGGGTAGCCCGGCACCACCGTTTGCTGCACGGCGGTGCGGATCTGCTCCAGCTTTACCTTGAAATAATCCGCCGGGATGCCGGGCAGCACCAGCAAAAACTCGTCGCCGCCGTAGCGGATCAGCAGATCTGTTTCCCGGATGCAGCTGCGGATGGCCTTTGCAACGGTTTCCAGTGCCAGATCTCCGGCGTGGTGGCCGTAGGTATCGTTGCAGATCTTGAAATCGTCGATATCCATCAGAGCGATGCCCGCCGGCCCGAGGTTATTGCGCACCACTTCCTCGTAATAGCGGCGGTGGTAGGTGCCGGTCAGGGCGTCGGGGTTCAGCCGCTGCCGGTAGCGCTTTTCTTTTTCCATGCTCCGGGCAGTAGTCTGGGCAAACTGCGCCTTCTGCTCCTCCATCTGCTGCATCATCCGCAGCAGATTATGGTTGGCGGTTTCCAGCGCCTCCCGCTGGGTACGGTTCTGCTGTTCCAGCTTTTCCCGCAGTTCCATATAGGGGGTGATATCCGTGATCGTGCCCACGATATAGCCTTTGCCGTACCATTCCACCTGATTGGCAGCGTTGGTGACCCAGCGGTAGCCGTTTTTGCCCAGAATCCGGAAGATGCTGTCACCATTCTTGGCGTAAGTCGCGCTGTTTTCCGCATTCCGGTAGCGCAGCCCGGCCGCCAGATCATCCGGGTGCAGTAGCGCTGTATAGCGGTTATCGAACCTTGCCGCAAATTCTTCCCGCTCCCAGCCCAGTATCTCCAGAAAACGGTCACTGACATAAGCAAACGGATAGCCGTTTTCAGGATCCTCTGCGCAGCAGTGAAAGCCGCCCGGTATATTCTGTGCATAGCGTTCCAGCCGCAGAAGTCCCTTTTTTATCGTCTCGCCTGTTTCCATCTGGTTTTCCCTGTCTCTTTCTCTGTGTACCGCACCTTGACAGCACGCGGTACACCCTGTTGCCGCAATTTACAAATTTACCTTCCTATGATGCCCCGATTTTGGGCGCACTATAACAGTGTAATTTTATCATCAAAACCGCCTAGATGCAAGCATTTTTTGCCAATTTTGCCAATGGGGTGGCAAGTAAAATATATCAGAAAAAGTTACAAGGGCAGCGGGCTCGCCCTCTCAGTCAAATCCTGCGGATTTGCCAGCTCTCCCAAAGGGAGAGCCTCTGGCGAAACCACGAACTTTGCAGTTTGACCGGAAACTTTTCCGCCATGCCAAGGCCTCTCCCTTTGGGAGAGGTGGCAGTGAGCGAAGCGAACTGACGGAGAGGGCGAGCCTAGTGAAATCGTTCCGCGCAGCAAAAAAGCCGCCGCACAAAAAGTGCAGCGGCTTTGCGGGGTGTCACCTCACAGCCAGCGCTCTGCGATGATCCACCACATACCGGGCAGATTGATCCGACCCAGCAGATGCTCCAATACGATCAGCATGGTATTCTCCTTTCAGACCGTCCGTTTCAGCCGAACAGCCCCTTCAGTAAAAACAGAAGCAGCTTAGTCAAGCTGCCGCCGCCCAAAAAGTTGAGCAGCGGCCCAAGGCCTTGAAACATGGAAGGTTTGCTCCTTTCGTTTCTTTCCGTCCCGGCTGCTGCCGGGTGCCGGTCTGCCTTATATACGAACCAGTCCGCCGCAGGATTGCAAATACCATGGTGGTAAATATTGGGAAGAATCAATTCAAATCGTTTCTATTGCACAAGGTCAGCATCCTCGCCCTCTCAGTCATCGCTGCGCGATGCCAGCTCCCCCAAAGTGGGAGCCCTTGGCAGTCCACGCAAACTTCATCTCTTTGCCAAGGCCTCTCCCTTTGGGAGAGGTGTCACCGTAGGTGACGGAGAGGGCGAGCCCGCTGAAATTATTCGCAGCTGCCGTATGCCTTTACGACCCCTTCCCGTGAAAAAGTTGCTCAGAAACGCCCGCAGGCGTTTCTGAGCAACAAATCCAAAATACTATTTCCGCTGAAAATGCCCATAGCAGCGCGGAGGGCATTCCCAATCGTCTTACTTAAAATGCTTCCATGCCGGGGTAGACGGCGCTTTCGCCCAGCTGTTCCTCAATGCGCAGCAGCTGATTGTACTTTGCCACACGCTCGGTGCGGCTGGGTGCACCGGTCTTGATCTGGCAGGTGTTCAGCGCCACAGCCAAGTCCGCAATGGTGGTGTCCTCGGTCTCGCCGGAGCGGTGGGAGCTGATGGCGTTGTAACCGGCCTTGTGTGCCATCTTGATGGCCTCCAGGGTCTCGGAGACAGAGCCGATCTGGTTCAGCTTGATCAGGATGGCGTTGCCCGCACCCAGCTGAATGCCCTTTGCCAGACGCTCGGTGTTGGTCACGAACAGATCATCGCCCACCAGCTGCACCTTGCCGCCCAGCTCGCGGGTCATCTGCTGCCAGCCTTCCCAGTCCTCTTCGTCCAGACCGTCCTCGATGGAGATAATGGGGTACTTTTCCACAAGGCTCTTCCAGTGCGCGATCAGCTCGGCAGAGGTGAACTCGGTGCCCGCCTTGGGCAGCTTGTAAAAGCCCTTGCCCTTGGGGCTCTTCCACTCGGAGGCAGCGGCGTCCATTGCCAGCATAAAGTCCCTGCCCGGCAGATAGCCCGCCTTTTCGATGGCTGCCAGAATGGTCTCGATGGTCTCCTCATCGCTGGAAAGGTTGGGCGCAAAGCCGCCCTCATCGCCCACGGAGGTAGCCAGCCCCTTGGACTTCAGGATGGCAGCCAGCGCATGGAACACCTCGGCGCACCAGCGCAGCGCTTCCTTAAAAGAGGGTGCGCCCACCGGCATGATCATAAACTCCTGTGTATCCACAGTATTCGTTGCATGTGCGCCGCCGTTCAGAATGTTCATCATAGGCACAGGCAGGCGGTTGCCGTTTACGCCACCCAGAAAACGGTACAGCGGCATTTCCAGCGAAGCGGCTGCTGCGCGGCAGGCTGCAATGGACACCGCCAGAATGGCGTTTGCGCCCAGATTGGATTTATCCTTGGTGCCGTCTGCCTTGATCATGGCGGCGTCGATGGCGTAAATGTCGGAAGCATCCATGCCCACAACCGCGTCCGCAATGACCGTGTTGATGTTCTCCACCGCCTTGGTCACGCCCTTGCCCAGATAGCGGCTCTTGTCGCCGTCCCGCAGCTCCAGCGCCTCAAACTCGCCGGTGGATGCGCCGGAAGGGGCGCATCCGCGTGCCACGGTGCCGTCTGCCAGCGTGATCTCGGCTTCCACAGTAGGGTTTCCGCGGGAGTCTAAGATCTCGCGGCCTACAACAGATTCAATTTCCAGATAATTCATCTTGAAACCCTCCTGAATATCATTTTCTCTCCCGTACTGCCCGGGCGGGCAGACGGGGAACTGCTCTATTTAGATAGTTATATATAACTAACCGCCAATATCCTACCACGCTTTGCACCCCGGCGCAAGAGCCGGTGCGTATGTTTGCAGACCTAAATTTTTAACGGGAACGCAAACCGCCGTGGAAAACCCGTTTACAGTCTGCCCTCTTGCGGCAGCGGGGATACGTTATGCTTACCATGTGTTTTTTATATGGCAGATATGCCAAAAATTTTCTTTACTTTTTGGTGATTCGGTTCTATACTGGTTGCGGCGTTTTCGCTGTTTTCCCATTTATAGTCGTTATAGAGGAGGATTTTTGCAATGAATAAGGATCTGACGGTGGGCAAGCCGTCACAGGTATTGTGGCAATTCTGTCTGCCCATGTTTGGCAGCATCATTTTCCAGCAGCTGTACAATATCGCGGATAGTCTGGTGGCGGGCAAGTTCATCGGTGAGAATGCGCTGGCTGCGGTGGGCAACAGCTACGAGATCACCCTGATCTTCATCGCCTTTGCCTTTGGCTGCAACATTGGCTGCTCGGTCATCGTGTCCCGCTACTTTGGCGCAAAGGAATACCGCGAGATGAAGACCTCGGTCTACACCTCCCTCATCGGCTCTGCCGTGCTGTGCGCCGTGCTGATGGGCATCGGTCTGTTTGGCTGCGACGCCCTGCTGGAGCTCATCAACACCCCGGAGGAGATCCTTGCAGATTCTGCGCTGTATCTGGATATCTACGTTCTGGGCCTGCCCTTCATGTTCTTCTACAACATTGCCACCGGCATCTTCTCTGCCCTTGGCGACAGCAAGACCCCCTTCTACTTCCTTGCAGTCTCTTCTTTGTCCAACATCGGCGTGGACATCCTGTTTGTGGCAGGTTTCAAGATGGGCATCGCCGGTGTGGCATGGGCTACCTTCCTGTGTCAGGGTGTCAGCTGCGTGCTGGCCATGGTGGTGGTGTTCCGCCGCATCCGCGCCTTCCGCACCGAGGGTCATGTGCAGCTGTTCTCGTGGAATATGCTGGGCAAGGTGGCCGTGGTGGCTGTGCCCAGCATCCTGCAGCAGAGCTTTGTCTCGGTGGGCAACATCATCCTGCAGAGCATTATCAACACCTTTGGTGCCAGCGTCATTGCAGGCTACTCTGCCGCCGTCAAGCTGAACAACATGGTCATCACCTCCTTTACCACCTTGGGCAACGGCATCTCCAACTACACCTCCCAGAACATGGGTGCCGGCAAGATGGACCGCGTCAAGGAAGGCTTTGGCGCAGGCCGCAATCTGGTGTGGCTGCTGTGCGTGCCGCTGGTGGTGCTGTACTTCTTCTTTGGCCGCTTTTTGCTGCTGCTGTTCATGAACGACCCGCAGGGCCCTGCCATTGACACCGGTATGCTGTTCTTGCGCATCCTCTCCCCCTTCTACTTTGTGGTATCGGTCAAGCTGGTGGCAGACGGCATCCTGCGCGGCTGCGGCCTGATGGTGCGGTTCATGATCGCCACCTTCACCGACCTGATTTTGCGCGTGGGCATTGCCGCCGTGCTCAGCGCCACCGCGCTGGGCTCCACCGGCATCTGGATGGCATGGCCTGTGGGCTGGTGCATCGGTACGGCGCTTTCCATGGTGTTCTACGTCACCGCCATCCGCAAGGCACTGGCAGAGCCGTTGGCTGTTGCCGAGGCCGAGGGACAGGCCGCCGAAGTCCGCGCCGAGGCCGAATTTGCCGCCGACGCCGAGATGGAGACCCTGTAACCTTTTTGCAACTTGTGAATCTGTTTCATCTCACAGATAAACAAAATGAACAATTTGAAATAGTGCACAAAATCACGCTTTAATTTTTGTATAAAGTATCAACAAAGCCGAGAAAATGCGCCCAAAAGTATGGACGGTTTGTGAATTGCGGATTTGAACCCAGATAGCTATAATAACAGACAAGAGCAGAAGCAAGGCCGCTTTAGAGGGGAAGGGCCTTGCTTCCGTTTTTATCAATTTACTTTATAAAACACTCCGAAGGAGGAGATTTTTATGAAAAAGATGATCACTCGTCGTCAGTTCATGGCTGCTGCCGGTGTTGTTGCCGCAGCAAGCGCTCTGACTGCCTGCGGCGGTTCTTCCGCAAGCACGGCCGCTTCTTCTGCAGCCGGTTCCGCTGCTGCTTCCGGCAGCACCATCAAGGTGGGCGTGATGGGCCCCCTGACCGGTGACGCTTCCGTTTACGGTCAGGCTGTTGTAAACGGTGCCAGCCTGTACATGAAGCAGGTCAATGCCGATGGCGGTGTCAACGGCAAGCAGCTGGAGATCATCACCATGGACGAGCAGGGCGATGAAACGCAGGCTGTGACCTGCTTTACCAAGATGGTGGATCAGGGCATCACCGCTCTGGTGGGCGATGTAACCACCGCTCCCACGCTGGCTGTTGCCGCCGAGAGCGCCGATTACAATATGCCTATGGTCACCGCTTCCGCTACTGCCGAGGCTGTTACCTACGATGCCGAGACCGACACCGTGAACGGGAATGTGTTCCGTGCCTGCTTCACCGACCCCTTCCAGGGCGTGAAGATGGCAGATTACGCTTACGAGAAGCTGGGCTACACCAAGGCAGCCGTCATCTTCCTGAAGGGCAAGGACTACAACGAGGGTCTGGCCGAGAACTTTGTCAAGGAGTTTGAGGCAAAGGGCGGCACCGTCGTGGATCAGGAGAGCTACTCTGAGGGCGACGTGGACTTCAAGACCCAGCTGACCAGCATCCTTGGCAAGAACCCCGAGATGGTGTTCTGCCCCAACTACTATCAGGAAGTGGGTCAGATCCTAGCTCAGGCTGAGAGCGTTGGCTTGACCGTTCCCTTCCTGGGCGGCGATGGCTGGGATGGTCTGGAGGGCTACGCCACCGCTGACCAGCTGAAGGACTCCTACTTCTGCGCCTGCTACGCTAAGGGCTCCAGCACCGCGTTTGAGGATGCCTACAAGGCCGAGTACGGTGAGGCCTACCCCAACGGCTTTGCACCCTTGGGCTACGATGCTGCCATGACCGTCGTGTACGGCATCAAGGCAGCTGAGGAGCAGGGTCTCGAGGCCGGCTCCGACGAGTACAAGCAGGCCGTCATCGATGCCATTGCCGGCGGCACCATCGAGGGCATCACCGGCACCTTTACCTTCGACGAGCACCACAACCCCGTCAAGAGCACTGCCATCCTGACCTACGTGGACGGCAAGCCCGAGCTGAAGGAAATGTTCTGATCCGCGCTGTTCCATCCACCGGTGATGGAGCCGCCCGCACAGATCACCCCCCATGATTTTTTGGAGAACGCCGGAACAGCTTTTTTCTGGTCAGGCGTTCTCCTTTTTTATAACAATTTACTGGCAAGCCATTGGCCGCCAGCGCCCTCATCCGGCGCTGCGCGCCACCTTCCCCCGGCCGGGGAAAGGCTTCAGATGCGTCATCGCATCTAAAAAAGTGTATCCAACGGCGTATAAACGCCGCAAAGAAAGGAAGTATCCAACCATGACAGTGTTCTTTAGCCAGCTGATCAACGGCTTGTCCCTTGGCAGCATCTATGCACTGATCGCACTGGGCTACAGCATGGTGTACGGCATTATCCTGCTGCTGAACTTTGCCCACGGCGATGTCATCATGGTGGGCGCATACATGTCGTGGTTCGTCATGAACCAGCTGGGTCTTGGCCCGGTCACCGCTGTGTGCGCCACCATCATCACCTGTACGCTGCTGGGCGTGGTGATCGAAAAGATCGCCTACACCCCCCTGCGCAGCGCACCCCGCATCTCGCTGCTGATCACCGCCATTGGTGTCTCCTTCTTTCTGGAGTACACGGCAGAGCTGATCCTTGGCTCGGGTGCAAAGGTGATCCCCGCCTACTACACCAACCAGACCTTCCGTCTGGGCAAGGTGCCGCTGGGTCTTACCTCCATCATCACGCTGGTGGTCACCGTGCTGTCCATGCTGGTGCTCACCTTTCTGGTGCAAAAGACTAAGCTTGGCAAGGCCATGCGCGCCGTCTCGGAGGATATGGATGCTGCCCGCCTGATGGGCATCAATGTCAACAGCACCATCTCCTTTACCTTTGCCGTGGGCTCGGCG
>SKFA01002170.1_pt1 | contig 10161 bp, 10 predicted proteins | sample 4820291 | NCBI WGS metagenome assembly SKFA01 (sample SAMN11008795, study PRJNA524170) | human gut metagenome | isolation source: fecal sample from pouch patient p30 | place: Israel: Tel-Aviv | reverse complement strand
CTTTTTTGGTCTTTGATTTGTTCCTGCAAATTTTCCAACTTCTCTTTAAGAGCGTTCACTTCATCTTTATATTGATTGTCTAAGTGTTTGAATTCTGTTTCCTGTGAGGGCATTTTAAGGGCTTTTAAGTCATTGATTTCTGACTTATACTCATCAAGTAACTTTTTATCCTGCAAAGCTAATCATTGTTGCTGGTCTAACAAATTTTGCGTTTGCTTTTGAGATTCCAACAATTGTTTATTGACTTCTTTCAAGTCTATAATTTCTTTTAATAAATGATTGTTAAAGGCAAAAACATCATTATTTTTTTGCCTTTTTTTTGTTTCGTCATTTATATTTTTTTGCCTTTTTTTTGTTTCGTCATTTATATCTTTAGCTTTATTTTTCTTTATTCTACCTGATATAAACATTTGCTCTTCAATGTTTAATACTACAATGCCACTTTCGTTTTTTTGCCTTTTTTTTGTCGGCAAAAATTTAACATGATACTGCAAATTTTGCTTTGAAACTCCTAACTCATCAGCCAACTCTTTAATGGTTTTCAAGTTTTCACTCATGGTCTAAGCCCTCACCATTCATTTGTTTTAAAATATCCGATTTAATCTTATCTAATTCTGCTTGTGAGAGTTCTTCGTTATTTTCCGTCATAAAATCTTTTGCGACTGCTTCAACCGTTTTTTGAGACTGTTTAACAAACTTTGTCTTAATAATTTCATGTTGTTTTGTATCACCACTATCGAGATAGCGCATAACAGCCGTTTTAAGGTACTTAACAAGGTTTGGTTTAGAATAGTCCAATTTCTTGTTTGAAACGTATTCTAGGTGTTTTTTGACACCTTGTAATCCTACTATTTCTTCAAGTTGTTTATAGAGTGGATAAACTTCAAGTTGAAGATTAGCCATTAAAGTAATATCTTGCATATCAAATGGAGATAATAAACTACTTTCTAAAAGACTAGTGGTATAGAGACTTTGCATTGCTTCAGCAAATAAAGCCTGTTGATTCACTTCCTTATTTATCTTATCTTGTAAATAATCAGGGTCTTGTTCTCTTGCTTTATACTCGCCATTTAATTCTTGTGGTTGCTCTTTTTTAGAAATATGAAACTGTATACGGTCGATTGAACGTCCTACTTTGAGTTTTTCATAAGACACGTTAAAATGCGTGTGTTCGTTTATTTCTTTTAAAGAATTTTTCAATACATAACTATCAAAATCTTTAAATGTTTTATACAAGTTAATTGTATCTGTCATTATTCTTAATTCTTTGATTGAAATAGACGGATTTTGATAGACTTCAAGCTGTTCTTCTCTCCGTCCACCTTTAAAGCTGTAATGCTCGTATTGGTTATAATTCATAGATAACCACTTGTAGAGGATAATAGAATACTTGCTATTCAACTCCATAACATCAGACAAGGCATACTGCGTGAAATTCTTCTTTAACTCAATCAGATAGGGCATAATTTGAGGTTGAAATTGTAAAATTACTTCGTCAGTATAATCAGTCCATTTGATATAAGGGATTGGCACGATACTTTCATATTCGATACCTAGTTCTTTATTTGCTTTAATATTAAAATAGGCTTGTTTCTGCATAACTTCGATTGCTTGCTTAAAGCGACTGTGTTTATTGCTATCATTCACTTTAAAGAAAGTAAAGAGTTCCGATTTTGAAAGATAGATGATATTATCCTTTGGTGGATTGTCCGTATCAATACAAGATACTGCTAACTCAAAAATCTTTAACGGTATTTTGTCCATTTTCGCAACTGATGAGATTAAATCGTTGTGCTGTACAACTTTTCTTTTTTGGATTTCGTCCATATGGCACACCTGTTTCTTGTTAGGATTTGTTAAATCGGTTATAATAGGTATATAAAGTTATTCCTTTGTGAATGATTTTGGTTGGCATAGAGAAAAACATTTAGTCGTGATATTTCTCTATGCTTTTATTATACCACAACATAGGGGTAACTCAGTAGTTTTTTTCCCTTATATACATAGTTTTTTTTCCTTATGTACATAGTTTTTTTCCCTTATATACATAGTTTTTTTCCCTTATATAATTCTTTAATCCATTGTAAACACTGACTTTTTTTTCACGCAAAAGAACAAAAGATAAATATATATAAGATAAATAAAGAATAGGCGTAGCCTACTTCTTATTTTTTTTGAAAAATGAAAATCAAGGTCAAAATCAACCAGTAACAAAAAAACAGACTGAGCAATTTGGATATTGCTCAGTCTGTTTTTTTAGATCGTGTTCATAGATCTTCTGTTTTAATCTCGTAATAACCCTCGTAATAATAACTGGCATCAATTCCTTTAAAGAATTGTTTTTTACCTAGGTCATCGGTCAAAGCTTCTTGAATCAAATACTTTAATTCATTGGTACTGACTGTACTACGGATCATGGCATTTAAATACTCATCCTTATCAATTTGATTCCAATCTACGATTTTACCTAATTTATTTTTAAGAATTAGATCTAACCATATCCGAGTTGCACGGCCATTGCCTTCTCTAAACGGGTGGGCTACATTCATATCCGAGTACTTATCAATAATTTCATCGAATGTTTCTTGAGATAATTTGTCAATATACTCTAGTGTTTGCGCTAAAAAAATACGTGGCGCAAATTGAAAGTTCCCTTTCGCAATATTCACTTCTCGAGTTTTCCCTGCAAAATCGTAAATATCTTGGAATAGAAACTGATGAATATCAGATAAGCCTTTAAACGTCCCGATTTCCAGTTCATCCAGTTTCCCAGATTCAAACAACTCTTTGGCTCTCGTTTTCGTTAAGATTTCTTCTTGCTTAGCTAACTCTGCTGAATTTGTTAAACCTAATTTATTGTTTAAAACCACAGGATTACCTCACTCTCTATTTTTTAGGAAAGATTCTTTTGAAAATTTTTGGACGTTGATCTAACCATGTTGTCGCTGTATACATCAATCGAAAACTGCCATAAATTCCAGCACTAATTAAACCAAAACCACCTAATCCAAAAACGACTGCGCCATAAGGATGTTTAGGTTTTATCTCAATCACCGTATCATACAAAATATGCAAGCCCCAACCATCCCAGATACCTGTATAAATCCATCTTCCTACTAAAATTCCGACAACCAAGAAACACAAAAGACAAACAATATTCGCAATCAGAATACAGTAACGTTCGACAACCTCACTTTTGCGATCTGCTTTTATCTGCTCTTTTTGTTCATTAATTTCTTTTTTCAAAGCGATTAATTCTTGTTTTTCAACTTGAATTTCTTTCAGTATGTCCACTTTTAACTGTTCTGCCTCTAAACGATGTAGCTGTTCTTGAATAGCGGATTCAATTTTTTGATTCGCAACAGATTCTATTTTTTCTTGGTAGTCCCTAAAATCTTTATTGACTTCTTGACGGACTAAGATTTCTAGTTCAGGAACGTTACTGAAATCAATTTTGCCATTTTTATAAGCATTTAATACTTGAACAATGAGTTGTTCATCTTTATTCATAGACTCATCCCCCGATCATGATCTTTTGTTGGTTTCTTTTCGGACTGTACGTCTCTATTCGCTTGTTTTTCTAGGCTTTTCTGTTGTTCTAGCTTGTAATTTTTCATATCCTTTGAAAAGCGACGTTCAAAATCATCGAGTATTTTCTCTTTGGTTTGCTTTAATTTTCTTGTAACGAGTTGAGTAAGCTCTGGTACTCGTCCTGCAAGCTGTTTGATTGTGTCAATAAATCGATTAATTTTTGATTCTCGTTTGAGAGATTCTGATTTTCTTGGTTCAATTGCTTGTTCAAGGCTAACAATTTCTGATTCTCTTTGTTGAGTGTCTCGCTCAAGCGGAGTAATCGCTGGTTCTCGTTGTTCAAAAGCGCTAAATTCGTTTTGTCTTGTTCGGTTTTCCAACTCATGTAAAATAGTTTCCCTTCCAAAGTCAGAGCCCAAACGTGTCTCTCGTGCTCTCCTTTGCTTGTTATTGGCGTCTAAAAAGGCATATGAGAACGTTTGGCCTCTTTCTGATAGAATTACCCCATAAGTAGATAGGCGTTCTTTAAACGCCTCGTATGAGCTCACAGAGACGTCTTGAAGCGATTGGTTGATTCTTCCTCTCAAATCATCCATGTAAGAATACTCATTTTTTGCGAGCAGTTCTTTCTCAGTATCTGTTTGTCGCTCTTTTGGTGGTTCTAAAATATACCAGTTTTCTCGAAAAGCGATTTGGTCATTCAGTTCTCGTGCTCGCTGAACACTTTCCCCTTTTTTTTCTCTTAATTTCTTTCCTGTTTCTAAATTTACCTTATTGACAATGATATGGTTGTGTAAGACATGATTTTTTCCATCTAAATGCGTATATACAGCGCTTTGATGGTTGGGATAAAGTTTTTCTGCTAACTCCACCCCTAAATCATTAGCTTTTTGCCAATCATTTTGTATTTTCGGATTTAGTTCATTTAAGGCAAAAGATTGCGTAATGCGTAAGACTTGATTGGATTCTTTCGTTTGGTTATGAAGTTGTCGAACAACATCAAATTGTTCTTTGGCGATAAAGGGATCAATCCCGTTGGTTCCACCCACGGCAACTGCTCGACACTTTGCCAGTTCAACAGGACGTTCCAATTGATTGTCTTGCAACCACTGTTCTGTTTTTTCATGCATGGGTCTATCGTGACCTAAGGCATAATTAATGGCGCTCGCTGCACTTGCGCCATTGCTTATTTTTGCAATTGTTGCCATAACTCTTGATACCCCTTTTGAGCTTGGGCGAGCACACCATATGTATAGCGTAAAGCCTCGATCAGCTCTTTATCTTGGTTCTCCATTCGATCGAATTGATTCAGTTTCTTGGCGATTTGATTTAAATTCGTTCCTTGTTTCGATAGTTCTAACAATAAAGATTTTGCTTGGTCATGTTCGAGATAAGGTTTTTTTAGATGGGATTTTTGAGCTAATTTTTTTGCATAAAGATTTGGAGAGAGTCCATACGTTTCTCCTGATATTTTTAGCTTTTCATATTGCTCTTCAGATAATCTAAATTGAATGTACTTCGTTTGATTTTGTGATACTTCTTTATGATCCATAAATAGCCTCCTCAAAGATAAAATGCCACAGCGCTCATTCTTCAATCGCCCTTTGTCGTTGATTTTGTAATAAGCATTGCGCCCTATTCGGTTACAATCATTATAACAAAATAGCAAATATAAATCAAAAAATACTGCAAGCTATCACATTGTAATACAAATCACTTCGTTCTCGTATTACAATGTGGCTTGAAAAGGGGGAAGTTTCACTTTCCCCTTTTATCCCCTTTGGATTGTGTCGATTTGCTTTACGCAAACGCCACCTACCCATTTTATAAAAATAAAATGGGCAAAATATCTTTCTTTTTGTCATACAAAAAGAAGAAAAAAAAGAGACGATTTTCTTCTTCCGAAATCGTCCCTCTTTTTCCTAAAACCATGGATGAACGAACAAAAAATCTCTCGTATTTTGTTTGTTCATCCACTAAAAATATGCGAACAGTATGGCTTTATTCAATCCTGTTCTTAAAAGTCAAAAGCATTGAATCGTCAGAGGACGATTCAACAAAAAAAGTAGTCGTTTTTGGATGACTACTAAGTTCTAAACATTCATTACCCAAAATCAATTTGGTCTAACATCGTTTCTCGACTAGCTTGATCTAATCCAAGATACGTTAAGGTCATGGCTTCACTTGAATGGTTTAGTAGATGCATCACTAAACCAATATTATAATTCGACTGCGTATAAACACGGTAAGCGCCTGTTTAACGCATGGTATGCGTTCCTAAGTAATTGATACCTAAAAGATCGCCAACGTGCGCCATGACCTTATAAAAATGCTTTTCAGTGATATGACGCTCTGTCCTCTCTGTCTTTTTTCTCAATTTTACACTAAAATAGATTTTTTGGAAAACTTTGCAACAGAACCGGTTTAACAATCGACGAATATCGCAGAAAACAAAAGGCATGACTCCCTGCGAATACAGGGAACATGCCTTAGCAGTTTAAAAATATTCAATTTTGTCTAACTTTTGTGTTGCACTTTACGGCTCATGCTGTTTTAGACTCTTTTTTATGCAATTTTGTCTTAGTTTTTAATAATTTAATGCGCTTTAAAGTAGTTTTTTATGATTTGCTTTTTATTAATTTGCTGGCTTTAATGAAATCTCGTTGTATCCAGAATGAGATTAGCAGTGCCAATAGATCAATCAAAATAAAGGCAGCTAATGTCAAAGTATAATTGTGGAACAGTTGATGTGTTAATGATAATAGTAATGGTCCAACAACTCCGGCAGCAGCCCATGCTGTCAGTACATATCCATGAACAGCTCCTAATTCTTTAGTACCAAAGACATCACCTAAGTAGGCTGGGATGACAGAAAAGCCTGCTCCATAACAAGACATCAACAAGCATAATGCAATGACAAATAGGAGCGGTAATTTGAAGATGAGCATAGCTGAAAGCATTACAATATCGAGAATAAAAATGGCACTGAAAGTAGCAGGGCGCCCGATATAATCAGACAAAGTTGCCCATATCAAACGTCCAAAGCCATTGAAAAGGCCTATGATTCCAACCATAATTGCGGCTGTTTGGACAGACATGCCGGTCATACTTTGAGCCATGGGGGATGCAGCTGAGACAAGGCCGATCCCGCATGTAATATTGATAAATAACATTATCCAAAGAAAAGTGAAGGATTTAGTTTTGAGGGCTTGGTTAGCTGTTAGCTCCGGTCCTCGGGTTAGACGTGTTCCCTTTTTTTGAGAAATGCTATTTTCAGTAGTGCTTGATAGTGCCAGATTTGGACGAACAATAAACTGTGCAGCGAGCAGCATAATAACAAAATAAAATGTTCCTAAGAGATAGAATGTTTGTTCAAGACCAACACTAGCCATTAGCTGTTGAGCAACAGGACCAGTCAGCATTGCTGCAAAACCAAATCCCATAATAGCTAACCCCGTTGCTAAACCGCGTTTGTCTGGAAACCATTTAATAATTGTTGATACAGGGGTAACGTATCCTGCTCCCAGTCCTAAGCCGCCTATGACACCATATGAGAGATATAATAGCCAAATTGAATTTTGATGGATAGCCCAACCAGTCATAATGGTTCCAGTTCCGTAAAGAAAGCTAGCAATAGTTCCCGTTAGTCTAGGGCCTATTTTTTCAACGACTTTGCCCATAAAGGCGGCTGACATTCCCAAGAAGAAAATAGCGATACTAAATGCAAGAGCGACTGAGGATTCTGCCCAACCATTTTGTTTTGCAATTGGATTAGTAAAAACACTCCAAGCATAAACGGAACCAATCATTAAATGAAACATGACACCTGCAAACGCAACAACATAGCGATTTGTTTTCAAGACAAATTCCTCCATTTTTGATAGTATAGGGCACCTCTAAAAACTCAAATTTACCACTTTTGGCTAAATTTACCTATCGCGTCGTTATTGCTCCGCACCTTACAGCAGTAAGCTTTGTCGCAATGCCTAGCGCTAGAAAAATTTATCTCAAAAGTTATCAAAAGCAGTTTTTAGAGGTGCCCTATACGAATAAGTATACGAATAATTTAAACGTTGTTCACAACCATTGTTGGCATATAATAATAATATCACATTGTTTATCACATTTAAACAATTAAATTTTAGTATAAGACGAATTTTAACGTTGGCTAATGAAAAGTACATTTAAGTTATCTATAGTACTGGGAAAAAACAAATTACGGTTGCTGTTTTTGAACAAATAAAAAATCACAGGGAACCTAAAGTGCTCCATAACTGTTAGATTTCTTGTCTAACAATTATGGAGCACTTTAAAAGTTATGCTTATTTTGGTTCTGTTGCGAAGTTTGAAAATCAAACGCGCCCTCTATTAAAATTTGTCCAAGATATTGACCCAAATACATATTATCTGCAATATTTACTTAATAACTGTAATTGAGATTGGAGAATTTTTAACCATATAAGTAGCATGCGAACCAAAATATCCTTTAATTCCATGCATTGATCGCGATCCAATGATTAAGATATCTGCAGATGTTGCTGGCAAAATCGTCTTAGTAATTTCCTCGGCCGGATCACCTTCTCCACTGTACAGCTGAATGTTTTTTACACCGCTATTTTCTGCATATTGTTTGTACTTTTTCAAATTAAGTAACAATTGACTTTGTTTCTGGCTCAAGTACTCAGGGTCTAACGCTTCATAAACATTCAACTCTTCAATTTCTAAAATTGAGGCAATCAGTAATGCGGCTCCAGTTTTACTCGCTTGCTTTACAGCATATTGAAAGGCTTTTTGAGCTCCTTCTGATTCATCTACCCCAACTAAAATATTTTTAAATTCATCAAATCCTTCCATAGTGCATCTTACCTTTCATTAATTAATTGATTATATTTTTTATTTCCTTTATACAGTTCAATAATTGTCCACGCTAACAGTAGTAATACTGCGACGATAATGACATAAGCAATAGAATCAGCTAGTACAAGTTGGCTTGATGTCACCTTTTCACCAAAAAAATCTTCAATTTGGCCGGGCAATCCAATCAAATTTAAATATGTCAATCCAATTACTGAACCCCATCCTATTATCCGAATAACTATCGAATTTTTAAACCGGCTTCCCATTTCCACCTCACTATTGGTCATCATTAATAATGGTACCATCGAAAATGGTAACGCAAAAGCTAAGAAGACTTGTGAATTATTCATTAGTGTATTTAACGCTGTGTGCTCCCGAATCGTTCCTTGCCTGCTTGTAATAATTACACAGATTAACACTGGGATAACTGAAATCAAACGCGTAATTAAACGTCTTAGCCAAATTGGCATTCTCATATGAATGAATCCCTCCATAATTACTTGTCCAGTTAAAGTTCCGGTAATCGTTGAATTTTGTCCAGAAGCTAGTAACGCGACTGCGAATAATGTAGAGAGAAGACCTGATTTTGCAACGGTGATTAAAATTCCGTTACTCAATGTATCCGAATTTGATAAAGCCTCATACAACCCAAAGAATGATGGATCTTTCACTGCCCCTGTTTTAAAAACAGCAACTCCCATTATGAGCAATAAGGAGTTAACAAAAAAAGCGAGAGTCAATTGAATGTTAGAATCCCATGTTGAAAATCGTACAGCATTGGCGATTTCATCTTCATCCGTACGATTTATATTTCGAGTCTGAGACACAGCCGAATGTAGATATAAATTATGAGGCATAACGGTTGCACCAATAATTCCTAATGCACCAGTTAAAGGCGTTTGACCACCAATTGAATGTGTAGAGGAGAACGTTTCACCAGTCGGAACCAATCCTTTAAGTACATCCCCCCAATTAGGATCAGACAACGCTACTTGATAAACAAACACAAAAAGAATTACAAAAATCAAACAGACAACTATTGCTTCAATTTTTCTAAAACCAACTTTCGTTAACAACAATAATAATAAAACATCAAATACCGTAATAAAGACTGCGACGACAAGCGGAATATTAAAAAGTAAATAAAGAGCAATTGATGCGCCAATTACTTCCGCAATATCTGTTGCCATAATCGCTAATTCCGTTAAAATCCATAAAATGATTCCTAGTTTTTTACTCGTTCTCGCTCGAATTGCTTGAGCTAAATCCATTTGACTAACAATTCCCAATTTAGCAGCCATATATTGTAATAGCATTGCAATTAAACTAGACATTAAAATGACCGACATTAATAAATACTGGAAGTTTTGCCCACCCGTAATCGAAGTAGACCAGTTGCCTGGATCCATATATCCCACAGCAACTAATGCTCCCGGTCCAGAATAGGCGAACAGGGTTTTCCAAAAGCCTTTGCCTTTGGGTACCTCGACAGTTCCGTTAATTTCCTCTAAAGAGGGACCATTCGCATGCTGAATTAATCGAGGTTTGTGCTCTTTACCAGACTGACTTGTTGTATCTTTCAAAATATTTACACCTTCCTTTAAGAATATCATAAGTATACACCTTTTTTTTATAAAATCAAAGCAAAATGTTAGGCAGACCTAAAAATGACCGACATTAATAAATACTGGAAGTTTTGCCCACCCGTAATCGAAGTAGACCAGTTGCCTGGATCCATATATCCCACAGCAACTAATGCTCCCGGTCCAGAAT
>SKFA01002165.1_pt1 | contig 10181 bp, 10 predicted proteins | sample 4820291 | NCBI WGS metagenome assembly SKFA01 (sample SAMN11008795, study PRJNA524170) | human gut metagenome | isolation source: fecal sample from pouch patient p30 | place: Israel: Tel-Aviv | reverse complement strand
CACATGCTCTACCTTTCTTTTTTATTTTTTAGAATAGGCGTTAAAGAGAACAAAGTAAAAATAGGAAACTGACGACGCATCGCAGATGCTAGACAGTTTATCTTTTTTACACAGTTCTCCGCCCGTATTCAGTTCAGCGAATACGGTAAACCCATCCTTTCTTTTTTTATTGAGTAATTAGGAGAGCTTTCCGCTCGTGTTCAAATCAGAACACATGCTCTTCCTTTCATTTTTATATTTAATTTGTTAATGAATCCAAAAACGCATAGAGTTTGGCATTCATTTCTCGATAATCGTAAACACGAATGGCTTCAGGTTTTTGAACAAAGGTCAATTTTTGACTTTGTTCTTCCAAAACATCTTCACCGTCAGCAGCAATCAAGAGATCGACTGCTTCTGGATCAAATTCCAAGTGGGCTTGGAAGGCATAGTGTTTAGGACTGAAGCGAATCATCTGACGTGGACACCCTTGACTAGTAGCAAGAACAACAGCATCTTTTGTCAATCCTGGCATATCACCATGCCAGTGGCCAGTTTCAAGAGTTTTTCCAAACTCACCGACATGTGGATCTGTGAGTCCTTCAGGCGTCAAGGTCACTGGATAAACCCCAATCTCACGTTCCGGACTGTGCTCATACTTCGCTCCATAGGCAACAGACAGGAGCTGGGCACCCAGACAGACCCCAACAATATAACGATCTGCCTTCATGGCCTTTTGAATCAGTTCAATCTCTGCCTGAGGATCGTAGTATGGAAAAGCTTCTCGATCTTCATCTGGCGATTGAGGTCCTCCCATGACGATCAAAAAGTCAATCTCATCCACTGACTCTGGTAAGGTTTCATTCTCATAGACTTTAGTCGTGGTCACTTGATGGCCACGCTCCTGTGCCCATTTTAGATAAGCGCCCGGCACTTCAAAGGTTTCATGCAGTACAAAATGTACCTTCATCATTTCTTCTCCCATCTCTTTCGAATCACGTATGACAGACCAGCCGCAAGTACAAGCGGGATTGTTAAACTTAAAGACTGCCCTGTAAATCCAAGGCTCAGCGCAATGGCTGTCAGAGGAGCTTCTAGGGTCGTCCCTAAAAAGACTGTAACTCCAAGTAACATCCCTATAGCTGGATCCAGATGAATCCTAAGGACTGTCAAAAGCAAGGTCACTAGATAGCCAGATCCAATCCCTAAGGCAAATGATGGCGTCAAGGTCCCTCCATAGGCACCATTGCGCAAAAGGAGATAAACCAGAAGCCCCTTCACTGCAAGAGTCAGTGGAAGATAAGGAATCGGCTGACTAGACAAGAGGGCTTGCGCTAGTACCTGGCCATTTCCCATAAAGATAGGGAAAAAGGCTACTAGGCTCCCCAGCACTAGAAAGGCTAGAGGAAGAGCCCAAAGGACCGTCCCGTCCTTCCGCCGTTTGTGACTAGCCCGCTTGGCGAGGAAAGCAAAGACCAGAGCCAAGGGAGTGACCAAGAAAGCAATCACAATAGCCTGTAAGAAGCTGCTAGCCGACCATGAGACTGCGGACAGGTGATAAATGGCCTCCTGACCAAGGATGGGCTGAGCGACCCAGGTGGCCAGATAAGTACTGGTCAAAACCAGTAGAAGGTTTTGCCAACTGTAGGCGAGTCCTAAGGTCTCAAAGACGAACAAGCTACTGGCAAAGGGAACCTGATAGACCGCAGCCAAACCAGCTCCAGCCCCACAGGCGATCAAGACTTTTCGCTCTTTGAGAGCTAGTGAGAACCCCTTCGCCAAGCGACCAGCTAGAAGAGCCCCGACCTCACGTGGGGCTCCTTCTTTTCCGACCGATGCGCCTGCTCCAACAATTGCCACCTGCATCCCTGCATGAAGGAGGTGGGCTAAGGGCGCTGGATCCCTGTCTCCAGCTAAGTCAATTTGCTGGCGAATAGACAGGATCTTATAACGCTTTTGCAGGACATACCAGAAGCCAGCTGCCAAGCACCCAGTCACACACAAGACCAGAAATCTACGGAGACCTCCAGCTTCTTGAAATTGCTGGAGCAAATCCGAACTAGCTTGGCCAAAGGCCAGTCCTTGCACCCCTTCTAATAGATAATGGCAGGCAATTCCGACCAGACCCGTCCCGATCCCTAATGATAAAGTGGCTAGAAGTAACCTCAGTCCGTAGGGCAGCCTTTGGAGTCGTACTTTCATTGGATTAGAGTTCAGCAAGAATCGCTTTTAGCAATCCTTTGAAGTCGCCTTTGACGCGCTCTGTCACTTCCACTACTTCTTCGTGGTTGAGCTCTTCTTGGAAACCAGCCGCAAAGTTGGTAATACATGAAATACCAAGAACCTTCAAGCCAGAATGCGCTGCAATGATGACTTCAGGAACAGTTGACATTCCGACAGCATCTGCACCAAGAGTCTTAAACGCACGGATTTCAGCTGGAGTTTCATAAGTAGGACCTGTCACACCGATATAAACCCCATCATCCAATTTGATACCCAATTTGTCTGCTACTTGATGAGCAGTCTCACGGTATTCAGGTGTGTAAGCTTTAGACATATCTGGGAAACGTGGACCAAAATCATCCAAGTTTTCACCGATCAATGGGTTTTGACCAGTCATGTTGATGTGGTCTGTGATGGCCATCAAAGTACCAGGACCAAAGCCAATACCACCGGCAGCATTGGTAACAAGAACCCCTTCACAGCCCAAAACTTTCATGACACGAACTGGGAAAGTCACTACTTCAAGTGGGTTTCCTTCGTAGAAGTGGAAACGTCCTTGAAGGGCCAAAACCTTACGTCCAGCAAGCTCACCATAGACCAATTTACCAGCATGGCCGACAACTGTTGAACGACCCCAGTTTGGAATTTCAGAGTAGTCTACTACGACTGGATTTTCGATTTCTTCAGCCAGTTCTCCAAGACCTGATCCAAGGATCAAGCCAAACTCAGGTGCTTCCATTCCTTTGCCTTTCAAAAAAGCAGCTGTTTCATTGATTTTTGCTAATAATGTCATTGCATATCTCCTTTATGATTTCCTTAAAAATTGGCCAATTTTGTCAAATGTATTGGCATTGCGAATGGTCAACAGACGGTAATCCGGCATCTTGAGGACTTGTCTGTGGTAAGCGGTCTTTGTATAGGTCTCTTCTGAGTATTTGCCCCAGTAGATCCCAAGGCTTCCACGATGGATGATTTCATCACCGAGCGAAAAAGAGGAGACCAGCTCCCAGACAGCATCCTGATCGAGGCCTACTGTGTAAAAGAGAACATCCTTGCGGGCCAGATTCTCCTGCCACCAGGTTGGTAGAGCAGCGAGATCTTGCGCATAGTCCTCAGCTGAAAAGAGAGAAAAAGACTGGATAAAGGGATAGTGATCACGAAAGAAATGTCCCAGCAAATCTACCAATTCTGCTTTAGAACTAGCAGATTCAAAGAAGATATTGCCACTATTGATGTAGGTCTCTACCCCATCCAGCCCGATCGTTTGGAGCTCCTCTCGAAGCTCTGCCATCACGACCTTGTTTTTCCCGCCAACATTGATCCCTCTTACGAGGAGAGCGAAGCGTGTCATCTTAGTTCAATTTGTCTAAGAAGCTTTCACCGATCATGGCTTTTTCAACACCAAAGTTCTCTGCAATTGTTGCAGAAATATCAGAGAAATGTCCGACTGGAATCACACCATTGCCCTTGAAGGATGGGCTATAAGCCAAGAATGGGATGTATTCACGCGTATGGTCTGTACCAGCGTAGGTTGGGTCATTTCCGTGGTCTGCAGTGATCATCAAGAGGTCATCTTCACGCATCGCAGCGATGATTTCTGGCAAGCGTTCGTCAAACTCATGCAAGCAATCGCGATAACCATGTGCATTGCGACGGTGACCGTAAAGAGCATCAAAGTCTACCAAGTTGGTAAATGAGAACCCTTCTTGGAACTCAGGAAGTCCCATGGTCTTAATCAAGGTATCCATACCGTGGCTATTTGATTTGTTGTGGCCCATATCGTGGTTGATACCAGCTCCGTTGAAGATATCGTTGATCTTACCAACTGCATAAGTATCGATACCTGCTTCGTTCAACTTGTCCAAAACAGTTGGCGCAAATGGTGAAACAGCCAAGTCACGACGGTTGGCTGTACGTGTGAAGTTTCCAGGTTCCCCAACATAAGGGCGGGCAATGATACGGCCTAGAAGAGCTGGACGTTCCAAAGTGATGGAACGAGCGTATTCACAGATACGGTACAGTTCATCCAAAGGAATGATGTCTTCGTGAGCTGCGATTTGAAGGACAGGGTCTGCTGATGTATAAATGATCAACTCACCTGTTTCCATTTGACGTGGTCCAAAGTCATCGATGACCGCTGTACCAGAATAAGGCTTGTTAGCTTCACGAATGACCTTACGTCCTGAGAATTCTTCAATTTTAGTCAAAATTTCTTCAGGGAAACCATTCCAGAAGGTATCAAAAGGTTCTGTAATGTTGAGCCCCATGATTTCCCAGTGACCAGTCATGGTGTCTTTCCCAAGAGAAACTTCTTGCAATTTTGTCGCATAGCCAGTTGGGTTGCTTTCAGCTGGCACAGTCTTCAATGGTACTTCACGAGGAATATTTCCAAGACCGATTTTGGCCATGTTTGGTACATTCAAACCAACTGCTTTTGAGATGTGTCCAAGTGTGTCAGATGCGCCATCAGGTACACCTGCATTGACAAAGTTATTGGCATCTGGTGCAGCACCGATCCCAACTGAATCCAGCACAACTAAGTGCATGCGTTTAAATTTTGACATATACTGCCTCTTTCCTTTATTAAACTAGCTATATTATACCATATCCCTATAAGAAGAGAGCCGTTGTTTGATCCGGCTCCTCTTTAGAGAAACCTATTTTTCAATGATGACAGGGCCATCTGGTGTCCCTACAATCACTTTTGAAATCATGTTCAAGAATAAACCGTGCTCTACAACCCCGACGGTGTGATCCAGTTCATTTGCCAGAGCTTCTGTATCCTCGATCACCTTGAGATCCAAGTCAATGATAAAGTTACCTTGGTCGGTGACAAAACGTTGATCATCCGCGAGACGGAAAGCAGGATGGTAGCCTTTTTGCTCAAAGTGACGGAAAAGATTTTCAGCCCCGTATTGCACTACTTCCACTGGAAGTTTGAAAGCCCCAAGAGTTGCGACTTGTTTGGATTCATCCACGATCCAAATGCAGTCTTTAGAATTGGTTGCGACGATCTTTTCCATGAGGAGAGCCCCACCGCCACCTTTGATCCCATTCAATTGAGGATCCACTTCATCTGCGCCATCCACTGTCACATCGACCACTTCGACATCGTCGATAGCCTTGAGCGGGATGCCTAAACTTTCAGCCTGATCATAGGTCACACTCGAAGTTGTGACAGCTGTGATCTGCAAGCCTTCTTCTTTGATGCGACGACCCAATTCAGCCACAAAATAATAAGCAGTTGACCCTGTACCGAGACCGACAATCATGCCGTCTTTGACAAACTCAGCCGCTTTAATTCCTACCTGTTCTTTTAGGTTTACCATCATAGACCTCCTTTTATATTCTATTACAGTATAGCATATTCTGTAAGAGATTTCACTAATTATTTGAAAACCTTTCCAAGTTTTAGTTCTAAAAGCAAAACCTTGCCCGTCCGCTGACTTTACGATAGAATAGAGATGAATCTACAGGAAAAGAGAAATGACATGATTACTAAAGAATTTGATACCATTGCTGCCATCTCGACTCCTCTTGGTGAGGGGGCGATCGGGATCGTCCGCTTGAGCGGGACAGACAGCTTTGCCATTGCGCAAAAGATCTTCAAAGGGAAAGATTTAAGCAAGGTCGCAAGTCACACCCTCAACTACGGTCATATCGTGGATCCAGATAAGGACGAGATTCTCGACGAAGTCATGGTGGGGGCCATGCGCTCGCCGAAGACCTTCACCCGTGAGGACATCATCGAGATCAATACCCACGGCGGGATTGCCGTAACCAATGAAATCCTGCAATTGGTCATCCGCGAAGGAGCTCGATTAGCTGAACCTGGTGAGTTTACCAAGCGGGCCTTTCTGAACGGTCGGGTCGATTTAACCCAGGCCGAAGCCGTCATGGACATTATCCGCGCCAAGACCGACAAGGCTATGAACATCGCCGTTAAACAGTTGGACGGTTCTCTGTCTGACCTCATCAACAACACGCGCCAAGAGATCCTCAATACCCTGGCCCAGGTCGAAGTCAATATCGACTATCCTGAGTACGATGATGTCGAAGAAGCAACCACTGAGATCATCCGTGAAAAGACCAGTGAATTTGAAGCCCTCTTGACCAACCTCCTCAAGACTGCCCGTCGCGGTAAGATCTTGCGTGAAGGGATCTCTACTGCTATCATCGGTCGACCAAACGTCGGCAAGTCCAGCCTCCTCAATAATCTTCTTCGCGAAGAAAAAGCTATCGTGACCGATATCGAAGGAACAACCCGTGACGTTATCGAAGAATACGTCAACATCAACGGTGTTCCCCTCAAACTAGTCGATACGGCCGGAATCCGTGAGACCGAAGACATCGTTGAGCAAATTGGTGTCGAACGGTCGAAAAAAGCCCTCAAGGAAGCTGATTTGGTCCTCCTCGTCCTCAATGCTAGCGAACCCTTGACCGATCAAGATCGCCAACTCCTTGAAATCTCTCAAGATAGCAACCGCATCATTCTCCTCAATAAGGTCGACCTCCCAGAGAAGATCGAAATCGACCAACTGCCGGAAGATCATATCAAGATTTCCGTTCTGAAAAACCAAAACATCGATCAAATTGAAGACCGGATCAACGCCCTCTTCTTCGAAAATGCTGGGCTGGTTGAGCAAGATGCGACGTATCTTTCTAATGCTCGTCACATCTCCCTTATCGAGAAAGCTGTTGAAAGCCTGCAAGCGGTCAACGAAGGCTTGGCCCTCGGTATGCCGGTAGACCTGCTTCAAGTCGACCTCACCCGCACCTGGGAAATTCTCGGAGAAATCACAGGGGATGCTGCTCCAGATGAGCTCATTACCCAACTCTTCAGCCAGTTCTGTCTTGGTAAATAAATCTATTTTAAGATCCTATACTCTTAGAGACTTTCCTTAGGTGAGTACGGACGTCAGCGAACTTCGGAGAAGTTCCATGACTTAGTTTTGAATCTAACGTTTCAAAACTCCCGAGTGCTTGAAACAACAGTGTTTCAAGCACTTTTCTCACGGCGGAAAGTCTCAAATATTTCTTTCAAAATAGAATTTAGTTTACAGCTATAGGATCACCCAGTTTATACAAAAGCAGTAAAACAGTTTGTCCAAAATAAGAAAAATGCGTATGTGTGCAAACATACGCATTTTTTTGTTTTATTTTGCTTGTTCTAATCGCTCGACGGTTTGATAAGCTTGGTAGATCAGGAAGAGCCCCGTAGCATTCAAGACTGGAATCGCAATAGGCAACTCGGTCACGATTTGTGAGAAAGGTGAATTTCCAACAAAATGAAGTCCAAACCCAGCTACTAAGTATCCCCAGCCTGCTAGACGTAGATCCTTGCGTCCTCTGCTTGCTTGGACAATTAGGAAGAGCCCCAGCATAACAAGACCTGTGTAGACCCAGTGAGACATGGGCGCATTGGCCACACGCCCGAGAATCCCTGACACCGTGTAAGAGAAACCTTCCGGCAGATCCTGACGGATATAGGCAAAATCCTCCACGATCTGGAAACCAAGACCAGAGGCAATAGCCAAGAGGAAAATCGATTTGATGCGACGGACACTGAACAAATAGAGGACAAAGAAGATCGGAATCAACTTAAAGGGTTCCTCAAAGAGTGGCGCAGCAATGGCACTCTCGTACTGGTTCCAAAAGTCGCTATTTGGAGCGATCGCTTGAATCATGTCATGGAAATAGGTATTGGCAAAGCTAGACAACCAACCGGCAACAAAGCCCCCTCCTAATAAAGAAAAGAGAACCGGTACCCAAGACAACTTCCACTTCTTAGCAAAATGAAAGAGAGCCCAAACAGCAGGAAGTGCGTAGACCAAAAGGATCAAGGTCGAAAGTCCCACAATCCCGTACTGGCTACCAGACATCCAGCCCTCTGTCAGCGACTGGGTCTCATAGGCTAGGCCGATCGCTAGCAAGAGTAAATAGAGAAACAAAATCGATTTGCGTTTCATAAAAGACCTTTCTAAAGTGAAATGAAAAAGGCTGGAAGACCAGTCTTTTCCGTGTACTATCATTGTAACAGGATCAGCTTAAAAAAACAATAAACTGAGCTCTCAAATCCAGCTCCTACTTCAATACAGCTAGGATCTGACGAATCATGTCTGGATCCCCATCTGGCAAAGTCACCGTTTCAGCATGGTCCAAGATCCCTTGGGTAAATTGCGTCATAAACTCCTCACTATTGAGTTCATCTGCAGACTGTTGCCAGTGGCTCGGTACAGGATAGATCGTCACTGTCCCATCACCGTTGGATGCATAAGTCACATGGCCTTCTGCAGAAATTGGTGTAAACAACTGACGAACATCTTTAGGATAGTCAACTCCTAGCCCACCAAAGTAAATTTTTGTACCAGCACTCTTTTCATTAATACTCAATTCTGTCGGTACAGACTTGATCACATAAGCCCAGACACGCGCAGCTTCGACCTGAGCAGCGGTGTAGCCTGGATAATCATTCTGATCTGCCTTCTTCGAAGATTTGACCTCGCCATCCGGGCGAGTATTCCACTTCTTAGCCTTACTCGTTTTAGACGTACTACTGCTATCGTCTGTATCAGCTTGCTCCCGATCTTTCGGTTGCTCTTTCTTGCGATAGTAGAAATTGTCATCATCACCATAAGCCGGCGACTGACCAGCCCAGATCCGATCCTTGGACTTATCCGAAACATCGTCTTTGCCCGCTTTCTGACCTTTTGGAAGGAGCAAGAGACCATAGCCTCCAACACCCGACTTGGCACTAACCGTCATCTCAGCAATCTGGTCCTTCTGCTTAAAGCTCGATGCATCAAGCTCAACATCCTCGCTGACCAAGCCCTTGTCATCAAAGACCAGCTCATTGCCACGACCATCGATCCAAGTCCCCTTGATACTCGAGTAGTCCTTAGCCTTGATGGCTTTCAAATCCATACCAGACTGTTTCTTTTCCGAAGTGCTGGTCTGCTTGGTATCCGAACTCTTAGGCGACACCGTCCTCTGAGGACGACCACACGAAGCCAAGACCAAAGCAGAAAGCACAATTACCAAACCTTTTTTCATATCAATCTCCCTTCACACACCTACTATTTTAGAAAAATAAGAAAGGAGAGTCAAAGAAAAAGCGGAGATCTATAGAGCTGATCTGTAATATCAAAATTTTTTGCTAATGAATTTCACTACACGTTCCAGTGAAGGGAGCGACCAAGATGGGAACACTTGAATTACAGAAATTAATTATTTCAATCCACGCTCCCGCGAAGGGAGCGACCCGCCTTCGTAGCGATAAGCAGCAAAGTCAACAATATTTCAATCCACGCTCCCGCGAAGGGAGCGACAGGCGCAACTGGACAAGCGATCAATACTTACCCGTGATTTCAATCCACGCCCCCGTGAAGGGAGCGACCCAGTAGCGCTTTACGTTAAAGCTCTCGGCTACATTTCAATCCACGCCCCCGTGAAGGGAGCGACTTCAGCTTTATCAAGTACATCCGTTTCATAAGGTATTTCAATCCACGCTCCCGCGAAGGGAGCGACTTCTATCCGTTATAATTTCAAAATCGCAATTATCCGAATAGTTAAACTTTTGAACCGTGTCTTTCCACCCCTCAAGAATGGATAAGCGGTTATTTAAGATTAAGACTTTCTTAGCTTTCTTGTGTTTGCAGATTTCAAGGGCGCAAATTGTTTTTCCACGGCCCCCAAGGGCTTCTAAAAAGATACCGTTTGTTAGTCTATCGCTACGCTTTACGGCTTCTTCTTGCCATTTTTTAAGCTGTATCGCTATTTTCTATCACCGCCTTTCCAATGTCTGAAACAACTTCTTCAATGTCATTTCTTACGGCCCAAAATAAGCCCAGCCGGACCGACGCCCTCACGTCTTGGTGATGGCTTTTGCTAAACTTCCAAAGGTTCAGGGCCTTTAGTAGTTCATTTGGTATATCTGATTGATACCCGGCGTTACGTTGTAAAATAGCGTCCGGGAAAAA
>SKFA01002162.1_pt1 | contig 10201 bp, 9 predicted proteins | sample 4820291 | NCBI WGS metagenome assembly SKFA01 (sample SAMN11008795, study PRJNA524170) | human gut metagenome | isolation source: fecal sample from pouch patient p30 | place: Israel: Tel-Aviv | reverse complement strand
CTCTCATAAAAAGTGTTTGTCCACCAGTTTTGAACAAACTAGCTTCAATAGTTTAGTTTCCGTTAAAACTTACTGCTTTAAAGGACGACATTCCGTAATTGCTTACTTCCTGTCAGTTCGTAAATTGAAAATTTCAAAGAATTTTCAGGGTTGTTTTACTGTTCAGTTATCAATGTTCATTTATCAATACCGGCTTAAAAGCCGTTGTTGATTTGTTTTATTTCGTTACCGCTGTGGGCTGTTTTTGTTGCCCTCGCTCGCGGCGACTTGATTATAATAGCACCCGGTCTGGTATTTGTCAACACCATTTTTCAACTTTTTTTGATTTTTTTCTTTTTTTATTTCCTCCAAGCAATCACCCCGATGAAAATTTTTCAGTTTATCATAGCATAAGAACTTGCATTATTACTTTCTGATAATAACGTAAGTATAGCACAATTTCTCTGATACCTCAATATTTTTATGGCAGGTTATCCTGGACAAAATGCAGGAAATGTAAGGTTTCTTCATTTATTTCAGAAATACATATCTTGCCTGGGCAAAGTCTACCTCGTCCTGATCCTGAAGGCAGTATTCTTCGGAACTCTTTATCATTTTTCCGTTTACAGAGGTTCCGTTCCGTGAATTCAGATCCGTAAGATAATATTCTCCATCCCGTTTTCGGATTTTTGCATGAATTCGGCTTACTGTGGGAAGGTCTATGACTGCATCTGCTGCCGTTTCCATCTTTCCGATCACAGTCAGCTCTTCCTGCAGATAAATAGTTGCAAGCTCCCCTGGTTCCCGGCTGACTAAAGTTGCCGGGCCAGTGACAATGTTCGCGGACAAAACTACAGTTTCTCCAAAATTGGTTTTCTGGCTTTTGGAAGTACAGCTGCTGTTTTCTGTGTAGATTTCTTCCTGTTTCTTTCCAGTTTTTTCCTCAGTCCTTTCAGTTCCATATGTTTCATCTTCAGATATTTCCATATGCTTCAGGGACTGTTTTCCACACTTTCTGCTTTCCTTTGGCATTGGGGTTTCCTGATTTTCGGATATTTTTTGACCTTTTTTCTTCAACAGCGACAAAATCCAGACATACAGCATACCAATGCCCATAGCCACTATCACACATCCAAGCACGGCTGTCACAGAAATTCTGGGCAGATATCCCAGTGTTTCCGCAATAATCACCAGCAATGCCACGGCCGCAACCGAAAGACACCAGATAAAGATTCCTTTCTCCTGGGATTTTCCGGACTTTCTGCTTTCTTTGGCAGGTTCCTCCTGCCACATAACCTCTTCCGGATTTATATTTATTTCTTCTTGCTCCGTCTTCCCGTTTGGTCTGGCTGAAAAGTCAGTACCGGGGTGCGCAGCAGCAACATCCATAAAGCCCGTGTCTGTTCCCTCTTTGTCCGTCTTTTGCCGGGAAGCTGCATTTATGGCCGAGTCTGTTTTGGCAGTCTCAGAACGTTCCTGGTATAATTCCTGTTTAATGTGTTCCAGATGAAAGCTGTCCTCCAGCGCTCTTCTGTATATTCCGTATCCCAGCATTACAGCCCTGGAATCCTCATGATCAAGCAGCGGAAGAATATATTCTGTCAGCTCCTGAAATTCCTGCCGCACATCCTGGTCGTAACCCGGCAAATAACAGAAATACAGCTGTCTTTTCTCCACATCCACATACATATATTCCGGCTTTAGCAACAGCCTGGACGGATTCAGCAAATACTCCGCCATCTCCTCCATGACCTGCACAAAACCGCCAAGGATCATCTGAAGGTCCTCATATCCAATCTTCTTTTCCTCATATAACGAAAGTACAGACTGTTTCGAAGTAATGTCGAAGCAGACCATAAACTGTCCGTCCACGCCCTGCACCCTGCACTTTAAAACGGACGGAATGGTATTTCCCACCAGCATTCTCATCTGATAGGAGGAAGTGTCTGGCTCTTCTTCCTCGTACAGCACCAGATAATTCCCACTCAGGTCTCTTTTATATTCCGCTTTCATTTTTGCTTATTCCCCCTTTATACTTTCTGATGCACTTTTCACTTTGCGAATCCAGGACACAGGATCTATCACTTTCACAGCTTCCTGAACCTTCAGATGACTGCGAAATCCTCCATAAACGGAAAACGTATCCAAATCATACGTGACCTGTACCTTTTTGCCCTCCTCCGCCTGCACCTTCAGATTTTCACTCCCAAAAAAGCCTGTATCCCCAAGCTCATTTCCTTTTTTCAGCGCCGCTTCCCGGCTGTTTCCGTCTGGAACTGCTGCTTCCATACTTCCTGAAAGAGCAGCCTCGTATGCAGCAGCTGTAAGCCACGCCCTGTTATGTACATAAAAAAACAAATATAGCACCGTCATAATTACCAGCAGGATCACAGGCATTAAAAGTGCCGTTTCTATTGCCATGCTTCCCTTTCTCAACTGCTTTTTCAATAAATCAGTCCTCCTATATATCCAAGCAAAAGAAACGGAACAAAGGGAATCTCGGTCTTTCTTCCAGTGCGCGGCAATATGAGCAGAATGATTCCCCACACACTGCAGCACAAAAGCCCCATCATAAATACACCCAGCAGTTCTCCAAAGGTGAGCACGGTTCCAAGAGCTGCCAGAACCAGTCCGTCTCCCATTCCCACTGCTCCTTTTGAAACTACACTCAGCGCGATCAGTGCAGTGCCAAATCCTACGGCCCCAATCCACTCCCAGAATATAGTTCCGTGCCAGAGCGCATTTATGATTCCAATCACAGCAAATATTCCGGTTGCAAGCAGAGAAACCTCCCTTTTTCGGATATCCTTCCAGCTGTTTATTCCCAGAAACGCAAGCACAAAAATCTGTTCCACTTTCATCCCCTCCATGTTTTTCGTTTCTTTCACAAACATGCAGCACAGTACCTTATCCGCATCTTTTGCAGACAGACAGGTTCGCTGCTTTTGACTCTTTTACCAGACGCACCGTTCTTTTCAGTCCGCTGCAGGTTCTGTCATTGTGAAAACGGTTCCCGGATTTGGTAATGTAAACATAGCTTCCCGGCTTCTGGCCTTTGCTGCAGCTTTCGCAGGCATAATATTTCTCTCCGGAATCATTTCTCTTAGAGGAAACCTCTGACCCTGAAATCCGGGAAACCGACAGCTTCAAATGACTGCAGTCCAGGCTCTTGTGGTATACCGTTCCGGAAGCTGTCACATAGACCATTTTCTCCGGGCTTTCGTTTGGATCACTGGTCTCCTCCCAGCTGGCTCCTGTCCACGCATGGACTTTTACGGAATTGTAATTCCATTTGGCTGGGAGCGGTATGATTCCTGCCACAGGCTTATAGGAATAGACATCCGGAAGCGTAATCTCTTCTGTTCCTCCGCTTACTGCATAGGCGTACATTCCTGCATCCTTGGCATTCTGGCACAGCTTGCTCAGATGCTCTGTCTGAAGCTTGTATAAATCCATAAAAGAAATCATAGTTACCATTGTCAGGAAAAACAGAGGCAGTACCATTGCCGCCTCTACAGTAAGACTGGCTTTCTTTAGCTTTGTACTTAAGTTTTTCAAAAAGGCGCACAAAGACGCTTTGCCGAAAGGGTTCCGCACCAAAGCCGGGGATGCTTTTGCGAAATGGTTTCCCAGAGAACTATTCCTTCTTGTTCTTCGCTCTTTCAGAGTCTGTATATCTTTTTGCATAATCTCATCCAATATTCCCATCTCCTTTTCGGAAAAGCATCTCTCTGCGCCTTTTTCTTTATTTTTAAATATAGTGGTATGCTCTCGTAACCGTAAACGTTTTCCGCTTATTTGCTTTTACATCAGCAGACACTTCCATTGCTGTAATGCAGTGATCCAGCTGAAACCAGTTCCAGTTCTTCGCTTCCTGAACAGAAGTTTCCACCATATCCATGCCGCCATCTATTTTCTTTGCCTTGGAACAGGAAAACAGAAAAACCTGCAGGTAATCTTCGTACGATACTCCTGTCTCATCCGTCCTTCTTATGGTGTCCAGGCTGTCGAACAATGCAGGAAGATTCTGCAGGGACAGCTGCCAGTTTACAGCATTTTTTACAAGAGAGACTTTTCCTCCGTCAAAAAGCTCCCGGACATCCAATATACTTTCCGCAAAAGCCCAGCATAAGATCAGTGCACTTTTGATCACGCCAGCTGCCGGAGGGATAAGAAAACTGGCTGCTATAGCCGCTGCGACAGATGTCACCTGTGCCACTTTCACAGGGTCCGCCATAAGGCCTGCCACATTGATTCCTTCTCTCACACGCAAAAGCTTGTTCGCAACTGTTTTTAAATTGGCTTCATCATTGTCCTTTCCGGCAATTATATATTCGATCTGATAATCCAGGTCACCATTTCCCGGATTTATAAAATTCCCCAGCTTTTCCATCAGGTATTGCTGGTACAGCGCCTGGGACGTAATCGAGCAGTCTGCTTTGACTGAGTCTTCCATAGCAAATCCAGCTTCCAGGTTTCGCCCGGAAACCAGCTTCTCCTTGTCTGCCTTCTTATCTGAAATTGCCTTCCATGGAGATATTACCAGATCAAGGATCCCCATTTTCCGAATGCGGCGGATTGCAGGAATTGGATTATCAACCGGCTCAGGCTCATATCTTTCACCAGTACCAGAGGACGAAGTTCCATCCGAAAAGCCGCTTGAATCCACTGTACCCTGTTCATTATTCGTCATTTCGTCAAGCTTCGCCTGGCTTTTCTCCTGGGCCGAATTCATTTCAGATTCATAGCTTTCAATTGTCCCTTTGTCTTCCAGTTCATTTCCTTTCTTCTCCGCTTCGGTTGTTTTTCTTTCCGTATTCCGGATCTTGTTTAAAAGAAGAGCTGCCCCGTGGCTTCCGAGAGTTTCTTTCATATACTGAACCGCTTGCTGGTAAAAGACCTCACCATCTGCATCTGTCATCAGAAGATAACCGGATATACCGCCCTGCTGCACTGACAATTTCTGACTATTCTGATCCATCACAGGCTCCATATAAGATTCCAGATTATCATACACAGCTGCCAGATTCATTTCCTTTCCCCCGTAAGCCCCATCAACAGCAAACAGGTCATAGTCCTTTAAAAGGTACTTGTTGTATTGTCCAAACAAAGAATATAGTCCAACATCCATACCGTTTAATATTTGTGTTCTTGCCGCTGCCATTCTTACTGACTCGAGTCCTGAGCTCAGTAAAGACAAAATAAGGCCAAGCGTTAGTGCCAGAAAAACTGTAATACTTCCTCTCTTTACCATGGAGCACCTCTCCTTTTTTACTTCATTTTGTTACTGCGGGTTGCTTTAAATCGAGTTGCTTTGTTTGGTGATCTTTGACAGAATATTTTCTACAAGACTGGTAAGCTGGTCTTTAAAGATCATGACCAGACCAATAAGAACTACAAGAATCAGAATAATCTCAACCACACCTACAGCATCTTCCTCCTGCAAAAAATCTTTCGCAAATTCCCGAAGCTTTCTCATCCCTTCACCTCCCTCTGCCTGTAAAATTTCTTTGGGACTGCTTCGGATAAAGTCCGGTGCTTAAGTCCCTCAGATCGGATTTATCCATAAAAGGACAGACAGGCCGGCAGCATAACAATAGCCATTACAACGCCAAGCATCAGTATCATTGGAAATAACAATTTGGTAGTTGCCGCTTCTCCTTGAACTTTTGCTTTTCTTTTCCTGTCATCCCAGGCTTCCACAGATTCTTTTTCCAGCATTTCTCCCATCTGGCGGCTGCCTTTCTGGAGATTCTGGATCAGAAGCGTTGCAAAGGTTTTATACTTTACGTGTCCGCAGCGTTCTCCAAAGCGTCTGTAGGCTTCCATTTCGGAAATCCCGCTTTCCATTTCATTGCATGCGGTCACAAGCTCCTCGTACGCTGCTCTTTTTTCATTTTTGCGTTTATAATCTACCGTCATTTTGCGGAATGCATTTCTGACTGTCATACCTGCCTGTACCAGCAGGGTAAATTTCATGATCAGTCCTGGATAATCCATCATCAGTTCCTCATATCTTTTTGCCCTTGCACTCTGCTCTTCCCTGGCAGTCATGACAATGATAGCAAAAGCTGCCGCCATAGTCATAGCTGCAAGAAGATTTCCGGTATTATCGTAAGGAGTTTTCCATTCCAGATTTTTGCCATTCCAGCTGGACGGCAGGTAATAGTAATCTGGATCTGACTTCTGGCTGTTGTATTTCGCAATAAAATCCAGAAGCTTTTTTTCCAGTTTTTCTTCCTCTGTCAGCACTTCCTGCTGCTGGGAATCTTCCTCTTCCATTTCTTTTTCTGGGATTTGAACGTAGATACTGCCTGTTTCTTCTCCTTCCATGGATACCATGAATTTCTCTTCATAAGAATTTTCCTCCTTTTTCAGTTCATAACCATCCTGATAAATTTCTCCGCCGCCTTTGGTACAGGTCATGGCAAGTCCCATTATATTTCCAGTCAATGCAACTGCCAAAAACAGCTTTCTTCCCTTTTGTGTTCCGATTTGTTCCACATGCAGCCATCCAATCCTGCTTCCTGCCGCAAGGAGAAATAATATAACAAAAATGACAATATGGAGCCACATCCGCTACACCTCGATTTCCACAATTCTCTTGCCCATCCAATACGCAGTTCCATATACAGCCAGGCAAACAGACATGGCGCCAATGCCAAAGGGATTGCCGTAAAGCATATCCAGAAATCCCGGAGATGCCAGCTGAAGATAAAGAATAATTCCTGCCGGCATAAGGCTCATGATCATCTGCTCGGATTTTTTTGCTGCCAGAGTGGATTCGATTTCTTTTTTCACATCAATCTTATCTCCCAGCATACGGGCTACCTTTTGAATGACATTTCCAAGATCACCGCCGCTTCTTTTGGCTGTGTGCAAAATAGAAGCAAAATTCTCAATGTCCTCTACCCTGCATCTTTTTCCAAGGTCCAGGAACAGGTCTTCCACCGGAACGCTTACCTTCTGCTGATTTTCTATGTATCGGAATTCGCGCACAATGTCCGCATTTTTCTCATATAACTGCTCCAGATCCCGAACACATGCAGAAACCGCATTTTCTACCGAATAGCCTGCCTGCACTGCCACGCTCATAGAATTTAAGGCATCCCGGAACTGGTAATTCAACCGGCGCTTTCTCTCCCGGATCAGCTGTTTCTTTTTCCATTTCAGATAAAGGACTGGAAGAGGAACTGCCAGAAGCAGCATCCATATATTTTTATAAAACAGATAATCCACCACTAGGCAAAGAATAACACACTCAGACACATATCTGATGATTTCCTTTACCGAATACTGATACTTTTCATAATCCGTGTTTTTACCGTTCATAGTTTCACCCCCGCACGTTCCAGTTTTTCCCGGTGCATCAAAGGCTCCATCTTTACAAGACCTTTTTCTTCCTGCCACTGATATAAGGGCTGGATCTTGATCTCGCCATCTTCATAGCCGCACACCTCCGAGATTTCCAGAAGCTTTCGGGAGCGGTCCCGCATACGTCCCAAATGAATCAAAATGTCCACCCCTGATGCAATCTGCCTGCGCACTGCCTGTAAGGGAAGATCCAGTTCCGCCATCAAAGTCATGATTTCCAGTCTTGCCAGCATATCCCTGCTGCTGTTTGCATGAGCCGTTCCAAGGCTTCCCTCATGTCCGGTATTTAGCGCCTGCAGCATGTCCATAGCTTCTCCGCCTCTGACCTCTCCAACAATGATCCGGTCCGGACGCATTCGCAGTGCAGAGCGGATCAGATCCCGGATGCTGACAGCCGGTGCACCGTTGACGGTGGCTGCTCTTGCCTCAAGGCGGACCAGATTTGCAATTCCCTGGATTTTCAGTTCTGCATTGTCCTCAATGGTGATAATCCGTTCATCCCTGGGAATATATTCAGACAGTGCACCGAGGAAGGTGGTCTTGCCGCTTCCGGTACCGCCGCCAATCACAATCGAGTAACGGGCCTTTACCAGCTTCTCCAGAAATTCGGCGCATTCAGGTGTCACGCTTCCCAACTCGATCAGCTTCTCCATGGTGATGGGCTTGTCTGGAAAACGACGTATGGTGAGTATAGGACCGTTTAATGCTACCGGATAAATAACCACATTGACACGCGCTCCGGTCTCCAGCCTTGCATCCACAATGGGACTGGATTCATTGACAATACGGTTGCATTTGCCTACGATCTGCTGGATCACATCCTCCAGTTTTTCCTGGTCCGTAAAAGACTTCGGCCATTTGGTAAGCCTGCCTTTTCGCTCCACAAAAATGGAATCCGGACCATTAACCATGATTTCCGTCACAGTCTCATCCTCGATCAGTTCCTGCAGTACATCTAGCTTCCGCACAGAATAGAAAAGTTCCTGGCGAAGCTGAACCTTCTCCTTCAGGCTTACGCCCGATTCCCGCAGACTGTCCAGAATCAGTTCGTCAATGGTCTCCAGGATTTCCTGATCGGTAAGTTCCTGGCAAACATCCAGTTTTTCCATCAGCATCTGTCTCAGTTTTCGAAATGTTTCCTGACTCATTCTCTTTCCTTTCTCAGAATCTCCCTGACATAATCTCCAAGTTCACTCCACAGAAGTCCCTCAATATAATTCTCCGGAGCTGCATTACCCCCGTGAAAGGGCAGATGCATCTTTGTAGTTCTGGCGAGAATCTGAGGATAATCCCAGATTCTCACCAGGTTCTCAAACTGGGAAATCTTGGATACGGATACCGGATCAGTCAGAACCGGCATATAAATTCTTTTACACATATCCAGCATTTGAAAAATACCGTCAATGGCTCCGCCTATATCCAGAATCACCACCTCATAGCTGCTGTGGCTGACAATTTCCTTTATCAGATTTTCCCAGTCTTCCCACTCCGTTCCCCGTATGTCCTCCGGCGTGCGCACAGGCGGTATGTAATCCAGATTATTCACTGTCTGTATCATTCCGTTCATTTTATAGATCAGATTGCCGTTCTCCTGCCGCACGAAATAAAGAAGATCGCTCAGGTTCTGGGAAAAGCCTTTTCCCATCAGCTCCTCAAAGCCTGCGTATTCTTCAAGGTTCAGGTACAAAACCGCCTTCTCCTTCGCCAGGATCTGTCCCAGTGTCAGCGCAAATGAAGTCTTGAGACAGCGCCCCACCGGGGAATAGATCCCATATATCACCGTAGTCTTCTTCAATACCGGAAAAGCAACTGGCGTCACTGCTTTCTCTGCTCCGTAGCATGCCATTACTTCCCTTACCACATCTGATGATGCCTGATACTTGTATACACTTGGATATCGGTCCAGTTCTGGCGGGTGCACTCCCTCCGAAAGTATAACAATCTTACCAATTTCCAACTCCTGCACCTGACGGCACATTGCCTTCTGGGAAATCAGCAGCAACTCAATATGAATGTTTTTCCCGTAGGCGATCAGACTCTCCACTGTGGTAAATGCCTGAATCTCAAATGGTATGTTTTTCTTCTGATTGAGATAATCCATAAAGTTCAGGGCATAGTCTACTTCAAGGTCACAGACTGCAAAAATGTTCTTTTTCAATAGACACCTCCTGCATAAAGCAATGCACTTAGAAATATGGGAACTGTAAAGTGAAAATTCTCCAGCGGCATGCCGCTTTTACCATAGGGTTTTCTTTTTCCTGTTTTGAAAAAATCGCTGACATAGCAGAATAAATATTGGATTCTCTGGCAAAGGATGCCGCCAGAGATCATAAGAGCCGCTGAAATTACAGCGCCGATCAGAAAGGAATACGCAATGCATCTAAGAATTGTCCCCGGTCCCAGTACGCTTCCCATAACACAGAAAAGCTTGATGTCGCCAGCGCCCAGCATTCTGAATAGAAACAGCCAGCCAAGTACCAGAAAGGGGATGCATGCTCCGAAGCTCCAGGCTATGAACCCGCCCGTTCCTCTCTCCATAAGCTGCACGGTCAGGCTGATAACCAGACAGAACAAAAGCCACGCATTATCTACTTTCGCCCGCTGGATATCCATCACCACCGCACCTCCTGCGGCAATGGCAGGAAAAATCATATAAAAAAGCATAGATGGATTTCTCCCTTCTTTCCTGTCAGTTTTCTTCTCAACTACAGAAGGGTCCTCTTTGGTATTTCCGGTTCGTAATTGTAATCTTTCATCTTCAGTAGAATAGGGAATAGTCGGTCTGATCAGACGACTTTCGATACCAGATGACTTCTGGTGAGTCTTATTATAGGGGCTGGTTTTGTAT
>SKFA01002156.1_pt1 | contig 10238 bp, 10 predicted proteins | sample 4820291 | NCBI WGS metagenome assembly SKFA01 (sample SAMN11008795, study PRJNA524170) | human gut metagenome | isolation source: fecal sample from pouch patient p30 | place: Israel: Tel-Aviv | reverse complement strand
GGTCGCCACGGCAGCGTCCAGATGATGCCCCAGCGCCACCTTGTTGCAGCCCAGCTCCTGCGCGGCGGTGTGCAGCGCGCCCCGCCGCAGCTTGGCGCACAGGGCGCAGGGGTTCTTCTCCTTGCGGTACTCGAACACCACAGGGCCGATCTCGGTGCGGCGCACCTCGTAGGGGATGCCGTGCTGCCGGAACAGCTCTGCCAGCGCCGAGTAGTCCATGGGCTGATGGTCGAACTGCGGGTCCAGCGTGACCGCCACCACCTCGTAATCAAAGCCGATGTACTTGCGCAGCATGGAAAGACCGATGGTCAGCGCCACGCTGTCCTTGCCGCCGGAAACGCCCACCATCACCCGGTCGCCGGGGGCGATCATTTCATAGTCCTGTACGGCCTTGCGCATCAGACCGCAGAGCCGCTGCATTGCACGAAGATCACTCATGACAGGCTCACGCTTTCTACCAGATTGACCACATCGCTGATGGACGCCAGCTTTGTCAGTGCTGAGACATAGACCACATCACCGCTGTCGTAGGTGATGGTGGCCAGCACGGCGTAGTAGGTGCGGATATCACAGCGCACCGCTTCCACCGCTGCGCCCTCCACGGTCAGGTTGACCTTGCGGGGCTTGATGACGCCGTAGGCCTGCTTGAGGTCGGCTTCCGAGTCCTCGATAAAGCTTTCGTAGCTGTCAGCGGTGCCGCGCTGCAACAGCACGGCCTGATAGTCCTCACTGTCTGCCGTGTCGGCGGTGGCAAGCTCCAGCACGGTGCCGAGGGTTGCGTCCTCGGTCATGCGGCACACGCTCCACACGCTGCTGTCGTAGTAGACAGAGATGCCATTCGTGCCGGTATAGTGGGTGTCAGGTGTCGCGGGGGTCTGCCGGTTCACCAGCAGGGTGAGCACCATGTAGGCTGCGATGCCCAGACAGATGAAAATGGCCATCGCCGTCAGCAGCTTGGAGCTGCGACGCTGCGCCGAAGAAGTGCGGTCGATCTCATTTGGCATGGATGTATTCTCCTTGTGTTGGCAAGGGCGGCGGTGCACCGCCCATATCCTTTATAGTATACCACAACCGCAGCGGGATTTGTAGCGGGCAAATGGCAAAAATATGCCGGGGCGGGCAAAAAACTTTTGCAAAAATCGAAATTCAGAAATCAAGAGGATTTGAGAGAAAACAAGCGATTTTGAGAGTTTCAAAAATTTCCGCCGAAAAAATCCAAAAATCATGTTGACAGGCGCGTTTTTGTGTTGTATACTGACACTCGCGCCCCAAAAGGGCGCCTGAAACGTACAAAAAGCTTATCAGGAGGAAATAGATATGAGCACTACTCTCGTAAAGCCCGCTGAAGTCGAGCGTAAGTGGTACCTGCTCGACGCTACCGGCAAGAGCCTGGGCCACGTCGCTGCTGAGGCCGCTGTTCTGCTGCGCGGCAAGCAGAAGGTCGATTACACCCCCAACGTGGACTGCGGCGATTTCGTGGTTGTCATCAACTGCGACAAGGCTGTTCTGACCGGCAAGAAGGCCGAGCAGAAGTTCCACATCACCCACAGCAAGTACATCGGCGGCCTGAAGAAGGTCCAGTACAGCAAGCTGATGGCTGAGAACAGCGACCTGGCTATGACCTACGCTATCAAGGGCATGATCCCTTCCAACACCATCGGTGATAAGGCTCTGACCCGTCTGCACTGCTACCAGGGTGCCGAGCACGCTCACGCTGCTCAGAAGCCCGAGAAGATCGAGTTCTAAGAAGGAGGCAATCGAATATGTACGAAACCAAACCTTATTTCTACGGCACTGGTCGTCGTAAGGATTCCGTTGCCCGCGTGCGCGTCTACCAGGGCACTGGCAAGGTCACCATCAACGACCGTGACATCGACAACTACTTCGGTCTGGAGACCCTGAAGCTGATCGTCCGCTCTCCGCTGGTCCTGCTGGGCCTCGAGGGCAAGTATGACGTCGTCGTCCGCGTTTCCGGCGGCGGTGTTTCCGGCCAGGCTGGCGCTATCCGCCACGGTCTGAGCCGCGCCCTGCTGCAGCAGAGCGATGAGAACCGCGCTGTTCTGAAGAAGGCTGGCTTCCTGACCCGCGATCCTCGTATGAAGGAGCGTAAGAAGTACGGTCTGAAGGCTGCACGTCGTGCACCCCAGTTCTCCAAGCGCTGATTTGTTTCAGATGTATCTTTACGGCTCTGCTTCGGCAGAGCCGTTTTTGTTTTGGTCAGCTTGAGCAGGCAAAACGGTCTGAGTCCTGCGCACAAAAAGAACACCCCCGCGCCTTTGGGCCGGGGGTGTTCTGCTGTGATAGGGAATGTCAGGTGGAAGCGGAAAGCATCTTTTGCAGCTGGGTCTTGGCCCGGTAGTAGGTCACCCGGGCCCATGCGGCGTTGTGGCCGAAGATCAGCCCGATGCGCTCAAAGGGCAGCTCGCCGAATACCCGGAGGCTGAACACCTCTTTGTAAGGCTCGTCCAGCGTGTGCAGACACTGATGCACGGTGAATGCCGCATCCTGATCGACCAGCAGCTGGGCAATGTCCGGAGTGTCGGCGGGGGCGGTTTCGGCATCTTCCAGCGGGGCAGTGTGCTTTGTCCGGCGGCAGTGGGAATAATAGGCGTTGCGGGCCACCGTGAACAGCCACGCCCGTACATCCTGCCGGTCATCGTAGTCCTTCAGACCGTCCAGTGCCTTGAAGAAAGTTTCCTGCGTCAGCTCCTCGGCCAGCGCTTCGTTGTGGGTCAGGCCCTGCAGGAACAGAAACACATCCCGGAAATAGAGCCGGTAAACGCTGTCGATGTCCATAGGCTCAGCCCTTCTTATAGTCGATGCCGTATTCCTGGTCGGTGCCGTAGGCGTAGTCGAAGGTACCGTCCGGGTTTTCCTGCACGATGTAGCGGTCTACCAGCTGCCCATCGCGGTAGTACAGGGTCTGGTCTGCGCAGTCCACGGTCAGCAGCTGGGTGCGAGACACCATGACCCATACAGTGGATCGATCAGAATCCACCAGGGCTGTCAGTACCCGATGCACGCCCGGAAAGCGGTAGCGCATGGCCCGCACAGTGATCTGCGGCTTGCCCCAGCTGAAGGTGCCCTCCATATCCAGCCAGACACCCTCGCCCTGCACTTCCAGAATGCAGATGTCTGCGCCATTCTCTTTGCGGTTGTATGTCCAGAAATGAGCCTGCTCTGTGGTGGCCGGGACGCGGGCAGTGCCCATCCAGAATATCAGTGCCAGAGCGCACAGGGCTGCCAGCACAGAGCCGATTGCTGCGCGGATGCTCCTTCTTTGCAGGGCGGCCCTGATCCTGCGCAGGGGCGCATCCGGCTGCGCTTCCGGCCGCACCGGCACCGGCTGCTCCATCTGTTCCAGCTCGGCGCGGCAGGCTTCACATTCGGCCAGATGCTCTTCCACCAGTGCATTGGTGGCCTCACTGGTGATATGCTCCGCATACAGCGGCAGCAGGTCACGGATGATATCACAATTCGTTTTCATCGTCTTTTGCCCTCCTTTTTCATGGCCTTTCACCCCAATAACGCAGAAAAGGAGAAAGCGTTACAGGTTTCTGCAAATTTTTTGCAGGATCAGCCCTTCTCCTGCCAGAATAACCCGCCGCTGGTCTGGAACAGGGGCCAGGGGTTCACGCTCTTGCTGCCGAGTTTGAAGTCCATGGTCAGCTCCTCGCCCAGCACGCCGACAGCCTGCCCCCGCTCCACAGTCTGCCCGCGGGTCACGGAGAGCTCCTGCAGGCCATACAGATAACTGCGCACGCCGCAGCCATGATCGATGACCACGGTGCTGCCGGTGAGGGCCAGATCGCCTGCAAACACCACCACGCCGCCTGCCGGGGCACGGCAGGGCTCACCGGGGATGGTGTAGAGCCGGGTGGAGTTGGAGCGGCTGCCCTGCTGGCCGCCGGTCACCTTGACCTGACCGAAATCCACCAGCGTCATGTAGTTTTCTGCCGGGCAGAGGAAGGCACCGGCCCAGAGCTTTTCCCGCACGGGCTGCTCGTACAGGGGCCAGATGTTGTTCCGGAACTCGGCGTTGGCAGCCTCGGTGGATGCAGGTTCCGGCTCCACCTCCACGGTGCCGAAATCCTTGGGCAGAACGGTCAGCGTCCGGGCAAAGGTCTCGCCGTTGACGTTGACGTTGACCGTGTGCCCACCCGCCGAAGCGTTGTAGGCGGCGGGGATGTAGGCACGCCAGCCGCTGCCCAGCCGGACGCACTGAACGCTGCCCAGATCGGTCTCCACGGCGGGAGCGGTCTCGCCGGTCAGGCCGGTGATGGAAAGCGCCGCCACGCCGCCCTGCTCCAGCCGCTCGGTGGAAAGGGCGACATCCGCGCTGGCCTGCAGGGTGAACCGGAAGGAGTAGCTGTACCAGCCCGTGGGTTTGGCCGGGTGCTCCACGCCCAGGTTCTTGCGGATGGCACCGGTGGAGCCGCCCTCAAACTGGGTGGCAAGATAGTCCTGCGGCAGCCGCCAGACCGTCAGCTTTGCCTTGTAATCCCCGTTGGCAGGGAAGAGAAAGTCCTCGTATTGAGAGGCTGACCCCGCAAATACGATGCTGCCGATGTCGGTCTCGATGGTCAGGGTGGTGTAGCTGGCCCAATCGGGCAGGGCGAGGGCCGGGTGTGCGTCATACAGCACGCCCAGTTTCTGCACGGTGAGCGTTTCGGGGCTGGTGAACACCTTATCGAACACGCCGCCCAGCAGCGGCACCTGCCAGCAGGAGCCGTTCACTTCCAGCGCCTGCCCGCCGAACTGCGTGTCTGCCGCCGGGCGGGAACCCTCGCCGGTAAAGGAATAGTTCATGGTCATCACCGCGCCCAGCAGCACGGCAACGCCCAGAATGACACCAACGACCCACAACAAAAATCGTTTCATGGATATGTACTCCTGTTACAAAGCCGCATCCCTGCACTTGGCTCCCCTGCCAGGGGAGCTGGCCGCACCGGAGCGGGGAATGAGAGGTTGATTAATCAATGCGGCGTATAAAAAAGCGCACCACAGCTTGCAGGGACAAGCCGGGTGCGCTTTTCGGTGTTTGGTTTATTCTGCGGCATCCTCGGCAGAAGTGTCTTCTGCGGGCTGCTCTGCGGCAGGCTCAACGGTCTCGGCCTTATCCTCGCCAAACAGCAGACGCTCGTACTCGTCCAGCTCCTTCTCACGGCGGTGCAGATAGACAGCCACGGCGGCCAGCGCACCGGCCACAGCGGCCAGCGTGGCGATAACAGCGATCAGACAGGATTTCTTCATAGGACACACTCCTTTTCTGGTGGGGAACGGTGGTTCATGGAACCGGAGTTCATTTTGATAAGGCTATTATACCCGGAAAAGCAAAAAATTACAATCCGAAATGCAGAAATTTCATCAATCCGGGCAATCACAGCAATTTGGTCAGCAGCAGCTTTTTGTAGACCTTGAAGGCACCGGGCAGGGTGTACGCAGCCTCCAGCTGCTCCTTTTCGGCCCAGACGCAGCCTGCGGGGGCGGGCTGCTCCGGCACAGTGAGGAAATAGCCGCTCTGGTGCCATTCGATGTGGGTGAAAATGTGCTTGGCCGCAGGCAGGGGCGTGAAATGTGCCCCTGTGCAGTCCAGCCCCAGGGCAGCAAGGCGGGCGGCGGTCTCTGCGGCGGTGAGGGTGGTATCCTCCCACAGCACCGGCTGCCACAGCCCGGCCAGCAGGCCCTTGGCGGGCCGCTGCTGGAGCAGCACCCGGCCCTCGCTCAGCACCAGCGCCACCGTGACCGGTGTGATGCGCCGGGCCTTGGGGGGCGTTTTCTGGGGCAGGGAGAGGGCGGTGCCTGCGGCCCGGGCCCGGCAGAGCGTGCCCAGCGGGCACTGCTCACACAGAGGTGCGCCATTGGGCAGGCAGACCAGCGCGCCCAGCTCCATCAGGGCCTGATTGTAGTCTCCGGCTTTTGCGGGCGGCTGGTGCTCCATGACCCGTGCCGTGAACTCCCGCTTCACCTGCGGGTCGGTGACCAGCCGGGGGTCGTTGTAGAGCCGGGCAAACACCCGCAGAACATTGCCGTCCACGGCGGGCACCGGGAGACCGAAGCTGATGGAGGCAATGGCCCCCGCCGTGTACTCCCCGATGCCGGGCAGGGCCAGCAGGGCGTTGTAATCAGCAGGCAGCTGCCCGCCGTACTGGGCGCAGACGATCTTCGCTGCCTTCTGCAAATTGCGCACCCGGCTGTAATAACCCAGCCCCTCCCACAGCTTGTGCAGCTTTTCCTCCTCACATCCGGCCAGCGCGGGGATATCCGGCAGGGCGGCAAGGAAGCGCTCGTAGTAGGGCAGCGCCGCTGAGACCCGGGTCTGCTGCAGCATGATCTCGCTCAGCCAGACATGGTAGGGCGTGGGGTCCTCCCGGAAGGGGAGGATGCGGCGATTGGTGTAAAACCAGTCCAACAGGGCAGGAGCGATATTTTCCACTTGTATTTATCTCCTTGTTGAAAACAACCCTCTCCGTCATTGCTCCGCAATGCCACCTCTCCCGAGGGGAGAGGCTATGCTGTCTTTATCCAAGAGCCGCAATAGGCTCCCCCTTCGGGGGAGCTGGCAAAGCCGACAGGCTTTGACTGAGAGGGTTGAATTTAATCCTTAGAAACCGTAAGCGGTGCGGGGGAAGGGCAGCACGTCACGGATGTTCTGGATGCCCGTGAGGTACATGATCATCCGCTCGAAGCCCAGGCCGTAACCGGCGTGCTCCACGCCGCCGAACTTGCGCAGGTTCAGGTACCACTCGTAGTTGGTCTTGTCCATGCCCAGCTCGTCCATGCGGGCCACCAGCTTGTCGTAGTTCTCCTCGCGCTGGCTGCCGCCGATCAGCTCACCGATGCCGGGCACCAGCATATCAGCTGCGGCCACGGTCTTGCCGTCCGCGTTCATCTTCATGTAGAAGCTCTTGATCTCCTTGGGGTAATCGGTGACAAAGACAGGCTTCTTGAACACGACCTCGGTCAGGTAGCGCTCGTGCTCGGTCTGGATATCCACGCCCCACTCCACGGGGAACTGGAACTTCTTGTTGTTCTTCTTCAGGATCTCGATGGCCTCAGTGTAGGTGATGCGGCCGAACTCGCTGTTTGCCACCAGCTCCAGACGCTCGATCAGGCCCTTGTCGATGAACTGATTGAAGAAGGCCATCTCATCGGGGCAGTTGTCCAGCACATAGCGGATGACGAACTTGGTCATGGCCTCGGCGGTGTCCATGTAGCCCTTCAGGTCGCAGAAGGCCATCTCAGGCTCGATCATCCAGAACTCGGCGGCGTGGCGGGTGGTAAAGCTCTTCTCAGCACGGAAGGTGGGGCCGAAGGTGTACACCTTGCCAAAGGCCATGGCCATGGCCTCGGCTTCCAGCTGGCCGGAAACGGTCAGGTTGACGGGCTTCTCAAAGAAGTCCTGGCTGTAATCCACGGTGCCGTCCTCGTTCTTGGGCACGTTCTGCAGGTCCAGCGTGGTGACCTGGAACATCTCACCGGCACCCTCGCAGTCGGAAGCGGTCAACAGGGGAGAGTGGGAGTAGATGAAGCCGTTCTCCTGGAAGAACTTGTGGATGGCGTAGGCAGCCACGCTGCGCACGCGGAATGCGGCGTTGAAGGTGTTGGTGCGGGGGCGCAGGGTGGGCATGGTGCGCAGATACTCCATGCTCATCTTCTTTTTCTGCAGGGGGTACTCGTCGGCGGGGCAGTCGCCCAGGATCTCCACGCTGTCAGCGTTCAGCTCGAAGGGCTGCTTTGCCTGCGGGGTCAGCACGATGCGGCCCACGACACGCAGGCTGCTGTACAGGCCGGTGTGGATGACCTCCTCGTAGTTTGCCAGCTTGCCTGCTTCCAGCACGACCTGCAGGGTCTTGAAGCAGCCGCCGTCCGACAGGGCGATGAAGCCGATGTTCTTGGAATCACGGATGTTCTTGGCCCAGCCGCACACGGTGACCACCGTGCCGTCGGCGGGAGTGTTCTTGTACAGCGAGACGATCTCAGTACGTTCCATCTTTTTTTCCTCCGATATAAAAATAAAAAGACAGCTTTGCCCTGAATTTTCAGGGCGAACAAGCTGTCTTGTAATGTCCGCGGTGCCACCTGAATTACCGGAAGTGTCCGGTCGCTCGCGCGCTCCAATAAGCGCTGCCCTGGTAACGCTGGGCTTTGCGGCGCACCTACTGGCGGCGGAATGCCGTGTTCAGTTTGCAGCTCCCGGGTGTTCGTTCGCGCACTGGCCCGCACGCGGCTCTCAGCTGCTGCCGCGCTCTCTGGAGCGTCCGGAATGCGTTACTTTTCCCGATCCTTGCTTTTCAGTAATTCTAAAAATAGCACAGCAGCACCGGTTTGTCAATCGGCTTTTTGTGGAAAAAACGGTTGAATTCTGCCGGAAAGAATGATATTATTTATCCTGTTATAGTATGTGCATTGCACAAAACGGAACAAACATGAAGATTGGCTTTGTCCTGAGGAGTAGAACATGAACGAAAATCAAACCACTTGCCCCACCGGCGCACAGGATGAGGAAGAGATCGACCTCGTCGCGCTCATGGTGACCCTTCTGCACAAGCTCAAGCCCATCCTACTGACCGCGGTTGTCTGTGCTGTGATCGCTGGCGGCCTTGCCGGGGGAAAGATCCTGCGCGGCGGCGCTGTTTCGGCAGAAGATCAGGTTGCTTATGAAGAGGCTCTGGCTGAGTATCAGCAAAAAGAGAAGGATTATGAGTTTGCTGTGCAGCAGTACGAGCTGACGGCGAAGAGCAACGAGGATGCGCAGTCTAGTGTGCAGGAAGCACTGAAACAGGCACAGGACTATGCAGAAAAGTCGCTGCTAAAAAATCTGGACGTTTATAATGTCTGGACGGCGCAGGCTGACCTTTATATTGACAGCGGCTACAAAATCCAGCCGGGTTCTGCGTATCAGAATGTTGACCCGACCGGTGCGTTGCTGGCTGTATATCAGAAACAGCTGGTCAGCGGTGACTCCATGAATGCTGCCGCTGATGCCGTAGGGGTAGATGTGCGCTACCTGAAGGGCGTGGTCACGGCAGAACTTTCCCAGAACGATAGTGGCGAGTATAACGGCGTGATGACCTTGCAGGCGTATGCTGCAGATCAGCAGACCGCAGAGAAAATTCTGAACGCGCTGCTGGGTCGTCTGGATCTGATCCATGATAAAGCGGCAGCTGCTGTGTGCAGCCACAGTGTACACGTGATTGATCAGAGCGTGACACAGGGGGTCTCCACGGAACTGCGTGCGTTGCAGCAGACGAGCGATGAAGATGTTCAGAATCTGCAGAGCCAGCTGGTGGAACTGCAGAGTGCCCGTCAGACGCTGGATGACAATCTGGCTTCTGCTAAGAGTACTTGGGAGAGTGCGGAGGAGCCCGCACTGGGCGGCGGCGCTGCCTCCTCGGTGGCAAAGTACCTGCTTATTGGCTTCCTGCTGGGCGGTGTGCTTGCCTGCGGCGTGGTCGTGGTCAAGTTCCTGCTGGACGGCATGGTCTACTCAGCCAGCGAGCTGAACCGCTCCACCGGCCTGCCCGTGCTGGGCGCGCTGGCCAGCGACCGCACCAAGAAAGCTGGAAAGCTGGATGCAAAGCTCTATCAGATGGAGGGCCGCCCCGATGGCAGCGCGGACGCTGAGATGCTCTGCCTGATGGCTCAGACCATCCGCAGCCGCGCCCCGGAGGCGAAGAATATTCTGGTCACCGGCGACCTGCCTGCGGACCAGCTGGAAGCACTGGCCGCTGCCCTGCAGGCCACGGAGCCCCTGCGCGGCCAGAGCGTGACCGCCGCCGAGAGCATCCTCAAGGCCGCTGCCACCGTGCCCCATGTGGTGGCTGCCGATGCCATTGTGCTGGCTGCCGACTGCACGGTCACCCGCACCGATGCCGTGCGGGAGCAGAACGAGAAGATCGTTCGGTTGGGCAAGCAGATCCTGGGCTGCATCGTATACGAATAAGCAAAAATAAACCTCTCAGTCTCGCATTCGCTCGCCAGCTCCCCTGATAGGGGAGCCCTTGGCAAAGAGGGCAGGTCGTACTTGCCAAAGAAGCAGATGCGGACTGGGAGGTTTTACTGTTTTAATGCAGAAATCAACCCTTGGGCGGCAAGCTGCCCGGCATAGAGGGCCTCGTTCAGGTTGTTGCCGTGCCCGCCGATCTCTATGAGCAGGCTGCCGGGGGTCAGATCCTGATTGTAGAACCGGTAGCTGAACAGCACCGGGCGGGTAAAGCCGGGGTATTTTTCCTCCA
>SKFA01002153.1_pt1 | contig 10240 bp, 9 predicted proteins | sample 4820291 | NCBI WGS metagenome assembly SKFA01 (sample SAMN11008795, study PRJNA524170) | human gut metagenome | isolation source: fecal sample from pouch patient p30 | place: Israel: Tel-Aviv | reverse complement strand
GCTTCAGCCAGCCGGTGCGCACCGGCTGGCTGAAGCTGGAGGCCACCGCGTACCGGGCGGCAGGCAGTGCTTTGGCGGCCAGACGCACGGCAGGCTTGGCGATGTCGAACCCGGCCAGCTGCAGCGGCCTGCCCGCCTTGGCAAACTGCTGCGCGATGCAGCGGTCATACCAGCCCTCGCCGCAGCCCGCATCCAGCAGATGCAGTGCGGCACCCGGGGCGGCAGGCTGGCCGTATTCCAGGCACAGCTCCCCCGCCGCCTGCCCGAAGATACCGTAATATCCGGCGTTCAGGAAAGCGCGGCGAGCCGCCACCATCTCTTTGCTGTCTCCGGGGGCTTTGGTGCGCATGCTCTGCACCGGCAGCAGATGCCAGTAGCCCTCTTTTGCACGGTCAAAGCTGTGGTTCCGGGCACATTTCAGGGACACATCCCCGGCAAGCGGCGCGCCGCACAGGGGGCACTGCCAGGGGGCAAATTCGTTCAGGCTCATACCTCGTCGCTGTGGTCCTCAATGGGGGCGGTGGCACCGCCGTGGGCGTTCATGTACTCCTCAAAGTTCGTGAACTTCTGCTGCGGCGGGCGGCGGCTGATGAGCACAAGGCCCGGGTCTTCGTCCCTTGCAGCGGGCTGACGGCTGCGGCGGCCGGTGTCGGCCTTGGGGGCGCGGCCTGCGCCGCCGGCGGCACTGCGGGGGCTGCCGGTGCGCTCATTGCGCTCACTGCGCGGAGCACGGCCTGCACCACCGGCTGCAGCCGGGCGGGCATTGCGGTCATTCGGGGTGTTCCGGTCGCTGCGGCGGCCTGCATTGCGGCGGTCGCCGTTCGGGGCATTCTGGCCCTGCACGGCCTGAGCACCCTGCGCGGTCTTGATGGCCGGGGCGGCGGGTGCAGCCGGAGTCTTTCTGGCCGGGCGCAGCGGAGTGGCCTCCGGGGCGCTCACAAAGTGCGGGTCAAATTTGGGCTGGGCATTGCTGCCGCGGGCCGGGGCGTTCTGCTCCCGGCGGGGGCGGCTGTTGTTGTTATTATTGGAACGGCGGTCATTGCTGCGTCCGCCGGTAGTACGCTTGGTATCATCCATGGTTCGTTCCTCTTTTTCCAGTTTTACGGGCTGCTTTGCCTGCGCTTTGGGCACGGCAGCAGCCTTTTTTTCAGGCTTTGCAGGGGCGGCCGCCTTCGCGGGCTTTGCCTGCTGTTCCGGCTGCTTCCCGGCCTGTTCGGGGGCAGCTGTGGGCTTTTTGCCGCGCACGGGCAGCACCGGGCGCACCGGGGCGGGCACGCCGTCCCACGGGTGGCCGGATACCACCGGGATCTTGCGGCGGTTCAGCTTTTCAATGCCTGCCAGATACTCCTGCTCCTCCGGGGCGCAGAAGCTGACGGCGGTGCCGTCGGCACCGGCACGGGCCGTGCGCCCGATGCGGTGCACATAGGTCTCGGGCACCTCGGGCAGGTCGTAGTTGAACACATGGGACAGCTCGCTGATGTCAATGCCGCGGGCAGCGATATCGGTGGCCACCAGCACCCGGGTCTTGCCGGACTTGAAATCCTCCAGCGCGGTGACGCGGGCAGTCTGGCTCTTGTTGCCGTGGATGGCGGCGGCGGGGATGCCCTGCTTTGTCAGGTCCTTTGCGATCTTATCCGCGCCGTGCTTGGTGCGGCTGAACACCAGCGCATTGACCACCGGCGGCTGCAGATTTTTGATGAGCCACGGCAGCAAGAGCTTCTTGTTGCCCTTTTCCACATAGTACAGGCTCTGTTGGATGCGGTCCACGGTGCTGGACACCGGGTCCACCTTGACAAAGGCGGGGTCGTGCAGGATGCCGGCAGCCAGCTGCTCGATCTCGGCGGGCATGGTGGCGCTGAACATCAGGTTCTGGCGCTGGGCGGGCAGCTTTGCAATGACCTTTTTCACGTCATGGACAAAGCCCATGTCCAGCATCCGGTCGGCCTCGTCCAGCACAAAAATTTCCAGTGCGGACAGGTCGATAAAGCCCTGCCCGATCAAATCGTTCAGCCGTCCCGGGCAGGCGATGAGGATGTCCACGCCCTTTTTCAGCGCTTCCACCTGCGGAGCCTGCCCCACGCCGCCAAAGATGACGGTGCTGCGCAATTTCAGGTACTTGCCGTAGGCTTCAAAGCTTTCGCCGATCTGCAAGGCCAGCTCCCGGGTGGGGGTCAGGATCAGCGCACGGACAGCGCCCTTGCGGCGGGGCGCATTGGCGGTGAGCCGGTCCAGCATGGGCAGCGCAAAAGCCGCCGTCTTGCCGGTGCCGGTCTGGGCGCAGCCCATCAGATCCCGGCCTGCCAGCACCGGCGGGATGGCCGCTGCCTGAATGGGCGAGGGGGTCTCGTAGCCCGCTTCCTGCACAGCGCGCAGCAGCGGGGCGGACAGATTCAATTCTTTAAATGTCATGGTTCTCCTATTATTCTGTGATCTTCCGGCACTCGATGTAGTAGCGCTTTTCCTCCGCGTGTCCCATGCTGAAGGTCTTGCGGGGCAGCACGCCGCCCATCACGACGCCGCGGAACAGGTCGCTCTTGGCGAAAGGCGGCATCAAAAACGCCACTGCGCCCTGCTTGCACAGCGCACGCACAGCCGGTTCGTCATGCACATAGTCCACCTTTGCTTCCGGGTGGCGCTCGATATAATCCGAAATAAAATCGTCGATGGTGCCCACGGTCAGCGGCTCGGTGGGGTCCTCAAAGCTGAGCACATTGGCCATGTGGGGGCCCGCCAGCGTAAAAGGCTGCTTTTTGCTGCCGCCAAAGCAGCAGCCTGCCATGTTGGAATCGCTCCATGTAATAAGGCTCAGCAGTACGGTGGCGCAGTCCACGTTGAACAGCACCCGGTGGATGGGCTCGATCTCAATAGCCGGGGAGTGCACATTGCACACCTCTGCCAAGCACCAGCGGGCGGGGTGGTTCTCTGCCTGCTCCGGGGTCAGAGTCTTTTTCAGCTCCTCCCAGCAGGCTTTTGCGGTAGCCAGCGAGTGGTTGCCGTCGCCCACGGCCAGCGTCAGCGGGTCGCGGCGGGTGGCATCGGGGTATTTCTTGTCAAATTCCTCCTGACTGCCCAGCACGGTCAGCGCGTTTTCGATCTGTGCGATGAGGGCGGGGTCCTCCACCGCCCAGCCTGCCACATGGCCGCCGCCCAGCATCAGCTCGCCCTCGTACACCTTGGGCAGGCTGTCCTTGTGGGCGGCAATGGGCTCGATGAGGGTGCAGTCCGGGTCGTCCGCCAGCATCATGATATGGGGCGTTTCCAGCGCAGCGCCGGTACGCACCTTCATGCGGGGCGGGATGCGGCTTTCCACCGTGCACTCGCTGGGGCGCACGGTACATTTTTCGCCCCGGCGGTAGCTGTAAGCTTCCAAGTCCACACGCCCTACAAGACCCTGCCGCACCCGGCCGCTCTGCTCGGTGCGCTCTACATAGATAAAGCCATCCACCGCCCGGGTGAGCACATTTTTGGCGTAATCCTGCATGGTGGCGTGGATCTTTTCCACCCGCGCGTCGGCGTCTCCGTCCTCCAGATACACCTCCGGCAGGATCAGGTTCAGGGTGCTGGGTGCGCCTGCAGCGGTCTTTTCTGCCCGCTGCCAATAGCTGCGGTCACTGGTAAACTGGTCACAGGCGATGCAGCCCCACTGCTCCAGCGGCACCTGCTCCGAAGGCAGCAGGATGTGTGCGGGTGCAAAACAGGTAGTCGGTTTCATAGTCGTTTCCTCCCCTCTTTATAAAAGCCGCTTCTCAGCGGAATGCTGTGGTGTCGTGCACCACAATGTGCTGCACACCGGCGTCGGCAGCGGCCTGCTCCAGCGCAGCGCGGCTGTCCGCATCCAGCGCGGCACTGCTGGTGACCAGCAGATTTTCCATACCAAGAGACATACCGGTGGTGCCAAGGGCATCGGTGGCAGCGGTGCACAGTGCGTCAGGGTAGCTGACCCACAGGGTCACGCTGCCCGCAAAGCGGGTCTGCCATGCGGCGATATCAGCGGTCAGCTGGGCGGCGCGTCCTTCCCGGCTCTTGCCGCCGGAAGCGCCGAAGTCCTGCTTGCGGGTGATGATGTTGGGGAACTGCACCCCGGTAAGCACCACCTGCTCGTAGCCCATGCTCCGCACCTCTTCAATGAGGTCGCCGACAAACTGCACCGCGCTTGCGGCAAAGGGGTTCATCCATGCCTTGCCGCCCTTGGCTGCGCTGACGTTGTCCAGCCAGAGGCTGTTGCCATCGTAGTGCACGCCCATGCTGCGGTCGGTGTACACCGACACCGGGTCGGTAAAGGCGGCAAGCTGTGCCGCCGGGATGATGCCCTCTTCCCGCAGGATGGCGGCGATATTGGCCGCATCCACCGGGTTTTCGGTGATGCTCTGGGCAGCAGCTGCCACGCCGGAAGCATAATACACCGTGCCAGCGGCGTCCTTCAGAGTGACAAGGGCGTAGTCTGCGCCCTGCTGCTTCAGCTGTCGGGCGGCGGTGCGGATGGCGGCATCATCGGTCAGGGCGGTCACGTCCAGCTCTGCCCAGCTGCCGCCGGTAATGGCCTTGCCGTCCAGCGGCTTTTCCTCCTCCGGCTCCGGTTCAGACGCTGCCTGTGAGGCGGCAGCGCTGCTTGCCGCCGCAGAGGAGGCTGCTGCCTCGGCGCGGGAAGCGCTTTCGGCCTCCAAGTCCCGGTCCTTGACCACGGTATACCATGTGTGGGTGGCCCAATCCAGCACATGGGGTGCGGCAAACCATGCTGCTGCCAGCACTGCCACTACCAGCACCACGATGCCGATGCCGCGCTTAACGCGCATTTCCCGGCTGTAAAAGCTGCGGTGATAATGCTTGACCTTCTGACGTTTATTCTTAGCCATGGTATCTTTTCCTCCCTGTCTGCATTACAGGATGACGGAATGTCCGGTAAAGCCATAGATCGCCAGCGCCAGCACGCCGATATACACCAGCGTGATGGGCAGGCCGCGGAATGCCTTGGGGATGGCTTTGCTGCGCAGGCGGTGGCGCGCCTCGGTGACCAGCAGCACCGCCAGCACATAGCCAAGGCCGCTGCCAAGGCCAAAGCCAAGGCTCTGGCCAAGGGTAAAGGACTGGGTGCGCTCCACCAGCACCGTGCCCAGCACGCCGCTGTTCAGCGCGGCCAGCGGCACGATGCGCAGCAGCTGGGCGCGGCGGGGCAGGCTGCGCAGCAGCCACAGCACCAGATGCTCCGCCAGACACACCACGGCAATGCTGGCAATATACACCAGCGGGCGCAGCTGGGCGCGGTTATCCAGCGGGGCAATGAACCGCCCGGCAAGAAAAGCCACCGGCGCCACCAGCACCTGCGTGATGCACAGCATCATGCCGAACAAGGCGCTGCTGGTGCGGTCGTCCCCCACCAGCTGCACCATGCGGGACACGCCCAGTGCACGGGTAAAGACAGCGTTCTGTGCAAAAATGGCCAGCAGTGCATAGCTGAAAAACACTGCCGAGCTGCTTACAACTTCCTTCACGGTTCGCGGTTTCCCTCCTTCTGGTAGTGCACGGTCAGGGTATCCCGTGCTTCCTTTTTCAGATATTCCTTGCGCTTTGCAGCCGCAGCGCGCCAGATAGCGCACAGGATGCCCAGCACGATAAAGCCGCCCGCCGGCATCTTAGCCAGCGGCAGCAGCGCCCAGCGTCCCACCGGGGCGCCGAACACGGTGCCAAGGCTGAGCCACTCGCGCACCACGCCCACCACGAGCAGCAGCAGCGCGTAGCCCACGGTGATGCGCACGCCCTTGGAAACGGCCTTGTGCACCGTCTCCTGCACGCGGCCGAAGCGGTAGGTCAGAAGCGGCTCCACCACCAGCATGGGCAGGTAGATGCCAAGGTTCAAAAGCCCGGTGCCAAACACGAAGTTCAAAATGGGATATGCCGCCAGGTACACCACAGCGGCGCTGGCTGCGTACAAAAGTGCGCGGGGCAGCAGCTTTTTTTGCAGCTGCTCCGGGGTAGGCTCCTCGTCCCGCAGGGGTACAAGGCGGCTGAGCAGGCAGGCCAGCACGCGGGAGGGCACCAGCAGCAGCGTCACCGCCGCCGCCAGCATCAGGCCGTTCTGCCCGGTGGTAGCCACGACCACCAGCGGTGCCAGACCCATGCCCTGCATGACCACCGGGTTATTCAGGAACACGCGGTCATGATGGGCAAACTTTTCGGGGTCCTTTAAAATCAGTTCCGCAGTACGCTTTTTCATTCCGCAGCCTCCTTTCGTTCGGACGGCAGACGGTGCAGCAGACGGTACAGCCGCTCCTCGGTGCGGTCAATGAGCGCGGACACGCTGTTGACGGCCAGCAGTGCAAAGCAGACGCCGGTCTCGTACACGCCGAAATAGCGGAAGCCCATGGTGGCAGCACCCACCAGGGCGCCGTACAGGATGCGTCCGAGCCGGTGATGGGCGCAGGTGTAGGGTTCGTTGAGCAGGAACACCGCACAGAACAGCACCGCACCGGTGTGCAGCTCGTCCCGGATGCCCTGCAGGCGGGGCAGCAGGCTGCTGAAGAGGGTGCTGTCCGCCAGACCCACCTGACGCGGGAAGAAGAAGGCGATGAGCCCGCAGGTGATCAGAAAACTTGCCGATGCGCCGATGTGCACGTCCTTCTGGGTCCACAGCACGAGGCCGCAGGCCAGAATGACCAGTGCCGCGCCGGTGCCCATGGGGGCAGCAAACTCGCCCAGCACAACGGCGAGGGCATTCAGGTTCAGGATGCCGCCGCTGCGCAGGGTATCCTCGATGGTGCTGCTCACCGGCACGGCAGAGGCGTTCCACAGGGGCAGCGGCGTATAGGGCTGCGGGTAGCGCACCACCTGCTCCGGCCACGATACCGCCGCCACGGCGTAGCCCACGGCAGCGGGGTTGAAGGGATAGCTGCCGTAGCCGCCAAAGACCTCCTTGCCGATCAATACGCCCGCCAGCACTGCCACCACCAGCACATAGATGTCCACGGTGGCGGGCATGAGCAGGGCGATGATCAGGCTGAAGCTCTCGTTGGAGAAATCTCTGTTTGTGTACACCCGATGGCGCAGCAGCGCCACCAGACGGTCGCACAGGTTGCCGGTAAGCAGGGCGATGCCGCACAGCAGCAGCGGACGCGCCCCATAGAAATAGCAGGCCATGCACAGCAGCGGCACACACAGCCAGAAAACGTGCTTATAGTACCGGCCGGTCTTTTGCAGCTGCCGCTCCTGCTCTTGGATCAAAGCTTCATCCATATACGGGCCTCCTTACAGGCTGGCCAGTGCGCCCACAGCCGCAGCAGGGTCGGCGGCGCCGAACACGGCACTGCCTGCCACCAGCACGTCGGCACCGGCTTCTACGCACAGGGGTGCGGTGGCGGCATCCACGCCGCCGTCCACCTCCAGCAGGTAGGAAAGGCCGCGTGCTTCCCGCTCTGCCTTGAGCCAGCGGAGCTTGTCCAGCGCCGAGGGCATGAACTTCTGCCCGCCGAAGCCGGGCTCCACGCTCATCACCAGCACCAGATCCAGCTGGTCCAGCCACGGTGCCAGCGCCTCGGCCGGGGTGCCGGGCTTAATGGTCAGACCCACCTTGCAGCCCAGCGCACGGACGGCATCAATGGTGGCCTGAATATCATCTTCGCACTCCAGATGGAAATTATACAGGGTAGCACCAGCCTTGATAAAGGGCTCGGCGTATTGCAGCGGGTGGCTGATCATCAGATGCACGTCATAAAAGGCATCCGGCAGCGCCTTGTGCAGGCTTTTGAGCACCGGCACGCCAAAGCTGATGTTGGGCACAAAATGCCCGTCCATCACGTCGTAGTGCAGCATCTGTGCGCCGGCATCCAGCACCATGCGGCAGTCTGCACCCAGCTTGCCAAAATCAGCAGAAAGAATCGAAGGACTTACGATGGCCATAATATTTCATTACGCTCCGTTATTTTTAGCAATTTTTATCCCATGTGTTGCGCGTTTTGCAGGGTTCTGCCGGGCAAAAAATACGCGGGCATGGTTATCTTTTAGTTTACATGAAAACGGCCAAAAAATCAAACCCGCAGCCGTTTTTTTCACCGAAAAGTCGTAAATGGCGCAAAAAGTCCATTGCGCGGCAGCATCTCCATGTGCCGCGCAGCTGCCGCCGAAGGCTTGCCATTTTGCAGCAGCTTTCTTTGAAGCAGGACGATTTGGAATGGCCTCCGCGTTGCTCTGGCCATATTCAGCGGAAAATAGATTTTTAATTCCGCGTTTGTCGCACTCTGCGGAGTGCGACAAACGCATTTTCACAAGAGGGGGTCACAGCGGTAAGCAGAATTTTTATTCCAACAACGCCAAAGCAGCCAGACCGCCCGGGCGGGGCAGTCTGGCTGCGGGGTCTTATTCTACCGGCTTCATGCTGGCGGGTTCCTCCACTGCGCCGGGCTGCCCGGCGGAGTCCGGCAGGCGCTTCATGCCGCCAGGATTGGGGGAACAGGTGGGCAGGGTGAACACAAAGCGGCACCACTCGCCCTGCTGACTCTCCACGCGGATCTGCCCGCCGGCCAGATTGACCAGCACCTTGCAGATGTTCAGTCCCAAACCGGAGCCGCGGGCGTGCAGACCGCGGGAGCGGTCCTCTTTATAGAACCGCTCGAACACATAGGGCAGCGCCTCCGGGCTGATGCCCTGCCCGGAGTTCCAGATGGAGATCTCGGCCTCGGGGCCCAGCTTTTCCACGCTGAAGCGGATGGTGCCGCCCGCCGGGGTGAACTTGATGGCGTTGTCCAGCAAATTATACGCCACCTGATGGATCAGGTCAGGGTCGGCGTAGACCAGCACCTTTTCATCCATGGTCAGGCCTTCCAGCTCGATCATGCCATCGTTGATGCGCTGCTCTGCCGCCAGTGCCACGCCGGTCAGGGTCTCCCAGATATTGAACATCCGGGCGTTCACCTGATACTCGCCGCTTTCCAGCTTGGAGAGATCCAGCATATTCTGGATGAGCCGCGCCAGGCGGCCGGTCTCCTCGCTGACCAGCTGCAGGTAGTGGTTCTGCATCTCGGGCGGGATGGTGCCGTCCAGAATGCCGTCCACAAAGCCCTTGATGGTGGTCATGGGGGTGCGCAGCTCGTGGGCGATGTTGCCCATGAACTGACCCTGGGAGTTATCGTTGGACTGGATATTCTCCGCCATCTGGTTGAAGGTGCGGGCAAGGTCTGCCACCTCGCCATCACCCTCCACGCCCTCCACGCGGACGGAGAGGTCGCCGCCGCCAAAGCGCTGGGCGGCATCGGTGACCTTTTGCAGCGGGTCGGTGAGCTGACGCATCAACAGGCGGGTCAGCACGCTGGCGCACAGCAGCATCACGCAGGCGGACAGGAGAAAGTTGGACCAGAACTGCTGTTTAAAGTCGGTGAGCTGCGCGCCGGAGGAGCACAAAAACAGCCAGCCGCTGAACAGGCTCTGGTCGTCGATGGTCTCCACCGCCGCGATATAGCTTTTTTCGGTCAGTGCGCCGCCCAAATCGCCGAAAGCGTGGTAGTGCCGGGCGTCCGGGTCAGCCACTGCGTTGGCGCGCTGGCAGATATCCAGCGGCACGGTGGTGGTGGTAAGCTTGTCCGGGTCGGAGGCAATAAGCACATTGCCCTGTCGGTCGGTGAAAAACAGATACGCCTCGGCGCTCTCGCCGATGATCTCCAGTTTGGTGTTCAAAGCGTCCAGCTCTGCACCCTGCGGCATGGTCTCGCTGTTTACCAGATACTCCGCGGTGCGCTTGGCAACGTTTACCACCTGATCCAGCGTTTCGTAGCGATCCTTCGCAAAATAATTCTTGAACAGCACCCACTCCGAGCAGCCCATCAGCACGATGCCCAGCACCATCAGGGTGGACACCAGCGAGAAGAATGCCGTCGAGATACTTTTGCGCATTACTGACGCACCTCGAACTTATAGCCCACGCCCCAGACGGTTTTCAGCTCCCACTTATCGGAAGCACCGGCCAGCTTTTCGCGCAGGCGCTTGACGTGGACATCAATGGTGCGGCTGTCGCCGTAATACTCAAAGCCCCACACCTCGTCCAGCAGCTGGTCGCGGGTGTACACGCGGTTGGGGTGGGAAGCCAGACAGTTGAGCAGTTCCAGCTCCTTGGGAGGAGCTTCCACCACCTTGCCCTTGACCCGCAGCTCGTAGCTGTTCATATCCAGCCGCAGGTTGTCGAACTCGATGACGCCCTCGGTACTCTCGGCGGCAGCGGAGGTAGTCTGGCAGCGGCGCAGCACCGCCGTGCTGCGTG
>SKFA01002150.1_pt1 | contig 10270 bp, 7 predicted proteins | sample 4820291 | NCBI WGS metagenome assembly SKFA01 (sample SAMN11008795, study PRJNA524170) | human gut metagenome | isolation source: fecal sample from pouch patient p30 | place: Israel: Tel-Aviv | reverse complement strand
ATTGCCGGTACTCCTGATGTGTAGGAAACTGCCTGTGATTCAACTTCTTTGTAACATTCCTGATGGTCACATACATTATAAATATAAATAGATTTCTTTTTTCCGTCCTTTATCCCATTAAAAATACATCCGATATTTGTCTTCCCTACTGTCCGTGGTCCAAGTGATGCCGGATCCGGAAGCAGTTCTTTTAACACCTGTAACGGCACCACTTCTTTTCCGTCTACCATAATCGGATCTGTCCGGAGCATTCCCACATCCTCAAGGCATTTCATGTGTGTAAGATAACTCTGTCCAAACGTCATGAAAAACCGGATTCTTTTCACACCCGGAATATTTTTTGCAAGGGATTCTATTTCCTCATGGTGGAGAAGATACATATCTTTTTCTCCGACCTGGTCAAAATTATACTGTGCCCGCCACTCCATCGGCTCGGTTTCTACCCAGTGCCCATCCGTCCAGTAGGAACCGTTAGCGGATACCTCCCGAAGATTTATCTCCGGATTAAAGTTTGTGGCAAACGGATATCCATGATCTCCGCCATTACAGTCAAGTATATCAATGGTGTGGATTTCATCAAAATAATGTTTCTGCGCATATGCCGTAAATACCGATGTGACACCAGGGTCAAACCCGCTTCCAAGAATTGCGGTAAGTCCTGCCTCCTTGAATTTTTCCTGATAAGCCCACTGCCAGGAATAATCAAAGTAAGCGGTAAATCCCAGTTTTTTGCACCGCTTCTCATAAATTTCCCTCCACTGTGGATCTTGCGTATCCTCGCACTCGTAGTTTGCGGTATCAATATAGTCAACTCCACAGGCAAGACATGCATCCATAATCGTAAGATCCTGATAAGGGAGTGCCACATTGAGCACTGCATCCGGCCGGTACGAACGGATCAGTGTTTTTAATTCTTCCACGTTGTCCGCGTCAACCCTTGCCGTCTCAATTCTGGAAGCTGTTTTCCCTTCAAGTTTTGCCTTTAAATCGTCACATTTTGACAGGGTACGGCTTGCAATCATGATGTCCGTGAAAACTTCACTGTTCTGACAGCATTTTCTGATTGCCACCTGTGCAACACCGCCACATCCAATAATAAGTAATCTGCTCATTTTTATTCCTCCTGTATCATTTGTTTTACCGGGTTTCTTCCTCTTCGAGTAAGTCCTCTACATATTTTGGAAGCATAAATGCCCCCCGGTGTAAATTTGTAGTATAGTACCATGTTTTCATTCCAAGTGCATCCCATCTTTCTGCATCAAGATCATTCAGCGGATGATACTTTTTAGAAGCGAATCCGAATAACCAGTACCCGGAAGGACAGGTCGGGATATGTGCCTGGTATACCCGGCTGATCGGGAATGACTTATAGACTTTTCTGTGCATTTTCCGGCATTCAGCCTCATCCTCGTCATAAAACGGGCTTCCATGCTGATACACCATGATTCCGTCCTCCCGGAGAGCTTTATAACAGCTTCCGTAAAATTCTTTTGTAAAAAGTCCTTCCGTATGCCCCAATGGATCTGTTGAATCGTTGATGATCAGATCGTATTCATCATTTTTCCCACGCAGGAATCTAAGCCCATCATCATAATACATTGAAATTCTGGGATCCTCTAACCCACATGCCACCTCCGGGAAAAATTTTCTGCATACATCCACAAACATTTTATCGGTTTCTACCACGTCAATCTTTTCAACAAACGGGTATTTTATGAGTTCTTTCGCCACACCCCCATCCCCGCCACCGATAATTAGAATTTTTTTTGCATTGGGATGGACTGCCATCGGCACATGGGTCACCATTTCATCATATATAAACTCATCTGCATCGGAAAAAACAATTTCACCATCCAATGCTGCCATTTTTCCAAATTCATAGGATTTAAATACATCTATCTTCTGATATTCACTTTTTCCCGAAAAAAGCTGCTCCTCTATCCGGACATCCAGTTTTACATTAACTGTATGATATTCCGAAAACCACATTTGCATATCTTTACCTCCTGTTGCCACTCATGCCAGTACCTGAAGATATTCCACTGCCGGATCTTCGGTTCCCTGCATGGAGCATCCTTTTTCTTTTGCATACAGAATATATTCCGCAATCTCTTTTGTAATCCGTTCCCCTGGGGCAAGGATCGGAATCCCCGGTGGGTAGCACATGACAAACTCTCCACTGATGCATCCCACGGAATCTTTTATGCTTAGCGATTTTTTTTCTGCATAAAAAGCTTTCTGCGGAGATACCGCCACCTCCGGATTGATATATTCCCCGGACAAAAGCCCCGTCCTGTCCCTGCTGTATAACCTCTTGATATCCTGCAATGCCCCTACGAGTCTCTCAATATCCTGAATTCTGTCACCAATGGAAATATACGCAAGGATATTACAGATATCACCGAATTCGATCTGTATGTCATATTCATCCCGGAGCAGGTCATATACTTCTATTCCGGCAAGCCCGATATCCAGTGTATAAACGGACAGCTTGGTGACATCGTAATCGTAAATGCTGGTTCCATTTACCAGATCACGCCCATAGGCATAGTAACCGCCAATAGAATTGATTTCATTTCTGGCATATTCTGCCATTTTTGCAACTCTGGCAAAAGATTCTCTTCCCCGCAACGCAAGATTTCTTCTTGAAATATCAAGACTCGATAAAAGGAGATACGATGCACTGGTTGTCTGTGTCAGATTGATAATCTGCCTGACATGATCTGCTTTTACCGCTTTCCCGGTAAGAAGGATGGAGCTTTGTGTAAGGCTTCCCCCGGATTTGTGCATGGAGATGGCAGACATGTCTGCGCCTGCTGCCATACCACATACCGGAAGGTTTTCCCCAAAATACAGATGCGTCCCATGTGCTTCATCTGTAAGCACCTTGATTCCTCTGGAATGAGCAAGTTTTACGATTGCCCGGAGATCTGAACATATCCCGTAATACGTCGGATTGTTTACCAGAACCGCTTTTGCATCCGGGTTGTCCTCAATCGCCCTGGCAACCTGGTCTATTTCCATTCCGAGAGAAATCCCAAGTTTCGCATTCATCTCCGGATTCACATAAACCGGAACTGCCCCACAAAGCACCAGTGCATTAAGTGCACTTTTATGGACATTTCTCGGTAATATAATTTTATCGCCCGCCTTACAGGTTGACAATATCATTGCCTGCACTGCCGATGTCGTTCCCCCAACCATGAGGAATGCATTTTCTGCGCCAAATGCATCTGCCGTCAGTTCTTCTGCTTCGCGGATAACAGAAACCGGATGGCACAAATTATCCAGTGGTTTCATGGAATTTACGTCCAGTTCCACGCACTTTTGTCCAAGCAGCTGTACCAGTTCCGGGTTTCCCCTGCCTCTTTTGTGCCCAGGCACATCAAATGGAACCACTCTTCTTTTTTTAAATTCCTCAAGTGCCTCATAAATTGGAGCTTTCTGCTGTCTATTAATATCCATTTACTACTCCTAACTCCTTACTGAAAAATAACAGGAGCCTCCAAGTCATTTTAACTCAAAGGCTCTTTTTCTTACATAACTTTATGCAAGTGCAGGTTCTTTTCCTGCAATAATCGCTTTCACTTCATTTTTCAATTCTGTATTCACTGGTCTTCCTCCTTTTTGTAACAGATATAGTCATCCCCAAAAAGGCATCTGACCACACCTATATTATAACTTACCCATTTCTTTTATACAATCAATTTTTTCATTTGAAAAAGGAACATAAGAAAAACTCCAAACCTGTCATAGACTCGGAGTCTTGATTCCATCCATTCTTCACATTGTCTGCACCTGTACATGTTGTTCCTGCTCCTCATGCTCCAAAGCATCCTGCTCCGGTACATGGTCTATATTTTTCGCTGCTTCCTGCACTTTTGCCATATACCGGATTTTAATGCTGCTGTAATCAACCCCTGCCGGTTCCAGCACTTTTTTCTCTAACATGTTTAACATCGCTTCGGTGTCAAATTTTCCCTCAAAATAAAGTTCCTCATCCACCTTTATCGGTACATCCATTTCTTCCGGTGAACTGCCAAGGATCGTCCTCCAGCGTCCGGCTACTTTTCCACACATTTCCATAAACCGCTCATGGATATCCGGCTGTTCATTACAGGCCTGCAAAATCCTTTGTGCCACCTTTCTCCATGTAGGTGTCTCTATCCATTCTCCCGACATAAACTGGACTGCCAGCGGTCTTTTCCCTTTCAGTTCTGCTGGGGACACTGTGATAAGGTTGCTTTCCCGGATCGTATCCTTCACATTTGTATGCACCTCCCCGCTCCGGTACATCTGGAGTAGTGCATCACATTTCGTGTTTACAAGCTGTAACATTTCCTCCCTCAGTTCTTCTATCAGTTGCTCATAATTCATACGCTTTTCTCCTCCTCTCCTGTCACACAATCTTGTGTTTCTTTCTATAATCGTTCTTCCGTTTATTTCCCTATTGCACACTTTTCTGTTCCTATTGTTCTGCATTTGTTTCCTATTTTTATGCCAACAATAAAACGCCCGGATCATCGGGCATTTTATTCTTACCATAAACTGGCAGGAATAACGTTTCCTATTTACTTGCTGCCATTCCTGCCGCAGCCTTACTCATATCGAATCTCCTGTTCCATGACTATGCCTGACTGGAACTGTATCAGCAGTTTCTCGCTGGATTCCACTTTGATGGTGGAGATCAGCCGTCTCACAAGGTCATTGTCGAACTCCGGTATCTGGCAGGTGCTTGTGCTTAAGTAATGGTCGATATCTTTGATTCTCTGTTCATAGCTGTCAGACATCTGTTTCTCGTTTCTGGCTGTTTTCTGTGCCTCTTTTAAGGCATTGATTTCCTCTGCTATGGTGCGGTAGCGTTCATCAAACTCCGGTGTGTAAGAGCCGGTCTTTGCATTCTCTGCAATCAGTGCCACCATCTCTTCCTGTTTTTCTTTTATCTTTTCCTCGTATTCCCCGGACTCTTTTGCGGTGCTGTAGCTCCCGATGACATGGATGATGTTCTGCCGGAAGTTTTCCATAAATTCCATATCATCACTTGTGATCCTGTGGATGGCTTCCATCACCGCCCTGTTTAATGCGTTCTCTTCGAGTGTCTCGGATTCCCCGCATTTCTTCACTCCGTTGGTCAGCCGGTTGCTGCATCTCCAGACCACTTTCTTTTTCCCGTTTCTCGCCCAGGTGACTCTCCGGTACTCCTGTCCGCATTTTCCGCAGATCAGCATGCCGGTCAGTGCATAGGTGGAGGAATACCTGCTCTTCTGGTTCTTCTTCCGGGTGACAGCCGCCTTGCATAAGGATGCCCTCCGCATCATCTCTTCCTGTACCCTGTAGAACAGCTCTTTCGGTATGATTGCCTCATGGTCATCTTCCACATAATACTGCGGTACGAGTCCGGTGTTCTTGACTTTCTTTTTTGTCATGAAATCCACCGTGTAGGTTTTCTGCAGGAGTGCATCTCCCATGTATTTTTCATTGCGGAGCATTTTGTCTATTACCGTGGAATGCCATTTGTCCTGCCCTGTGGCGGTCTTGATTCCCTGCTCTTCCAGATGCTTTGCGATCTTCCCGGTACTGTAGCCTTCCAGATAAAGGCGGAAGATCAGCTTTACGATCTCTGCCTCTTCGGGTACGATGACCAGGTCACCATCCTCGTTTTTGGTGTATCCCATGAACTTTGTGCAGTTTACGATGACCTTGCCTTTTTCAAATTTCCTCACGACTCCCCAGCGGATGTTCTCACTGATGTTGCGGCTCTCCTCCTGTGCCAGGCTGCTTAAGATGGTGATAAGGATTTCGCCGGTTCCCTCCAGTGTATTGATCCCCTCTTTCTCGAACACCACCGCCACGTTCTTTTCCTTCAGTTTTCGGATGGTCACCAGCGAGTCTACCGTGTTCCTCGCAAACCTGCTGACCGACTTTGTAAGGATCATGTCGATTTTTCCGGCAAGGGCATCCTGTATCATGGCATTAAAGTCTGCCCTCTTTTTGGTGTTTGTTCCACTCTTTCCGTCATCTGCATAGATGCCGGCATTTTTCCAGTTTTCGTTTTCAGATATCTTGCTGGTATAATACTCCACCTGTGCCTCATAGCTGCTGTCCTGCTCTTCCAGTTCCGTACTGACACGGCAGTAGGCAGCGACCTTCATTTTCTTCTCTGACAGTTTCACATTCCGGTCATACTGCACCTTGGCAGGTATCATGCTGATCTTTTTTGCTGTTTCTGCCATCTGCTCTCCCTCCTAATCCTTGTATCCGGCTGTGACACGGCTCCCATTGATAAGCTCCACTTCTGCCATGTTTCCACCATGCACCCAGATGCGTGCGATTATTTTTCTATATAAATTTTCATCAAATGTTTCCAGTTCCTTTTTTCCTGCAAGGATGTTTTTGACCTCCTCTGTCCGGAACTCCCCATCCCTGACCTCCAGCGTCCGGTATCGTTCCTCTGCCCTTTCATAGAGCAGTTTCATCAGGTCTGTCTCTGTGCGTTCCTGCTCTTCTTTCATGTGCTGCAGGTTCCGCTCCAGAACCCGGTACTGAGGACTGAGCTTTTCCTCCTGCCTTTGTACCCGGAGCAGGCCTTTGTTTCGTATCACTGCATTGATGGCTTCTACACACACCTGCTTTGCCTGCCCGTCTGTAATAAAACTGTTCCTGCAGTTTTTTGCTCTGCCAGTCACATAGTTCCTGCACTTCCACTTGGCAGTGCCGCCACGCTCTTTTTTGTGGTTCGGCTGGATATGGCTGCATACTGCCCCGCATTCTGCACACCAGATGACACCTCCGAAAAGGATTCTTTCATCCCTGCCGGGTCGGTGGTCTGCCCTTCCAAGCTCTGCCCTCACCTTTTCCCGTCTGCGCTGGACTCTCTCAAACAGTTCCTCTCCTATGAGCTGCGGATAGTATTCTGTGCCAAGGTAGCTTGGGTTTTCCAGTATCCTGCCAATGGATGCATGGGTCCAGGACACTTTCCCTTTTGCATTGCATATGTTTCTCCCTTTCAGGTTCTGGGCGATCCTGCCTGCCGCCACTCCGCTGTCATAGTCTGTAAATATCTGTTCCACAATTTTTCTCTGCTCTTCGCAGATGGTGATTTTTCCATCCACAACTTTATAGCCGATTGGCATGTGCCACTGCATCCTGTCCACCTCCCCTCTCCGTCAGTTTCAGTCCGTTGTACAGGCAGAAGGTGATGTCGTGTTCTTTGGAGACCACGATCTTCTCCGCTGTCATTTTAAACAGTTGCTCGTCAAACTCCTCCCTTAATCCGTCCTGTTCTGCAATCAGTTGGATAAGCTGTTCGGTCCGCACGATTTCTTTTGTCCTCCGCAGCTTTCTGGTCAAAAGTGTCTTTTTTCTTCTGCATTCCGTCAGCTGCCAGCCAAGCTTGCTACTGCTCTCCATAAAAAGAGCAGAGTCCATATATCCTTTCCTCATGACTTGGTTTAGGATTTGGCTCTGCCCGCTTATATCTTTGATTTCCTTATCCAGTTGTCTGATTTCCTCACTGTCCTGCCTTGCTGCCACAAGTTCTGTCAGCTCTTTTAACAGCGGCTCTAATATCGTTCCCTGATTGGTGTACAGCTTGTTCCACATGTCTGTAAAAGCCCGGTGCAGTACATCCTCCCGGATGGCTTTCATGCAGCAGCTCTCTTTATCCTCCACATGTCCGCTGCACGTCCAGATGATTTTTTCATATGGTTTCCCGATGTAGATTTTCTGCCGCCGGAAGGTTCTTCCGCACTCCCCGCAGATGATTCTGCCGGAAAACAGGTATCTTTTGGTGTAGTCACTCTTGTTCATGTGCAGTACATCCACCCGGTATGCCATCAGGTTGCGTACCGCTTCTGCCTCCTCATGTGTGACGATTGGCGGATGGCTGTCTTTGATGAGATACTGGTTTCTCTGTCCGTTGTTTACCCTGCGGACAAATGGGAACCTTGTTTCTGTATATGTCCTCTGCTGCAGCATATCTCCCTCATAAATCGGATTTTTCAGAATGTCCTGTATCACCCCGTCCTGCCACTTTTCTGCACCCCGGATTGTCGGAATGCCTTTCTGGTTCAGTGCCTTTGCTATCACATACACTCCCATGCCGTTTAGGTAGGATTCATAAATCCACCTTACGGTTTCTGCCTCGGATTCTATGATGACTAAATTTCCATCCTCATCTTTTCCATAGCCATACGCTGGTGTGGATATGATATAGGTTCCATCCTGAAAGCGTTTCTGTATCGCCCAGCGGTTGTTGCTTGAGATGTTTTCTGATTCCCCCTGCGCCACCGATGCCAGGATGGTAATGAACAGCTCGCTTTTTTCTGACAGCGTGTTGATATTCTCTTTTTCAAAGTAGATTCCAACGCCAATCTCCTTCAGCTTTCGGATGGTCTGGATGCATTCCACCGTATTTCTTGCAAATCTTGTGATGGATTTCGTAAGGATCAGGTCGATGTTCCCATCCTCACAGTCTGCGATCATCATCTGGAACTCATCCCTGTGCTTTACGTTTGTTCCGCTGATTCCTTCATCCGCATACACCCCTGCAAACTCCCACAGGGGGTTGCTCTCGATTTTTTCCGTATAGTACTCGACCTGTGCAGTATAGGAAGTTGCCTGTGCCTGACTGCCGGTACTGACTCTGGCATATCCGCACACTTTCAGCCTGCGTTCTTCCTGTGTATGTTTCTGCGCTTTTGCTGCCTTTATGACAGTCACTTTTTTTGCCATGCTTTTTTCTCCTTTCCCAGTATTTTCAAGGGTTTGCACTCCCTGTCAGCAACATACACTACCACATAGTCCTTTATATATCCAGTGTTATTACAGATATACTTTTGCTAATTCCGGGGAGAAAGTCTTGACATTCAAAACCCGGATTTTTTCCCATTCTTCCTCGGTTAACAGCTTATCTTCATGCATCCTTTTTAAGAGAAATTCGGCAATCTTATACCGCACCTCATTCGCTCCGCCTTCCATCATCTTTTCCCTTTTTCCTCCCGCAATTTAAGAACGTTAAATTCATTCTCCCAAGCCAAACACTTTTGCCCAGAAGAAACACCTTTACATCATCCCGATTTCAGCCATGGTTGCAGCCTCATCTTCTTCCCGGAAATACTGTTCCGATACATCCCTGCTGACTGAAAGCACCTCTCCTGCGTCCTTTTCTCCCATCTGGATTGGGATTAAGAACGGATTGATTTCCTTGCAGAATTCCTGATTCGGACAGCTATTGATAAAATAGCCGCAGGTATCTAATATCAGCCTGTCACACATATCTGTGATGACGATCTTTTCAGCCTCAAACATGTGGCTGCCGATATAATTTGCGATATTTTCTGCCGTGGTCGAGATATAGTCCTCTTTCCGCTCCCCTCCATCACTCGGATAAAGATAGGCATATCCTGCCCTCTCCGTTTCAAAAATCCTTAACATCATTTCGGTATCTTCTTTCTTCATCTCCTGTTTTCCTCCATTCCCCATTTTTCAGCTTTTCTTAACTCCACAAGAATACGGCGGAAGTTCCCCTCCGCCGCATGGTTTCTGTAATTAAGTCTTACTGCCATAATCCTTCACTTCATAAATAAAAAGTGTCTGTCCCTATTCGTCACTACTCCCCGGAACCGAAACGCCGCCAAAACAGAGAAGAAAAAATCCCAAAGCCGGCATTTCATGGGCAGTCAGTCCAGACTGTCTTTGGTCCCTGCCACTCGGACAGGCAGACATCACAGGTATCTCACCTCCACCACTGCGTGCTGGCTAATCTCAAGGTGTATCATTATAGGCCATTCCCCTCTTCGCGCCTGTCCACCACAGACAGGCTGTACCCCGGCTTTCCCGCTCGGCTCCTTAGATGCGATCTTTTTCACAGCATGGCTGGCAGAAAGAACATCTGCCCGATTGCTGCAGGAGTGTCACTGCGCCCCGGTTACGGCTCATGAAACGGCTAACGTATCTGAACTGCTGGATATGGCTGGCAGGATATGGCGTGATTCCATCCTGCGCTCGGAGCCCTGCATTCCTCTCCGGCATTTTTCAATGTGCGTTTTGTCTGCCTGTGTCGTATCCACACACGAGACATGAGAGGATTCCCGGAAGAGACCATCTGTCCAGAAAAAGTTCCTCTCATAAGGTACTCACAGAAAAACACGTTTTGAGGGGGTATTAATCAAAATATTTTTTTATTTTCTTTACCGCACCGTTTATGCTCTCCCGGATGTTCTTCTCTCCGACCCCTTCTTTCGCTGCAATCTGCCGGTATGTCATGCCC
>SKFA01002146.1_pt1 | contig 10274 bp, 6 predicted proteins | sample 4820291 | NCBI WGS metagenome assembly SKFA01 (sample SAMN11008795, study PRJNA524170) | human gut metagenome | isolation source: fecal sample from pouch patient p30 | place: Israel: Tel-Aviv | reverse complement strand
ATTCAGGTATACATTTATATATTACGACAGGAGGCGATCTATATTGAAAAAGAAATTACTGGCAGGGATCATGGCACTCGCGCTATGTTCCACAAGCATACCGCAGATGATATTCGCGGAAGAATTTACTTCCGGAGTTCTGGAGGAAACGACACCGGAAGAGACGGAAGAAATACCGGAAGTCTTTACAGATGAAAACCAGGCGGCAGCCGGGGATGAGATTGGGGGGGGGTATCTGAATTTAGCTCGGAGGAAGTTCCAGAGTTTGATGATGAGAGTGACAACGCAGCAGTTGCTACTGACGGTGGTGATACAACTGCTACCAGTCCAATAGAGATAAGTATAAACAGCCCTTCAAACCCTTCAGATCCAACTTCCGGTTACACTTATGATAGCTCAACTTCAATCTGCACGATAAACAAGCCCGGTTCATATCGATTTACTGGTAATGGAGAAACTTCAAACAGAATTGTAATTGATAACATCACTTCTGGTACCGTCAATATTTATCTGAACAATGTAAGCATCAGTACTGACGTTGGTCCAGCCTTGCTCATTAATCAAAATGTTACAGTTCAAGTTTATATTCATTTAGAAGGTACGAATACTCTTAAAACAACATCTGTTCTTTCTGCTGCTTTGCAAAAAGATAATTTAGCTAATCTTACAATTGACAACGCCGCCTCTAATAGTACTGGTAATACCGGATCTTTAACCGCCGCTGCTGCTGCAAACTCTGCAAATGGAGCTGGCATCGGTGGTGGCGCCAATGGCAATGGCAATGGCAGTAACATTACTATTTCAGGTGGTTCGGTTACAGCATACTCTGAGCGTAACGGCAGCGGCATCGGCGGTGGCTACAACGGCAATGGCAGTGATATTACTATTTCAGGTGGTTCGGTTACGGCATACTCTCATGGCTTCGACAACGTTAAAGGTAGCGACATCGGCGGTGGCTACAACGGCAACAGCAACAACATTTACATTTCCGGCGGTTCCGTTAAGGCTCAAACTCTTGACTATACACCCGTAAAGTCTGCTAATGAAAATATTAGCGTTTATCGCTACGACATTTCAAATCCAGATCGTTCAAACATAGGCATAGATGGAAACAACTGGACACCATCTATACATTCAGATAACGACAAGACTCTATATGCCTGGCTGACCGGAGAAGATCATTATATAACTGTCGGATCTGAAAAAAAAGCTTATATTTTTGATTCGGCTTCCGAAACATTTAGTAATACTAAACGTACTTTATCTAGTAGTGATTTTCAATTTGCAGCTCCAGAAAATCTTACATATAATAATTGTGTTAAATCAGCTACTGTTGAAGTCAAAAACGGTATTAAAGGTGTCGAAAATATTACGGTAAAATATTTTCTTGGAGATACACTAGTTTCTGACCCCATAAATGTAGGTACCTATACTGTAAAAATTGATGTAGACGGTAGTGATTTCAATAACCCCACCCAGAATTTAACTGACGAAAACTGGACGTTTACTATCTCTCGTGGTTCCATCTCCAACTCCAGTATCGAAATTACCCCATACTCTGGTACTTATGATGGAAATCCTCATGAAATTATTTCTTCCATCACTGGTTATCCAGGTGGCAGCACTATTGAATACAGTACTGACAATTCAAATTGGCAATCTAATTGTCCTACTGTTACCTCCGTAGATGACGCTACTAATACCAGCGTTTTTGTGAGGGTTTCTAATAGTAATTACAACCCCTGGAGTTCAAGCACTCCGCTTAAAGCAAAAATAACCCCTAAGAAAATTACGATTGCTATTGATGGCAAAGAAAAAAAATATGGGGAAGATAACCCTGGTTTTACCTTCAAGCTCCAGGATTCAACACAGTTAATCGGAGAGGATACTAAGGATTCCTTAGGCGTAAAACTTGCAACCACAGCCAATAATTCCTCACCAGTTACTGACAACGGTTACCCTATTAGCGTGGAAAGCTGGACAAATACGAATTACGATATAATTGCTTCAAACGGTACTCTTACTATAAAAAAATCAAATCAGACACCAAATCTTCCTAAACCAACACAAACCCAAAAATCCGTCCTATGGTCTTGTAAGAAAGTCAGTGATATTACCGGCCTCCTCCCTGAACATTGGAACTGGGCTGATAGTTCTAAAGAATTACAAGTAGGAGCAAACTCTGTCACTGCCGTTTACACTGGTAAAGACAAAGGTAATTATGAAACAGAAGCTGTCATCTACACAATTACCAGAGAGAATTGCAATCACCCACACACCGTCGACCGTTACTATTCTTCCGCTTCCTGCACTTCCAGCGGATACAGCGGGGATACCTATTGTACAGACTGTGGTGCGTTGGTTTCTTACGGTTATACCATCTCTGCATACGGTCACAGTTATGATGATGGTGTGATTACTACAGAGCCGACGACTGAAACTGAAGGAACGGCAATTTATACTTGCAAGCGCTGTAAGCATCAGGAGACACGCACTCTCGGAAAGCTTAACGATGGTGAACCTTATATCGAAGGTGATTTTTTGAAAAAGGGCTGGGATTCTGTTAGGGAAATTATTAAGAAATCCAAAGAGAAAGATCTTGTCTCCATCACCTTAAATGGTGCACAGACACTCCCTGTTTCTGTTTTATCAGAATTAAAGGGCAAGGATATTGATCTGAGTCTCAATATGGAGAATGGTTTTATCTGGAAGATCAATGGTACTTTGATCACAGCAGAAGCACCTGCCGATGTAGATCTTTCTGTTGCAAAAGCCACCGATTATATCCCGGCTTCCTTATATAAACTTATTTCCACAAACCAGAATGATTTCGCATTCCATCTGGGAGCATCCGGGGCATTTAATTTCCCGATGGTGCTTTCTGTAAAGGCAGATGCCTCCTGTGCAGGACTTATGGCGAATCTGTTCTGGTATGATGCACAGAGCCAGGTCCTGCAGTGCATCCAGAGTGTCACTGTAAGCGGCGCTCTTGAACGCAGTATCCCGTATGCAGACTTCACACTCTCTAAGGGACAGGATTATTTCGTAGTATTTGCCACAGAATCTTTTAATGGCAAAAGTATTCATATGGATGGAAGCATTACTGATGAAAACGGCAGTTATCTTCGTCCTGCGGATACATCGATCTCCAGCTGCTCCATCGACAGAAACAAGCTTACTGTCAAACTCACCAAAGGATGTGCCGGGGCGCAGGGTTATGATTTTGTAGTTGGTAAGAGCTCCAATATGACTCAGACCGGTAAATTCAGCAAAACGGTTTCCTCACAGAGCAAGCCACAGGCATCTTTCAGATATCTGGCAAAGGGTACCTGGTATGTGGCAGCCCGAAGCTGGGTTCTGGATGCACAGGGCAATAAGGTCTATGGTTCCTGGACAAAGATCAAGAAGATCAAGATCACTGTTGTCACACCACAGCAGCCAAAGATCAAAGATATTACTGTAAAAGAAAACACTGTGACTGTTACTTACACAAAATGCAAAAATGCCACAGGTTATGAAATCCTGCTTGGAAACAAATATAAAACCTCCGCAGGTGAGAAATATCCGGTTAAGAAATATCTGAAACGTACAGAAGGCAAAAATACCGTAACTGTAACCTTTACAAATGTAAAGAAAGGCACCTGGTATGTGACAGTACGTTCCTGGAATAAGACCTTCAAAAATAAATCCAGAGTTTACAGTCCATATTCCGATATAAAAAAATTCAAAGTCAAAAAATAGTTTATAGTAAAGTAATAAAAAATCTCCTGTGATTGCAGCTGCATCACAGGAGATTTTTTATTACTTTTTCAGATCAATGTTTCTTATTTTACCACACGTACTCTGGAAACACCTTCAATTGCTTTCAGCTCATCCAGTGCTTCTTTAGAAGCTGCGCATTTCAGAGGGGCACTTTTTGAGAAATAAAGAAAAAGTGACATACTGAATTCCGTTTTGTTCTAAGCTGTGATATAATTTAAAAGCTGCCGAACCTCCAGCAGAAAGGAGGTGAAGTCCTATGACAGATTTTATAATCGCTTTTCTTGTTTCTGTTACGGCAAATGTTGTTAGCTACTTCGTTTGCAAATGGTTGGACAGGAACGACAGGCAGTAACAGCCTAAAGGTATAAGCCACCTTACATAAACGGAACAAAAAGCCCCAGAAGTCTCGCACACTTCTGGGGTTTTTGCTTTGCCTATGACAAATATAATCACTTTTCTTAGCTGTATTTATAATATTCTACTTCCCGTAAAAAGTCAATCTCTTTTTTTGTCTGATGTATGATATAATGTATCTGTGGTTACTGTTCACACACCACTATCCCGCGAGGTGTTTTGGCATGAATATGCCAAAATTCCATTGCCGCAGGCAATCTGGAATGAATTTTGGCTAAGTTACTGTGAACGGAGTGAACAGTAACTATCTGTGATCTTAATCAGAAAGAGGTGAATCCATGATGAAATATGTTGCTCTCTTCTTTGCTATTCTCGCCGGAGATATAGTTGCACATTATATCTGCCGATGGATAGACAGCAAACGATAAATAAACCAAACAAGCATGGCACACTACCACCATGCGTACTATTCAGTACACGGCGGTTTCAATGTAAAAAATCTCCTGCTCATTACAATCATGTAATTAAAGCAGGAGATTTTTTTATCTTGTTAATAATATGGTCTGACTATTATTTTACCACACGTACTCTGGAAACACCTTCAATTGCTTTCAGCTCATCCAGTGCTTCTCTGGATGCTGCGCTTTCCAGATCAATGAGAGTATAAGCATATTCGCCTTTGCTCTTGTTTGTCATATCTGCGATGTTCAGACCTTCTGCACCAAGGATCTTGGTGAACTGACTGATCATGTTCGGGATATTTTTGTGGCAGATGGCAATACGTCCTACTGCCACGCAGGTTCCCATATCACAGTTTGGGAAGTTTACAGAGTTTTTGATATTTCCGTTTTCAAGGAAATCTCTTACTTCTTTCACTGCCATTACCGCACAGTTCTCTTCGGATTCCTCTGTGGATGCTCCAAGGTGTGGAGTTACCAGGATTCCCTTATGTCCTGCTACTGTATGGTTTGCAAAGTCTGTCACATATTTCTTTACTTTTCCGCTGTCTAATGCTTCGATCAGAGCATCCTCATCAACCAGAAGATCCCGGGCAAAGTTCAGAAGTACTACGCCGTCTTTCATCTTGTCTAATGCTTCTTTGTTGATCATCTCTTTTGTGCTGTCAAGAAGAGGTACATGGATGGTGATGTAATCACACTGGGAATAAATCTCATCCAGGCTCTTGATATGCTTGATGGTGCGGGAAAGATTCCATGCAGCATCAATAGAGATGTATGGGTCATATCCGTATACTTCCATTCCAAGTGCAGAAGCAGCGTTTGCCACCATTGCTCCGATGGCACCAAGACCGATGATACCCAGCTTCTTGCCCATGATCTCGCATCCTGCAAACTGTTTTTTCTGTTTCTCAGCAAGTTTATCGATGTCTTCCTGGTCTTTCTCTTTGGCAACCCATTCGATACCACCTACGATATCACGGGAAGCAAGGAGCATACCTGCAAGTACAAGCTCCTTCACACCGTTTGCATTGGCGCCCGGTGTGTTAAATACTACCACACCTTTTTCTGCACAGTCCTTTACAGGAATATTGTTGACACCTGCACCTGCACGTGCGATTACCTTTACGCTCTCAGGAAGCTCCATGTCATGCATCTTTGCACTTCTTACAAGGACTGCATCACACTCCTGCAGATCTTCGCTTTTCTTATATTCTTCATCAAATAATCCCAGACCTTTTTCTGCAATGGGATTCAGGCAATGATACTGAAACATTATGCATTTTCCTCCTCAAACTTCTTCATGAAAGCAACCAGTGCTTCCACCCCTTCTTTTGGCATAGCATTGTAGATACTTGCACGCATACCGCCCACTGTACGATGTCCCTTTAAGTTTACAAATCCTGCCTCTTTTGCTTCTTTTACAAATTTGGCATCCATGTCCTTGTCACCTGTTACGAAAGGTACATTCATGAGAGAACGGTCTTCCGGCACAACAGTTCCTTTGAAAAGCTTGCTCTGATCAAGGAAATCATAGAGGATTTTCGCTTTCTCAATGTTACGTCTCTGCATTTCTTCCAGGCCGCCCATTTTCTTCAGCCATTTGAAGACCTTACCGCATACATAGATGCAGTAACAGTTTGGAGTATTGTAAAGAGAACCTGCATCTGCCTGTGTTTTGAATTTCAGCATAGTAGGTGTTCCTTCCAGAACATCATCTGTGATCAGATCTTCGCGGATAATGGAGATTACCATACCAGCAGGTCCGATATTCTTCTGTACACCGCCATAGATGATGCCATATTTGGATACATCAACAGGCTCAGATAAGAAGCAGGAGGAAACATCTGCTACCAGAGTTTTTCCTTTTGTGTTGGGAAGTTTCTTGAATTTTGTTCCGTAAATTGTGTTGTTTTCACAAATGTATACATAGTCTGCATCCGGGCTGATCGGAAGGTCGCTGCAGTCAGGAATATAGGAGAAAGTCTTATCCTCGGAAGAAGCGATCTTGTTTGCTTTTCCATATTTCTGTGCTTCCTGGTATGCTTTCTTTGCCCACTGTCCTGTTACAATGTAATCAGCAACCTTGTTCTTCATAAGGTTCATAGGGATTGCTGCAAACTGCTGGGAAGCTCCGCCCTGAAGGAATAATACCTTATAGTTATCCGGAATCTTCATCAGATCACGAAGATCCTGCTCTGCCTCATCGATGATCTTCTGGAAATCAGCACTTCTGTGGCTCATTTCCATTACAGACATACCGGAGCCCTGATAGTCCATCATCTCCTCTGCTACTTCTTTCAGTACCTCTTCCGGCAGTACAGCCGGTCCTGCGGAAAAATTATACACTCTGCTCATTGTTTTTCATATCCTCCTCATCAAAAATATCATCAATGCTTGCGCCTGCCGGTACCATCGGAAATACACTGAGATCCTGATCGATCATACAGTCAAGTACGATAGGTCCCGGACATGCCAGAGCCTCTTTTAATGCAGGCTCTACCTCTTCCATCTTTGTGATACGGATTGCTTTTGCTCCCATGGCTTCTGCCAGCTTCACAAAATCTACTGCATCATTTAAAATTGTATGGGAATATCTGTGGTCATAGAACAAGGTCTGCCACTGACGTACCATTCCCAGTACATGATTGTTCAATACGATTTCAATTAAAGGTCTGCCACAGCGGACTGCTGTTGCGATCTCATTCATATTCATACGGAAACAGCCGTCACCTGCAATGTTTACCACAGTTTTGTCCGGTCTTCCCATCTTGGCACCAATGGCTGCACCAAGTCCATATCCCATAGTTCCCAGGCCACCGGAAGAAAGGAAGGTTCTTGGCTCTTTGTATTTAAAATACTGAGCTGCCCACATCTGGTTCTGTCCAACCTCTGTTGTGATAATGGCATCTCCTTTTGTCAGTTCGTACAGCTTCTCAATAATGTATGGGCCTGTAAGCTGGGAATGATCATATCTTAACGGATATTTTTCCTTCAGTTCACTGATATGTGCAGTCCATTCCGAATGTCTCATTTCCGGAACCTCTGCCAGAATACGTTTGAGAACTTCTTTCTCATCTCCTACTACACTTGCATCTACTACGATGTTCTTGTTAATCTCTGCAGCATCTACGTCAATCTGGAGAATCTTCGCATTCTTTGCAAAGGTCTTTGTGTTTCCTGTGACACGGTCACTGAATCTGGCTCCCAGCACGATCAGGAGATCGCAGCCTGAGACACCAAGATTGGAAGTTTTGGTCCCATGCATTCCAAGCATTCCTGTGTACAGAGGATCTTCTCCGGAAAATCCTCCCTTACCCATAAGACTGTCACATACAGGAGCGTCGATTCTGTGAGCAAGCTCTGTCACTTCTCTGGATGCCTCTGAGATAATCGTACCGCCGCCTGTAAAAATAAATGGTCTCTTCGCTTCTTTGATCATCTGTACTGCAGTTGCAATGTCTTCGTCTTTGATGGTGTCTGTTTTCGGTGTGATCTCAGCAGGAGCGCAGGCAGTATATTCATATTTCGCACCTGTCACATCCTTGGTCACATCTACAAGCACAGGACCGGGACGTCCGCTCTTTGCAATATAGAATGCTCTGCGTACAGTGTCTGCCAGAGTAGTAATGTCTTTTACGATAAAGCTGTGCTTTGTAATAGGCATTACAATTCCTGTAATATCAACCTCCTGGAAAGAATCCTTTCCAAGAAGGCTGACACCAACGTTTGCTGTAATCGCTACGACTGGAATGGAATCCATGTAGGCAGTTGCCAGCCCGGTCACGAGGTTTGTTGCCCCCGGACCGGATGTAGCCATACATACTCCTACTTTACCAGTTGCTCTGGCATAACCATCTGCTGCATGGGCTGCACCTTGTTCATGACGAACAAAATAATGTTTAATTTCAGGGAAGCTATATATTTCATCATAAATTGGAATTACCGCGCCACCTGGATAGCCGAACATATCGGTTACACCAAGGCGATGCAATGTTTCAAGGACAATGCGTGCCCCATTGATTGTTTCTGCGCTCATAGGAACCCTTTCACCCAGCTATTCAGACAATATTTCGCTGGAATTTAAACGTTTAATAATGTAGCCATTATGTTTGAAAGTATCAATAATGTGTTGGATGTGCTCTTCACCATTTGTTTCTACCGTTACTTGCAATTCCACTTCATGGAAACGGTCAAGGTTTTTGAACTGATTATGATCAAGTTTAATAACGTTTGCATCTGCATCCGCCAGCATTTGAGATACCGCAACCAATTGACCTGGTTTATCAGGAAGGTTAACGGAGAAGGTAAAGATACGACCACGCAATACGAGACCTTTATTAATCATAGAGGAAATGGTAAGTACGTCGATATTACCTCCACTGACAATGGCTACAACCTTTTTACCTGTGCAGTTCAATTTTCTAAGACCTGCCAATGGTAAAATACCGGAATTTTCTGCTACTAATTTATGTTTTTCAACAAGCAACAGGAATGCTTCCATCAATTCGTAGTCTGAAACAGTAATAATGTCATCTACATATTGCTTGATATATTCTAATGTAGTTTCCCCAATTTGGCGTACTGCCGTACCATCTGCAATCGTCGCTACTTCATCGAGTGGTACCGGATGATCAGCCTTTAATGCAGCGATTGCACTTGCGGCACCTTCAGGCTCTACACCGATAATCTTAACGCGCGGATTTTTTAACTTTGCCGCTGCCGCAATACCAGATACGATACCACCGCCCCCAACAGGAACAAGCAATACATCTGCATCAGGAAGTTCATCGAGAACCTCGAGAGCAATTGTCCCTTGCCCTTCGATGACATCTTCATCATCGAAGGGATGGACGAACACATAACCATGTTCTTGTTGGAGTTCCATCGCTTTTTGGCAAGCTTCATCATAGATTTCACCATGTAATACGACATCTGCGCCGTACTGTTTTGTAGCATTCACCTTGATAAGAGGCGTGTGTTTCGGCATGACAATAGTCGCTTTAATACCAAGACGTTTCGCAGCAAGGGCCACGCCTTGTGCATGATTACCGGCAGACGCAGCGATAACACCGCGCGCCTTTTCCTCTTCTGTTAGTTTTGCAATTTTATTATAAGCTCCACGAACCTTAAAAGAGCCTGTTATTTGCAAGTTTTCTGGCTTGATATATACATCATTTTCGCACTCGTCAGAAAACACATCGCTGTGAAGCAATTTCGTTTTCACCGTGATTGTGCTCAAGCGCTCACGAGCCTCCATAAAATCATATAACTTATACATATACACGGTCTCCTCTAGTTAGTATTAAATGAAAGTCTAGTATTAGTCTTCAAATACTTCGATAGCACCTTGTGCTGCAGAGGATACGTGAAGAGCGTATTTTTTAAGGTATCCAGTTACATTGGATTTGAATGGTTTCAATGCAGCTTTACGACGAGCGATTTCATCATCAGATACAGCTAGTTCCAATTTACCGTTTGGAATATCGATGTTGATAATATCACCATTTTCAACGATGGCAATGGTACCGCCTGCAGCTGCTTCTGGAGATACATGTCCGATGGATGCACCACGAGTAGCACCGGAGAAGCGTCCATCTGTCAACAATGCTACATCTTTATCTAGACCCATACCGGCAATCATAGATGTTGGAGTCAACATTTCACGCATACCAGGACCGCCTTTAGGGCCTTCGTAAC
>SKFA01001420.1_pt1 | contig 10277 bp, 8 predicted proteins | sample 4820291 | NCBI WGS metagenome assembly SKFA01 (sample SAMN11008795, study PRJNA524170) | human gut metagenome | isolation source: fecal sample from pouch patient p30 | place: Israel: Tel-Aviv | reverse complement strand
ACGCCGTCGACCTCGCCTTTGCGTGGTGCTCGCGTGGTAGCCGAAACCGTCAGGCCCAGGTTCGAGCGGAGCTCGCGCACACGAGTGACGAGCGTGCCCTTGCCTGCGCCTGACGGTCCAGAAATCACAAAGAGCTTGGAATCCTGAGCGCCCACTTATTTGGTCAGCTGCTCGAGGAGCTGCTCGCGCTGACGGACGCCGAGGCCCTGGACGCGACGGGTAGCGGAGATACCGAGCTCCTCCATGATCTTGGCGGCCTTGGCCTTGCCATAACCAGGAAGAGACTCGATGAGGGTGGAAACCTTCATGCGGGAAGCGATGGGGTCATCGGAGTTGAGCACGGACTCGAGGGACTTCTCGCCCTTCTTGATCTGCTCGCGAAGCTCAGCGCGGGCGTGACGTGCGGCAGCAGCCTTCTCAAGAGCCTGCTTGCGCTGCTCATCGGTAAGCTGAGGGAGTGCCATTCGAACCTCCAAAAAGTTGGGTTATATCTGATTCAATAATTGGCATTTTAGCACGTCAAACGCACTAAATGCCCAATCGCGGCTCCATAGGTTAGACGATACCTGCGAAAAGTGCAATATACTGCGCCCAAAGTTGAGCCCCTGACCTGCGATTCCACACAAAGGATGGGAAAGTTTACGCAGGCACAGGGGCTATTTTGTGCTAATGAGACCCAAAAGTGGTGACTTAGGGGAATCTTTTAGGCGACGTTTTCGACCAGCTCAGCGACAATAGCGTCAAAGGCGGCAACCGGATCGTCGGCGCCGGTGATGGGACGGCCCACCACAATGTGGCTTGCGCCACGCTCGATAGCCTGGGAAGGCGTCGCCACGCGGGACTCGTCACCAAGGGCGGCACCCACCGGACGCACACCCGGAGTCACGATGAGGGCATCGGGGCCCAGCAGCTCACGCATGTCGTGAGCCTCCATCGGCGAGCACACGATACCGTCGATGCCGTTGGCCTGAGCGAGCTTTGCCAGGCGGGCGGCCTCCTCGGCCACGGGCGACTCGACGCCGATCTCGCTCAAGGCATCCTGGTTCATGCTCGTGAGCACGGTGATGGCGACGAGCTTGGCGCGGTCCTCGCGCGCCTCCTCGGCGCCCTCGCGGCAGGCAGCGAGCATGGCGCCCGAACCCAAGCCGTGGACCGAAAGCAGATCGGCACCGGCAAGCGAGGCCGAGCGGGCGGCACCGCGAACCTGATGCGGAATATCATGGAACTTAAGGTCAAGGAAGACCTTAAAGCCCAGGTCCTTAAAGGTCTTAACGATCTCGGGTCCCTCAGCGTAATAGAGCGTCATGCCCACCTTGAGCCAAACGGCATGACCAGAAAGCTCGTGGGCGAGTTCAAGCGCACGCTCACGATCGCAGTCGAGGGCGACGATCACGCGGTCGCGGGCATCGGTCTCTAGCATTCGAAAGCACCTACCAGTTCATTGATGTCCTTCACGCCCTGGGACTCCGCCCAAGCCTCGAGCTCGTGCGCAATCTTAATCGAGGCGCACGGATCGACAAAGTTGGCCATGCCGACCGACACGCAGGTGGCGCCAGCCAGGATAAACTCGGCCGCATCTTCACCCGTCATGACGCCGCCGACACCGTTGATGGGGATATCGACGGCCTGAGCGACCTCCCAGACCATGCGAACGGCGATGTGGTGGCACAGCGGGCCCGAAAGGCCGCCCTTGGGCTTGGCCACGCGGGACTTGCGGGTATGGACGTCGATGGCCATGCCCTGGATGGAGTTGATGACCGAAAGGCCGTCGGCGCCGGCGGCCTCGAGGGCCTTGGCGATCTCGGCGACGTTGACCGGCGCCATCTTCACGAACAGCGGCTTATCGGTCACCTTGCGGCAGGCAGCCATAACGGAAGAGGCGCCCTCGGGCGTGGAGCCCATGGCGGCACCGCCGGCGGCGATATTAGGGCAGCTCACGTTGATCTCGTAGCCGGCAGCCCAGGGGCACAGCTCGACATACATCTCGAGCGCGCGGACAAACTCGTCAACGGAGTGGCCGGCAACCTGACAGATGACCTGGCAGCCGTCCTTGGACAGCTGTTCGAGCCACGGACCGGACTCGCGGGCAAAGGCGGCCACGCCGGGGTTCTGAAGGCCCACGGAGTTGATCATACCGCCGGGAATTTCGGCCATGCGGGGCGCGGGGTTGCCGGGCCAGGGCTCGGCAGCGCAACCCTTGGTGGTGATGGCGCCCAGCTGCGAAACATCGAAGAAGTTCTGGAACTGCCAACCGTAGCCAAAGGTACCGGCTGCGGTGTTGATGGGGTTCTGCATCTTGACGCCGCCGAAATCGACGGCCATGTTCACGGTACCCACTAGAAGACCACCACCTTGGAAGCATCGAACACGGGGCCGCACATGCAGGCGCCCTTCATACCGTCGACCGTCTCGACATTGCAGGTGTTGCAGGCGCCGAAGCCGCAGCTCATCATGCGCTCGAGCGAAACCTCGCAGTACGCACCGGCCTCGGCGGCAGCGGCGGCGGCAAAGCTACCAGACGAACCGGCACCCACCACCAGAACCTCGCAGTCCACGGTCTGCTTGATATCGCTCTCGGCGATCTCCGGTGCCTCACCCAGCCAGTCGGCGGTAGAGGAGGTTTCCTCGGTGGACTGCTGTGCAGGGTTGATGGCACCGCCGCTGGCCTGCTGGATGCAGTCTGCCACAGCGTTCTGCACGGCCTTGCTGGTGACGGTTGCACCGGTCACGCCGTCGATCTGGCTGGTCTGGGCGTTCATGATCTGCTCAATGAGCTTGTCCTTGGCTGCAACGCCGATGCTCTCGGTCTCGCCGGAGAGGTCCAGCTCCACCTTGGTGATGGTGTTGGCATCAAAGGTGACAGTGGCGGTGATCTCGCTCATGCCCTTGGCAGTAGCGGTGTAGGTGCCGGGGGTGTAGATACCGGTTGCACTGGAAACGCCGGAGGCGCTACTGGCTGCATTGCAGGCAGCCAGACCGGCAGCGGTCACGCCGCTCATGGCAGCAGCTGCTGCGATCTTCAGAAATCCTTTACGGGAGATCTTTTCCATAATAATTCCTTCCTTTTCTTGCTATATCCTTCGCATCGACAAAAATCTATTGCCGTTCTTGTTAAAAGTATCACATTTACAAACAAAGAAAAAGAAGATATAATATCCTTATAAGTATCAAGTAAAACTTGCGTTTTGCAAAAAGGAGCACATCATGACCATCCAGCAGCTGCGCTATTTTCTGGCACTGTGCGAAGATTTGAATTACACCCACACCGCCGGGCGGATGTATCTGTCCCGGCAGGCCTTGCGGCTGAGCATTGCCGCACTGGAAGAAGAGCTTTGCGGCAAGCTGTTTGTCAACAACCGCAATCATCTGGCTCTTACTGAAAAGGGTGAGCGGTTCCGGGCACAGGCTGCGCCGGTGGTGCAGCAGTTCGATGCCCTGTGCCAGCAGGCATATCTGGATATCCAGTCTGCACCACTGCGGCTGGGCATCAGCGTGGCACTGGTTCCGGACTATCTGCCCAATCTGGGGGAGGTGCTGGAGGCATTCCGGCAGCAGTACCCCGGCATCCCCTTGGAGCTTACTTCCCTGTCCAACGATGAAGTGCCGGTGCAGCTGCAACGGGGCGCACTGGATGCCGGGCTGGTGATGGACCTAGGCAGCTGTGCCGCAGGGCTTGCACGCACTGCCCTCTCCCAGCATCCCACCGCCGTCATGGTCTGCCGCAGCAGCCCTTTCTGGGAGCGAACGCATATTACACCGGCAGAGCTGGACGGGCAGACCCTGCTGGTGCCCGGCTTTGCCCCGGATGCCCTGGCACCGCTGTGGCAGGTGCTGCAGGAAAGCGGCGCACACCCACAGCTGGAGCTGGTCGAGCAATTTTATCAAGTACTTTATCGCACACAGGAGCAGAATTGTGTTTCTCTGAACCGTTTTGAGGAAGCCTCCCACAACCAGATGTCCAATGTCCGGGATGTGGTATTAGACGGTCTGCCGCCTATTTGTGCCGGATTCCTCCGTCCCCAAAAACAACACAACGCCTGTGCGGAGCTATTGTGCCGCTTTTTGCAGGAGAGGTTGAAGTTTTAAAAAAGAGTGACAGCATTTCACTTTGAACACTGCCACTCTTTTTTGTATTATGAATAACATCAAAACGACCACGTTTTTCTTATCATCCTTCATCAGCGCGAGCGATGGTTGATTATTTTATCAGCTTAATCCAGAGAGTGACCGCATTACAAGGTCGATGTCCTGATTTTCCAGTTCCTGAATGATGTGCAGGTAGGTTTTCTGCGTGGTTGTCATGCTGGAATGCCCCAGCCGCCTTGCCACACTTGCAATGGATACCCCTGCAAACAAAAGCACCGAAGCGTGGGTATGCCGCAGACCATGTACCGAGATGACCGGGATCTTGGCCCGGTCGCAGTGCCGTTCCAGAACATCGTTAACAGTGGAATTGTAGGCGTGTTCCTTGAACACGAAAATCGGCTTATCTTCAGGAACGTCTTTTACCAGTGCTGCGAACTGAATCACCGTCTGCCAGTCAATTTGAATTTTACGTACAGACGATTTATTTTTTGTTGGCAGAAATCCGCCGTTTCCTTTATAATCCCACGTTTTGTTGATGGACAGCATCTGATGGGCAAAATCAAAATCCGCAGGAGTGATCGCCAATGCTTCGGAAAAGCGGATGCCGGTTTTGGCAATCAGCAAAATCATCCAGTCCCAGTTGAGTTTTCCCTGTAGATCCAAGTCGCTCAACAAAAGATGCAGTTCAAACTGGTTCAGGTATTTCACCTTTTTAGGCACCGGGGGCTTGCCTTTGATGATCGCTTTTCGGGTTGGGTCTTTCACGATCAGTCCATCATCCACAGCATCCATGATGGCGCCTTTCAGTTGATGGTGGAAGTCCATCGTGGTCTGACGCTCGTGGCCTACGGCATAATCGTTCAAAAGCTGCTGATAGGTCACTCTGGAAACCTCACAGAGTTTCAAAGTAGGAGCGAGTTTTTTTACCCAAGAAAGGGTCATTTTGTACTTATCCAATGTAACCGGGCGAACTGCACCCTCTTTGTATACAGCAACCCACTGCTCATAATAATCGCAGAACAGGTTGTTTTCATTCATTTCGTTTAACACGTTTTACCTCCAAAATCGGTTTTATATGCTCACGCTGATGAAGGGTGATAAGGGTATCAAGCTGAGTGAAGAAAGAACCGATTTGTTTTTGCTCTGAATATACAGGCACCGATATTGTCTTTGCTAAAAGTTCATCTTTGGTTATGCCTTTAATTGATGTGCCTTGTACCGTGTTAAGTTCCGACTGCAATTTCTTATAACAAGCATAAACTGTAAAAAACGGCTCCGTATTCAACTTGCTCAACGACAAGAAATCCTGACTTGTGGAATAGGAAAACGGCATATATGCGAGTTTTCCAACACCGACGCGCGTGATAATTGCGATTGAATCTTTTGGTACAAGTTGTGTTGCAGAACTATTCAAACCGGTCTGTGTTATATACTTTCGTGGCTCCACACCCATCAGCTTGCCGTCAACGATATCCGAAGATTGTATCCACGGAATATTACCGTTCCAGAATGCTTCATTGGATGTTGTAGGCGTTCCCCCACCATAGGTTTTCTCAGCCAATTCAGAAATCTTACGCTGTTCCCAAGTAGGTGTGTTTTGGGATTTTGGCGCGAAAAAAGAGCCGAGGACACGCCTCGGCTCTTGGTCAGCAGGGTGATTTTGCACCCATTTTATGATTCTTTTGGCATTTTCAAATCAAATCCGCCACTTACGATGAACTCGCGCAAGAGTTTATCATACTTGACAGGCACCTTGGGCGGAATAAGCTTTGTACCCTCGATTGCTTCAAAATATGCCTTTGCTTTTGCCTTATCTACGGTGGCTTTCAGGTCATCAAAACGGCCAAACTCGTTAATGTTGGCTTCGGTGATGTTTGCACGCATGAATGCCCGCAGCTTCTTTTCGTCCAAGCCGAAAACTTCAGCTACTTTGTGGATCTGGTCGTTCTGCTTTTGGGCGATGTACTCGGCAATATACTCCCGCAAGGTCTTTCCCGGCTGCGGGACAACTGCCCCGCTCTGAATGTCGTGCAGGAAAATATTCGCATATTTCTGTTCTTCCTGCGAGAGGGTGGCAAAGGTCTTGTGCAGCTCCGTTTCGGCCTGATGAATGGCTTCTGCTTCTGCACCCTCCTGATAGAAAATTTTCAGGTACTTTTCAAAGCGGGAGTTCATATAGTCCGTGTCGATGTCAGCAGTATCAATGGTGGTCAGATAGCTGTTCACCGCATAGGGAACGTCATCGTCCGGGTCATTTTCACCGCCATCTGGATTCGGCGTGAACAACTCTTTATAGCGGAGTGCCAAAACTTTGAACGCTCTCTCGTCAAAGTCTGCATGAAGTTCTGTTTTCTCATCTGTATCCTCATTGACGATCACAATAGGCTTATCCCACTTGAAGCCCTGCACCTTGGCTGCTTCCAGATTTTCGTTGAAGGACTGGAACAGGTCGGCAAACTTTTTGCGCTCTGCCATATCCGCAGGGATCTGCGAAAACTCTTCAATGCCCGCCGACACAAACAGATCTTTGATCTCCGCATAGAGGGCATTCAGTTTTTCCACGTTCTTGTCTAGTTTATCTACAAACAGGCCAAACGGTTTATCGCCGGAATACTCTTTTACCGCATCTGCGATGTTTTTCTCCATCGTGTGCGGACGGCGGTAATACTTGATGGTGCCAAACTGTTTGTCATCGCCAAACAGTCGGTTGGTGCGGGAGAACGCCTGAATCAGATTTTCGTATTGCAGCACCTTATCCAGATACAGCGTATTGATCCACTTGGAGTCAAAGCCTGTCAGCATCTGATCCACCACGATCAGCAGATCAAGCTGTTTTTCCGGGGTGCGCTCGATGCGCTGGTAGGGCAATTTGTGCGCCAGCCGTGCTGCAACGTCCTTTTTCATCTTGGCAAAGGTCGGAATGCTGAAGTCCTGTCCATAGCGGGCGTTATAGTCTTCTACGATCTCTTTTAGCCCTTCTTCTTTGGTGATACCTTTGCCATTGTTGTCAATGTTGGGGTCAAATAGTGCGGTGACTTTCAGCCATGGTGCAGCTTCTCTGAATCTCTTGTAATATTGGATGGCTTCCGGGATGCTGGAGGTTGCAAAAATGGCATGAAATTTGCTGTTGCGGCTCTGGGTCTGCCAGTTCTCGCAAATGTCCTCCACCACGGCTTTCTGGTGTTCTTCACCCTCATACTGGGTGTTGGGAATATAATCCTCGATGCCCTTTATCTCCTCACCGAGCGCATCTTTTCCGCCTGCCATCGGCAGATTCAGATACTTATAAAACACCTTGCTCTTCTGCAGGTCTGCCAAAGCCTCGCCCACAGAAGTGGCCTTAGCTTTTTCCAGCGCGACCGCTTTCCGCAAGTCACTGTCCTTGAAGGTCAGCACCTTGTATGGGTCAAAGCCCAGCACGTTGTGATCCCGGATGCCGTCTGCAATGCTGTACCGATGCAGTTCGTTGCCGAAAACGGTGGCGGTGGTGCTCATTTTCTTCTGGTTTTCGCCTTGGATCGGCGTACCGGTAAAACCAAAGAACAGTGCTTTCGGGAATGTATGCTTGATGGTCTGCATCATATCGCCAAAGGTGGAGCGGTGGCACTCGTCCACGATAAAAACCAACCGCTTTGCGTTGATCAGCGCAATGTCGTTGGGGTTCAGCTTGTTTTGTGCATCATCCTTGATGTTGCTCATCTTCTGGATGGAGGTGACGATCAGCGTATCGGACGGCGAAATGCTTTTCAGCTTGTCCACAAGAACATCCGTGTTCTCGGTAGCCTGCACCTCCTCGTTTTCCCCTGCAAAGTTGCGGTATTCTTTCAGGCTCTGGGTGCCCAACTCGATTCGGTCCATCAGAAAAATCACTTTGTCCGCATCCTTGGAAGATGCAATCAGTTGAGCGGACTTGAAAGAAGTCATGGTCTTGCCAGAACCTGTGGTGTGCCAGATGTAGCCGCCGCGCTGCTGGTCATTCTCCCATTTCGCCTTGGAAACGGCATCCGAAATTTTGCTGGCAGCGTAGTACTGATAGCTGCGCATCACCTTCAAAATGCCATCGGAACCATCGGCAACGGTATAAAAGCCCACCAACATATGCGCCATCGGGATAGACAAAAGTGCCGTTGTAACGTCTTTCCAGTCGTTCATCGGCTCGTTGTAGAAGTCCGCCCAATGGAAATAGTAGCTGGGGTTGAATTGTCCTTCCGGCCCGGGATTGGCAAAGTAGACCGTTTCTTCCGGGTTCATGGCCACAAAAATCTGCACCAGCGAGAACAGTCCCGTAAAAATGCCCTCTGCCGCGTATTTTTCAATCTGGTTGCAAGCCCGTTTGATGGAAACGCCGCTCTTTTTCAGTTCCATGTGAATGACCGGCATACCATTGATGAGCAGCATCAAATCGCCGCGGCGGTCATTCAAAATTTTGGACTTGGTGGGGAACTTGGGCTGCTCTGCGATCTGGTAGCGGCTGAGTCCGGCTGCAATTTCCAGACGGTCATAGATTTTCAGGGACACTTCTTTGCCGAAATTCAGCTTATCGTCAGGATTGTCACGCTTGATAAGCACACTTTTGCCGTTGATAAATTTATTCAGCTTCATCGGCGTTTTCGCGTTCATGACCTGTTCCATGATCTGCTGCATCTCGCCATCCGTCAGCGGATAATCGTTCAGTCGGTCAATGCCACGGTTGTTTTCAAAAAGGATGTTCGCCCAGTTCTGGATCAGTTGCTGTTCGGTGTAGTTTTTCAGCACACCATCTTTCCAGCCGCGTTCTATCAGGAGTTTTACCACCGCCTCTTCAAAATCGGCTTCTTTTGTAAACGCCATAACGAGCTCCTTTCGACTTTGCAAAAAGCACCTCTCTGCGAAGGCTTTTCTAATTTGTACAAGCTTTTCCAGCTTACGCTGATGAAGGGTGATAAGGGTATCAATTTTTCCAAAAAGCAAATGAATCTTTTCTTGTTCCCTTTTTGTCGGGAATTTAGCTGACACACTTTGAATATCGGCGTTGTGAAGATGAACAACAGATTTCCCCTGTGCAAGAGAGGATAAATACTTATGTGCTGCTCCACTCGAAATAGTTAGCGCAAGAAAGGCTGAATCATATTCAGTTGTCGGCGATACTATATTTAGGTCGCCACCCAGTAGAATGCCGGGTTTAACCACAACAGATGCGATTGAAATATCTTCCGCCGTTTCGCCAGAAGCAGGCACAATGACTTCTCCGCCCTTGCTATATACGCTTCCAGCATTTTCTTTAACAAAGGTATCTACATCAAAAATACTGGTTTCATATTTTGTGTAAAGGCGACCATACAGGATTATCGGAGTGCCTTCCTCGCATAAATCGTTCTTGGAGTAGCCTACACCTTTAGAAAAGTTCGCAATTTCAGCCAGCTTACGCTGTTCCCAAGTAGGAGCAAATGCACACTTTCAGCAGCTATTTTCCACCGCCTACCGAATGTTCGCCGAAAATTTCACTTTCGGTTTTGCGTATTCGGCTCAAATTTTGATTTTTGACTCCCGATAGCTTTAAAACACAGCAGTTCCAAGCGTTTGACATTGCCTTGATTTTTATTCATCAGCCTGTTTTGCATATTCTGAACGGGCAAGAGAAATTGCGTTGCTCCCTTAGCCAAACAACAAACGCCGATACGTCCATCTTCTGATTATGGGCAAATTGCACCACTTATTTTTATACAAACATCTTTTCAAGACAGGATTTCTTGATGTTTTGCAGCTTTTCCAACTTACGTTGATGAAGGGTGATAAGGGAGTCAATCTTTTTCAAAATCCTCCCAAGCTGTTTTTGTTCATCGATTTTAGCGGGAATCACTAGCTGCAAATTCAGAAACGTTTCCTTCGGAATATTGTACATAGAGCCACTTGTCCCGGAAGCCATCGAAGTTATTTTCTCTTTATAAGCACTGGACACCAGCATCATATACACAAAATATGTGTCCACCGTATCTTGAAATTTTAGTTTCCAGAGTCTGTCTGGAAGGAACAAATTTGGAAAATCCGTCGATACATAGCCACAAGCTCCGACACGTTCCGGTGTATTCATTCTGCTGACAATGACACTGTCTTTCTCAACAGCACATTTAACAAGCTGTTGTTCACTTTTTACAACAGGCTTACTTTCGGATGGGTTAAATCGATCATACGAAACACAACTTGTTTTTAGT
>SKFA01002139.1_pt1 | contig 10285 bp, 7 predicted proteins | sample 4820291 | NCBI WGS metagenome assembly SKFA01 (sample SAMN11008795, study PRJNA524170) | human gut metagenome | isolation source: fecal sample from pouch patient p30 | place: Israel: Tel-Aviv | reverse complement strand
GTGTGATATTTGCCGTTTAGGATTACAAGATGATGAAAGTGTTTATATTGTTCCATTAAATTTTGGTTTTAAGGCAGATAATGAAGAACTTACTCTTTATTTCCATGGATTTGTTAAAGGGAAAAAGATTGAACTGATTAAAAAGAATAAATTAGCTGGTTTTGAAATGGACCGTAAACATAAAATTGTAAAAGCAGAAATTGCCTGTGATTATTCTTTTTTATATCAGAGCATTATTGGAAAAGGGAATTTATTCATTATTGAAGATAAAGATGAGAAGATTGATGCTTTACAATATTTAATGGAACACTATACACAGAAAAATGATTGGCAGTTTAGTGAGAATGAGTTAAACAAAATCGTGGTTATTAAGATGAATGTGACTCAATGGTCATGTAAAGAGCACTAATTTTATTGCTGAGAGAAGTGCGGTCAAAAAAAATAAAATTTTTTACCGCACTTTGTTTTTATCTGCTTTCACCTTGTTATCTAAGCCTTTTTTCGTCAATCCATTGAGTTAGCTTTTTAAGTTTGTTAAAATTTGCAGTACTTTTTGCAATAAGAATAAAACGTAAAAAGTGAGTTCGGAAGAAGGTAGCTGGAGAGTAGGGAATTGCCCCTACGCCGACGAGGTAAAATCTTTCAGGCGCAATCGCAAGATTGCAGGGACTGTTACTGGACGAACCCTTGGAGAGATCCATTGCATTTTATTGATGTAAATGGACGCCGAAGGCGCAAAAGAGCGGTCGATTTTTCGATTGTTTTCCAAACGCTCAGGCAAAAGGACAGGGGCAAAAGACAATCCGTATTATCAATATATTTCTGTCGGGATTCTTCTTGTCTCCTTGTCGAGTTTATTTGTATTTTAAACGACGAGGAATCATCAATGTCATTACAGACAACCTTATCTGCTATTAGCAGCTTTGTATGGGGACCGCCCCTACTTATTCTATTGTCCGGAACCGGACTTTATCTCACTTTACGTTTAGGTTTTTTGCAAATTCGCTATTTGCCGCGGGCATTGCGCTATTTATTTCAACGGGATGCTAATAAGGGCAAGGGCGATGTCTCATCCTTTGCTGCATTGTGTACTGCACTTGCTGCTACGATCGGTACAGGGAATATTGTGGGGGTGGCGACCGCAGTTCAAGCCGGTGGCCCTGGCGCAATTTTTTGGATGTGGTTGGTGGCTTTATTAGGGATGGCGACCAAATATGCTGAATGTTTGTTGGCGGTGAAATATCGCGTGCGGGATCGTAATGGCTTTATGGCCGGAGGCCCGATGTATTACATTGAACGCGGATTGGGACTGAAATGGTTGGCAAGATTATTTGCGGTGTTTGGCGTGTTGGTGGCTTTCTTTGGTATCGGTACCTTTCCTCAAGTGAATGCGATTACCCATGCTATGCAGGATACCTTTAATATTCCGATTATTATTACGGCAGCGGTGGTGACCTTGCTGGTTGCGCTGATTATTTTAGGCGGGGTAAAACGCATCGCTACAGCATCATCCTTAATCGTTCCTTTCATGGCGATTTTTTATGTATCGGTATCTATTGTGATTTTGGCGATTAATTATGACAAATTACCGGCGGCCATCGAACTGGTTATTCATAGTGCTTTTGAGCCACAGGCAGCGTTAGGCGGGGCGGTTGGCTTTACGGTGATGAAAGCGATTCAATCGGGGGTTGCGAGAGGGATTTTCTCCAATGAATCCGGTTTAGGTAGCGCACCCATTGCGGCAGCTGCAGCACAAACCAAAGAGCCAGTACGTCAAGGTTTGATTTCCATGACCGGGACATTCTTAGACACTATTATTGTTTGTACGATGACTGGCTTAGTGTTAGTTATTACAGGTGCTTGGAGTAATCCGGAACTTGCTGGCGCTAGTGTGACAAACTATGCTTTCGCACAGGGATTAGGGACATCTTTTGGTGCGACCGTAGTGACTATTGGATTATTATTTTTTGCATTTACCACTATTTTGGGTTGGTGCTATTACGGTGAGCGTTGTTTTGTTTATTTGGTTGGTATTCGCGGTATTCGATTATACCGTTGGATATTTATTATTTTAGTCGGCACAGGCTCTTTCTTAACGTTAGATTTAATTTGGATTCTAGCCGATATAGTCAATGGCTTGATGGCATTTCCTAACCTAGTGGCATTAATTGGGTTACGTAAAGTGATTATTTCGGAAACCAAGGATTACTTTGAGCGTTTGAAAAATAATCAGCGTGATTTGGATGAAATTCCATCTTGATTGGAGTGTTAAAAAACATAAGGGAGGCTTAGGCCTCCCTTACGTTTACAGCCTAACAGGATAACAGCTTTAGCCAGAAAGAAAATAGCCCGATATATTGAAATGCGAGCTAGATCATATTTTTTAATATTTGTTTTTTTATTTGCCTTTTTTACTTGAAAAATAGGGGCGGGGTCGATATGTTACTAGTAAATCAACCAAAGCCGAAAGGCTTTCATTTAAGCAAATGAGGTAAATGCTATGACACTCAATATCACAAGTAAACAAATGGATATTACCCCTGCAATTCGTGAACATGTTGAAGGCAGACTTGCAAAATTAGAGAAATGGCACACTCAACTGATTAACCCCCATTTCGTATTGAATAAGGTTCCTAATGGCTTTACGGTGGAGGCATCAATCGGTACCCCCTTAGGTAGTTTGCTGGCTAGTGCCACATCAGATGATATGTATAAAGCTATCAATGAAGTAGAAGAAAAATTAGAACGGCAACTCAATAAGTTACAACATAAAGGTGAATCTAAACGAGCAGATGAACGTTTGAAAGATTCCTTCGAATAATCCCAATAACGGCGGCCAATGTGGTCGCCGTATTTTTTTGCCTATTTTTACTAAGTGATTTTCATTCTATTTTTTAATTAGCCCGAGAATTTTTGACTCTGATCAAGAGTTTATTGATAAAAGGCTGTGATTTTAGGCATTTTTATTATACTTGCCGCAAATTTACCAATGGAGGCTGTTATGAGCATTACAACCATTTTAATTATTCTTGTCATTGGAGTGGCTGGATTTGTCGTTTTAACTTATAACTCTTTGATTGCTAAAAGAAATCAGGTGAAGAGTATTGAGGCGGGGGTCGATACCCAATTGAAACGTCGTTATGATTTATTACCTAATTTAGTGGCAACAGCAAAGGCTTATATGACCCATGAAGCAGAATTACTACAAAACATCGTTAGCTTACGGGAAAAAGCCCAGGCCACAAATTCTACAGCGGAAAAATTTGCGTTAAACAATCAGCTTTCCAGCGTGTTGAGTGGATTACGCATTCGTATGGAAAATTATCCGGATTTGAAATCGAACCAAAATATTTTGCATGTACAGCAAGCTTTAACCGATGTGGAAGAACAAATTTCTGCAGCTAGACGGGCATATAATGGTGCGGTTGAGGTTTATAACAATGCAATTGAAATGTTCCCTTCTAATTTGATTGCTAGACAGTTTGGTTTTACTCAGGCGAGTTTCTTCGATATTCCGCAAAATGAAGCTGAAGCACCGAATATGAAAACATTGTTTAGCGGTAAATAATGGAGCCAGTTATGCAGCAGGGGAAAGAAATTGAGGGAATTCGCTTTCCACAGTTGGAAAATTTAGAGAAAGAACGAATTGCACTCCTGAAATTTTCCACAAGGTTAGCTATTGGCTTATGTGTGGCTTTTATTTTCTTACTTGGAGCTTTAGGTGGAGGACACTATCTTTTCACTATTTTTATTATCGGCCTGATGGCCTATCTAATAAAACGGTTGATGGAAAATAAGAATGCCTTTGTTGCTCACTTTAAATCAAATGTAATTAATTCGATTGTTCAGCATTTTAATTTATCTTATTCCCCAACCTCCGGATTGAGCAAATTAGATTTTGATCATATCTATGATGTGAGTTGTGAAAGTTGGCGCAGTGAGGATTTGATTTACGGTGAACTTGATGGAATCAAGTTGGAAATAGCGGATATGAATGTCAGAAATATAGGGAAACATAGCAAGATCAAAATTAAACAGATGTTGCTAAAAGAGTTCTCCGGTATTCTGCTTAAAGCAACATTCCCAAAAGAGCTGACCCATGATGTTTATGTTTGCGATAAAGACGATTTCGGTGTTAGAAGAGCTGGAGAAAAGGCTCTTATGGACAATAACGAGTTCAATCGCTACTTTGAGGTGTTTTCTGATGATCAAATTATGGCTAGATACGCATTATCACCGCTTTTGATGGAAACTCTTTGTATATTGAAGCGTAAGTTTAATTGTCCGATCTCTTTGGTGTTTCAACGTCAAGAGATGCGTATGGCAATTAATTTAAAAATAGATAGTTTTGAACCTAATGCTCAAAGATCCCTGTTAGAGGATGAAACGATTAGGAATTATATCGTCGGGGTTAAGAGCTTTGTGGATATTGTGAAGGATTTAGGTTTGAATCGCACGATTTGGAAATCCTAAATTTATACAAATAAAAAGGCGAACCTTGGTTCGCCTTTTTTATGTTTTCTTTATTAAGGATTAGTGAGTGCTGGTACTGGTTGTTGTACGGTTAGCACGTTTACGATCGTTTTCGGTTAAGAGTTTTTTACGGATACGAATCGATTCTGGGGTGACTTCTACTAACTCGTCATCATCGATAAATTCGATAGCTTGTTCAAGTGTGAATTTCACCGGTGTAGTTAATACAATAGCATCGTCTTTACCGGATGCACGCATATTGGTGAGCTTTTTACCTTGTAAACAGTTTACCGTTAAGTCGTTTGTACGACTGTGAATACCGATGATTTGACCTTCATAAACTTCTACGTTGGCATCGATCATCAATTTACCACGTTCCTGCAAGCCAAATAGGGCATAAGCCAAAGCTTTACCGGTAGCATTAGAAATTAACACACCATTTTTACGTTGACCAATTTCACCCGGTTTAATGTCATCGTAGTGATCGAAACTCGAGTAAAGTAAACCTGTACCGGAAGTCATAGTCATAAATTCACCACGGAAACCAATTAAGCCACGGCTTGGAATAATGTATTCCAAACGAACACGGCCTTTACCATCCGGCATCATATCGCGCACTTCACCTTTACGGATACCTAATGCTTCCATGACAGAACCTTGGTGCTGTTCTTCTACGTCGATGGTGACTTGCTCGTAAGGCTCTTGTTTTTTTCCGTCGATTTCACGGTAGATTACTTTAGGGCGAGAAACCGCAAGTTCATAACCCTCACGACGCATATTTTCAATTAATACAGAAAGGTGTAATTCACCACGGCCAGAAACCCGGAATTCATCCGGGTTTGGTGTTTCTTCTACACGTAGTGCAACGTTATGTACCAACTCTTTGTTTAAACGCTCAAGAATTTGACGGGAAGTAACGTATTTTCCTTCTTGGCCGGCAAATGGTGAGGTATTTACACAGAAGAACATGGTTACAGTTGGTTCATCAACGCTTAATGAAGGTAAGGCTTCAACTGCATTGATATCGCAAATAGTATCGGAAATATTTAATTCACCTAAGCCGGTAATTGCAATGATGTCGCCAGCGTAAGCCACATCTTCTTCATAACGTTGTAAACCGAGATGACCTAATACTTGGCCAACACGGCCTTGGCGAGTATTTCCTTCACTATTAATAATAGTGACCGGTTGATTTGGTTTTAGGCAGCCACGTTTGATTCGACCAATACCGATAACACCGACATAGCTATTGTAGTCCAATTGGGATATTTGCATTTGGAACGGTGCATCCAATTCAACTTTTGGCGGTTCAACATGTTGCACGATAGCCTCGAATAACGGGGTCATATCCTCTGCTAATTCTTCGTGCTCCAGGCCGGCAACACCATTTAATGCGGATGCGTAGATAATTGGGAAATCTAATTGTTCATCGGTTGCTCCAAGATTCACGAATAAATCGAAGACTTGATCCACAACCCAATCCGGACGCGCTCCTGGACGGTCAACTTTGTTGATCACTACAATTGGTTTCAAACCGTGTGCGAATGCTTTTTGGGTTACAAAACGAGTTTGTGGCATAGGGCCGTCAAAGGCATCAACGACTAAAAGTACCGAATCCACCATAGAAAGTACACGTTCAACTTCACCACCGAAGTCCGCATGTCCCGGAGTGTCGACGATATTAATGCGATAATCATTCCAGTTGATTGCAGTATTTTTTGCAAGGATAGTAATACCACGTTCTTTTTCGAGATCGTTTGAGTCCATCACGCGTTCATCTGCATCACCGCGAGTTGTTTCAAAAGTACCGGATTGTTGAAGGAGTTTGTCAACTAAGGTTGTTTTACCGTGGTCAACGTGGGCGATAATTGCGATGTTGCGCAATTTGTTAATATCAATTTCGTTTTTCATTATTGCGTTCTTTGTTTGTGGGCCGTGTGAGCGGTTAATCACGCACGGCATATCGAGGTGCGTGCAACAATGTTCCACACAGCCGAGTAAGAGAGTTAAAACATTGAGACTTGAACGCGCCTGGGGTGGCGCGAAAGGGCGGAAAGTATACACGCTTTTTTATTTCTCGGCTATGCAAAATAGGCGGATTGACTAAAATAAATCCAATGAAAATACTGGGTAATTACAGTATAATGCAGCCTTATTTCTTGATAACAAAACCCAATAGAGGAATTTTTATGTCAAACGCAAATGCAATCGCCAACGTATTTAAACTAATCGAAGAGAACGATATTAAGTTCGCACTACTTCGCTTTACTGATATTAAAGGTAAGGAACACGGTGTTTCTATTCCGGTGAGCTTAGTGGATGAAGATATGTTTGAAGACGGTAAAATGTTCGATGGTTCGTCAGTAGAAGGCTGGAAAACCATTAATAAAGCCGATATGTTATTAATGCCAATCGCTGAAACTGCGGTGGTTGACCCGTTTGCCCAGATTCCAACCCTCTCTATTCGTTGTAGTGTGTATGAACCGACAACGATGCAAAGCTACGATCGTGATCCTCGCTCAATTGCGATTCGTGCTGAAAATTATATGCGTTCAACCGGTATTGCTGATGCTGCGCTTTTTGGCCCAGAACCGGAATTTTTCTTATTCGATGATGTGCGTTTCAATGTCGCCATGAATGGCAATGGTTATCAAGTAGATGATGTTGAAGCCAGCTGGAATACTAATAAAGTGTATGAAGGCGGCAATAATGCTTATCGTCCGTTAACCAAAGGCGGTTATTGCGCCGTGGCACCGGTTGATAGCGCCCATGATATTCGTTCTGAAATGTGTTTGATTTTAGAAGAACTGGGTTTGGTTATCGAAGCACATCACCATGAAGTGGCGACAGCGGGTCAAAATGAAATTGCGACTAAATTTAATACATTGACCCTAAAAGCCGATGAAACCCAAATTTATAAATATGTGGTACAAAATGTGGCGCTTGAACATGGTAAAACGGCCTGCTTTATGCCGAAACCAATCACTGGCGATAATGGTTCAGGGATGCACTGTAATATGTCCTTGAGCAAAGACGGTAAGAACATTTTCCAAGGTGATAAATATGCCGGTCTTTCTGAAACTGCACTTTATTACATCGGTGGTATTATTAAGCATGCTAAAGCTTTAAATGCCTTCACCAACCCAAGCACTAACTCTTATAAACGTTTGGTGCCAGGCTTTGAAGCCCCGGTATTATTGGCTTACTCGGCAAGTAACCGTTCCGCTTCTATCCGTATTCCAGCAGTCACTAGCCCGAAAGCCATTCGTGTTGAAGCACGCTTCCCGGATCCAACAGCAAACCCATACTTGGCTTTTGCAGCATTATTAATGGCCGGCCTTGATGGCGTTATCAATAAAATTCATCCGGGTGATGCAATGGATAAAAACCTTTACGACTTGCCACCGGAAGAATTAAAAGATATTCCTGCTGTAGCTAGTTCATTAGAGGAAGCGTTGAATTCATTAGAAAAAGACTATGAATTCTTAACCCAAGGTGGTGTATTTGCCAAAGACTTTATTGATGCTTTCATCGGTATCAAACGCAAAGAAGTCGAGCGTTTAAACATGACTCCGCATCCAATTGAGTTTGAAATGTACTACGCTTAATGTGTTAAACCATAAGGCCCGCTATTTAGCGGGCTTTTTTTTTGTGGCAAAATCAGATGCTTATCTTGTTTTTGATGAACCTCTAATAAAATCAATGGGTTACATTGTGTTTTTCGAAAAACTCTGGAAAACAAGATAGCGTTCCTATAAATAAAAGAAAGCTATTTTTGCCAACTTTATGGGGCCGGGGCTCGGCGAGAAAAGCTAAATTACTTACTATTCCGGCGGTTCTAGGCTAGAATGGCGAGCGTTTTTTCCAAAAAGGATGAATTTATGACTCAGAAAGCATTAAGCGCAGTAATTTTGGCCGCGGGCAAAGGAACCCGTATGTATTCCGATTTACCAAAGGTATTACATAAAGTAGCCGGCAAACCGATGGTGAAACATGTGATTGATACCGCATTGCAATTAGGTGCGGAGCAGGTGCATTTGATTTATGGCCATGGCGGCGAATTGATGCGCGAACGTTTGGCTGATGAGCCGGTTAATTGGGTGTTCCAAGCCGAGCAATTAGGTACCGCACATGCGGTACAACAAGCGGCACCTTTCTTTAAGGATGATGAAAATATCGTTATTTTATACGGTGATGCGCCGCTAGTTAGCCAAGCGACCTTAAATCAATTAATTGCCGCTAAACCGGATAATGGTATCGCTTTACTAACGGTTAATTTGGATAATCCAACCGGTTATGGTCGTATTATTCGTAAAGATGGCAATGTGGTAGCCATCGTGGAACAAAAAGATGCCAATGCAGAACAGCTCAACATTCAAGAAGTGAATACCGGTGTGTTGGTAGCGGATGGTGCTAATTTGAAAAAATGGTTATCCCGTGTCAGCAATAATAACGCTCAGGGTGAATTTTATTTGACCGATGTAATTGCTTTGGCTAATCAGGATGGCTGTCGGGTTGCTGCGGTACAGGCTACTGAGTATATGGAAGTAGAAGGAGCTAATAATCGTCTGCAATTAGCTGCGTTAGAACGTTATTATCAACGTAAACAGGCGGAACGTTTGTTATTAGCCGGTGTAACTTTAATTGATCCGGAACGCTTTGATTTACGTGGTTCTTTGGAGCACGGTAAAGATGTTGAGATTGATGTCAATGTAATTATTGAAGGCAATGTACGTTTGGGCTCACGAGTGAAGATCGGTGCCGGTTGTGTATTGAAGAATGTGACTATCGCGGATGATGTGGAAATCAAACCTTATTCCGTATTGGAAGAGGCATCCGTCGGTGAAAAAGCAGCGATTGGACCATTCTCACGTTTACGCCCAGGCGCAGAATTAGCTGCTGAAACCCATGTAGGAAACTTTGTGGAAATTAAAAAAGCCGTTGTTGGTAGGGGCTCTAAAGTTAATCATTTAACCTATGTGGGCGATGCAGAAATTGGTTCAAATTGTAATATTGGTGCAGGTGTGATCACCTGTAATTATGATGGCGCCAATAAATTCAAAACAGTTATCGGTAATGATGTTTTTGTGGGCTCTGATACTCAGTTGGTTGCGCCAGTGAGTGTAGCCGATGGGGCGACAATTGGTGCAGGCTCAACGATTACCCGTAATGTAGAAAAAGATGAACTGGTTATTACTCGTGTGCCACAACGGCATATTCAAGGCTGGCAACGCCCGGTGAAGAAAAAATCGTAATAAAATGAATGACCCCGCGTGAGCGGGGTTTTTTATTTTTACAATTCAGTTATTAATGTCTTTTGTTCCAGTTTTTAAAATGATTGTAATAAAATCAATGGGTTATCTTATATTCTATGGAAAACGCTAAAAATACAAAGGGCGTTTTTATGAAAGACAAAAATATTGGGAAAATGAAAAGAGGGTGGTGAGACTAAGCAGAATTGGTCTTAACAGCAAGTGGCTTACTGCATCGCATCCCTGCGGGATTTCCACTTAGCTCACCATAGAGTTGCATCTCTGGTTTACCAGTTTGCGATATAATTAAAAAGACTCAACATCTTCTTAAAAGCCACTTATATTTCAGGAGACCAATCCTGACTTCTAACAGACCTCGTTAGAAGGCGACCTGTATTATCATTGGATTTATAAAGTTTGTCAATTAGCATAAGTAAATAACCGCTCTATTTTTATTCTTATTTAGCATAAAATATTGGCAATTAATACTTAGAAACGAAAAAACGCTTTAATTACAAAGCGTTTTTTATATGTATTTGAAATTAGCGAGTGCCGTATAC